>Ga0302325_10013833_pt1 | contig 17193 bp, 22 predicted proteins | sample Palsa_T0_2_FD_201948 | JGI IMG/M metagenome (GOLD analysis project Ga0302325, IMG submission 201948) | Peat permafrost microbial communities from Stordalen Mire near Abisko, Sweden - Palsa_T0_2 | ecosystem: Environmental > Terrestrial > Soil > Palsa > Peat permafrost | place: Sweden: Abisko... | reverse complement strand
GCGTGGTTTCGCGCTTGCTCCCGATGGCCGGCTGTTCCTTGCCTCCGGCACCAGCCCATCCGGCGATGGCGATGACACGATCCTTGCCTTCGCGCCCGATCTGACGCTCTCCGCTGAGCGCTTCGTCGGCATGCACCATGACCAGCGCGCCGGTCTCGCCCGCCGCCGCGAAAACTTCGAGGATCTCGCGGTCTCGAAGCGCGAAACCGCTCCTTTTAGGGCTTACTTCAAAGATCGTCAGAGCCGCATTGTGTCAACAGATTGTGCTGCATTTCATACCTGTGGGTCGGACAGAGCTCCCAGCTTCCGGAAAATCGGCGGTGCCGTTAAGGTGGGCGTTATATGGCGATCTCTCAAGTGACGACAGAAATCCTGAATATCGGCTACCAAGACGGTGGCCCGCCGGATGGTCCTGTGGTCATCTTGCTGCATGGATGGCCGGATGATGTGAGGGCTTGGCGCAGCCTCGCGCCACGGCTTCATGCCGCCGGCTTGCGCACCGTAACGCCTTACCTTCGCGGTTTCGGCCCGACACGTTTCCTGTTCTCAGAGACCCGGCGTGACGCCCGCGCCGTGGCGCTCGCGCAGGACGCCATCGACCTTGCTGATGCCCTCAGGATCCAGACCTTCGCTGTCGTGGGTCACGATTGGGGGGCGCGGGCCGCTTACACGCTCGCCGCTCTGTTTCCGGGGCGGATTACGGACGTTGTTGGTATAGCTTTGGCCTTCCAGCCCCGGGGGAAGTTCAAGCTTCCGCCATTCTCTCAGGCGCGGCGCTTCTGGTATCAATGGTTCATGAACCTTGACCAGGGCGCGGAGGCGGTACGAGCGGATCCGAAAGGGTTCGCCCGCATCCAATGGGACACCTGGAGCCCGTCCGGCTGGTTCGATGATGCTGAATTTGAGGCCACGGCGCAAAGCTTCGCCAACCCGGATTGGGCTGAAATCACTCTGAACGGGTACCGTGGCCGCTGGCGTCCGCAGCCTGAGACGTTTGATCAGCGCTATGATGAGCTCCAAAAGCGGCTGAATGCCGTCGACACGCTGGCCACGAATACGTTGATGATCCAGGGTGGATCCGACTTCTGCGACGAGGCCGCCGGGTCAGAAGGTATGGAGCGCTTTTTTACAGCCGGCTATCGGCGAATCGTGCTGGATGGTGTCGGTCACTTCCCACCACGCGAAGCCTCCGAAGCGGTCGCCCAGGCTGTCATCGCCCATTTGCGATGAACCGATCTTGAAGGTTTCTTAGGGCAGATCGTCGATGAGCGTCAGTGCTCTTCCCCCTTTCCCTAACCTAGGGTTGTTCTTTGTGATCCAAGACCGAAAAGCTTTCACCGCGGCGTCCTCGTCGCAGTGCTCGCTAATCAGCACATAGTCCTGAGCACACCATTCAGGCTCTCGAATCGGACAGACGAGACGGCCACTTTCGATGTCTTTTTCAATCAGCGGCAGCGAAGCAAGAGCGATTCCCAAACCGCTGACCGCCGCTTCGAGCTGAAGGTGAACATGCTCGAACTCCATGTGGTGAAGCGGCCTGAGTTGAGGAGAGCGTGTTCCTGCCAATTTTGACGAAGCCAACAATTGCAAAGATGCTCAGTGATGATTTATCCGGCAGAGTGATACACTTGTGATTCTTTTTTCCGTTCCCCAATGTAAAACATAATGCAGAGCATTTTTAGATCGGCGTCGCGGCGGGAGATGCTTGGAGAGCACTCAGCAGGTGGTCGCCGCGACGGTGGTCTAAAAATGGGTTGGACTAAACGGTAGGGGGTGTGGCGATAGCTACGGGTTCGATTGGCGGCTCGATCTGGGATCAGGATCTGAAGCGGCCTGAAGTGATGGGCACGTTGACTCTGCGGACGAATCGCGCTGCCTGCAGTGAGCTGTCACGGTGTCTGGGGATGAGATCGGTGCCGGAAAAAATCTTCGCCATGATGCGGGTGGCAACACCGCTTCTATCGCTTGGCCCGGCCGAGCTTGCCCGGAATAATCTGCCGTGCATCTCATGACGGTCCTCATCATCATGAGGTATCCTTGATCGACACTTGCCTGGGTGTACGTCGCGGCAAGATCTGGGTCACCAGCATGCGGCCTTGGCGACAGACTGGGCACTGCCACAACGAAGAGCCGGTGAGTTCTTCATAGCGCTCACGATAGTCCTTGGCGGTTTCCAAGGCTGGTGGTTCGGGCCTTGGCATGCCCAAGAGCTCTCGGCAGTGTGCTAATTTCTGTTCCCGGTACCGGTTGCCCAGGAAGCCGTAGTAGCGGATGCGCTGGAAGCCGTCGGGCAACACGTGCAACAGGAAGCGGCGGATAAACTCTTCGGCTGCCAGTATCATTCGCCTTTTGCTGGGCCTCATGGCGATAATCCTTGTAGCGGAATGTGACCTTGCCCTGCGCGATGTCCAAGATCCGATGATTGGAGATGGCCACCCGGTGGGTATAACGGCCAACGTAGTCCAAGACTTGCTCGGGGCCGGCGAAAGGCCGCTTGGCGTAGACCACCCATTCGGCCTCGCCGCTGGGAGGCAAGTAATCCAGGAATTTAGATCGGTCCCGGAGTGATTCCAGCGAGGAGAAAAACTCCACTTTGCCGCCATCAAAGGCTTTGATCAGATATTCCAGGAATAGACGACGAAACAGCCGGGAGAGGACCCGGACGGGCAAGAAAAATCCAGCTCGGCAGGAGACCCCCTCCGTGCCATCCGCAGAGAGACCACCGCCAGTGACCACACAATGCAGGTGGGGATGATGAAGCAGGTTAGAGCCGCAAGTATGGAGCACAGCAAAAAAGCCGATCTCGGCACCCAGATGCTTGGGATCAGCGGCGATGGTGCGTAAGGTCTCTGCCGCCGCCCGAAACAGAATGCCATAGAGCTCTCTCTTATTCTGATAGGAGATAGCGGCAATCTGTTCCGGCACGGTAAAGACCACGTGGAAGTATGACTTGCGTCTTTCTTTCCGAATATTTTACCGCTACTCAAAAGATCGGTGGGCAATTTTATTCCCTCATGGAATCAAGAATAAGAGACGTGATTAGCGAATTGTGCGCTGTTGGTTTAAGACATAAGGGAGCTGCGGAGAGTGAGATTGGGGTGGTCTCCACTTTGGCCAGTTGGTGCGTATGCGGAGTAGCATTTGATTGGTATCGGCATCGCCTATTTTCGGCCGAACGGATGGTTGAGATGGCTCTCCCTTTTGTGATTCGCGTATGCAAGACAGCATGAATGTCGTGAGGGAGCTTGATAGAAAGCTTGCGATCTGATGTTTCCATGACGGCAAGATGCCACTTCTAGAATTATTGCTCTCGTTTAACTCTCGCAGCACGGACGAGTGTTGCGCGTGGATACCGAATTACGGTTTGCCACCAAAGCTTGCGTGGTCATCTAGATCAAGAAGGTCGAACCAGGTCTTGATGTCCTCCCTCGTCTTACTGAAATTGGCGACTTTGTCCGCGAAGGATAGAATTGTCTCCGCATCGCTGTCAGGGCTTCGCTTATCTTGGTAAGCGCTCCACTGTTCGATGTCCCACGGGGCAATCTTGTTATTGGCATTCTCCAAGATCCATCCTAATAGTTCACCATCGCCTTTGGCTAACTTGATTTCGGACATCAGGCCATCTGGATCAACGCCTAGAAAATTGAGGAGACGCTGATCTAGCGGGCAATTGTAATGGTACGCGCCCTGTTTCGCAACTGCGGTTGCCCGACCCTTATCCAGCATCCGGGGAAGGATGACCAGTCCGCCAAGGCGACAACGCGGACTACGGGGTGGACGTTGAGTGAGATCAGGAGCGTTGATGAGTGGTGATGGCATAATGAGATTCGATAGGTTGGTTTGTAGCCTCCAGGAAGAGGCGGCCGCAGAGGGGACCCTGCTTCGATGATATTGTTCGGTGGTACTGAACTATCGAATAGTTGATCAAGCAAATATTTTCATTTGTTCATACGAATTAGAAGTTCGCAGCATCCTTCAAGCGAACACATAAAGGTGGCAGGTATTCTTTACGAGACCGACGGTGATCGATTTATTCCCGGCGCGAAACGTCTATAAGGAGACTATGGAGGGAGCGTACGGCGGTTTGCGCGTGCGATTTAATGATCGCTATTAGACAGTCGATCCGTTGCGCAATACCAAAAGAACATAAGAGTAGAGTGTAATGGACATTCCTTGTGAAGTCGAAAACTCCAAAGGGAATGCCATGCCGGAATAAAATCTCAGAATCTATCTCTTTACTGACGGGATCAGCGATCATCGATCGCCGATAAAGGGCAATCTGCGGCATTCCAAATAGAATCACAAAAAAATGAAGAAAAGCATTTATTTTCTTGCGTCCGTACTTATGGCCGGAACGCATTTTACCGATAGAGCAATTGCCCAAGTTACAAATGAGAACTTGGCAATCGGGGGCGCGGTGTACGCGATGACGAACAATCCCTCGGAAAATGAGATCCTTGTCTATAATCGAGATGGAAATGGACAGCTTCACTTTGCGGGAGCAGTTCCAACACACGGAACGGGCTCCGGGGGAATAACTGACCCGTTGCAGTCTCAAAGCGCATTAGCCTTTAGTGCGGATCGTCAATATCTTTTTGCCGTCAACCCTGGCAGTGGAACAATTTCGTCGTTTTTGTCGACGCCCTCCCAATTGTTTTACGTTGGGAACGTAAACTCCGGCGGAGCGGAGCCGATCAGCATTGCAGTAAGGGGCAGTCTGTTGTATGTGCTGGATACTGCTAGCATTTCCGGATTTCGGATTCAGTCGGACGGAAGACTTGAACCGATTCCTTCTTCCACTCGGTATTTCGAGGCGGTCGGTGGGCGAGATCTAGGCTCATCCGATATTGTCTTCAGCCCCGATGGACGATTTCTAGTAGTTCCTCAGCGCGACGCAAATCAAATTATTGTTTTTCCCCTCCAGGCTGATGGAACTACTGGAACAGCCGTGCCAAATACATCTAGCGGCAATACGCCGTTTGCCTGTGCTTTCACGCCAGGTGGAGTTCTTGTTGTTACCGAAGCGGCTGGCGGTCCTACTGGAGCAGCTACGTCTTCTTATGTGATTACCGGCAACGGAACGCTCCAAGTTGTCAGTGCGTCGATACCCACCCAAGGCGCGGCGCCTTGCTGGGATGTGGTAAGCAGCGATGGCCGATTTGCGATTGTGACCAATGCGGGAGCAAGCGATGAGACGTTGTTCTCGGTTGCCGCAAATGGTCAACTCACCTTCATTAGCACGACTTCAGCGGGTACAGGTGTCGCGCCACTGGACACAGCATTGACTCCCAGTAATCAGTTCTTGTACACACTCGATGAAGCTGCAGGAGCGATCACTGAATTTCGCTTTGACGAAAGCAGCCAGAGCCTCGTAAATTTCGGTTCAATATCCGTCGGCCTGACGCCGAATAGTGGAATGAATGGATTGCAGGCACGCTAATTTAGCAAAACTGGAATGGTTTTCATAGCAATCACCGGGCACTAACCCACATTTATTCATGATAAATGTGCCGAAGGGGCGAAAGCAACCGGCTGCGGCCGGACTCTCCGGGGTTTGCCCCGCATTCTCTCCAAATGCACAGTGCATTTGGAGAGAATGAAGTATCGGCCGTGCAGTTCGGCTCGCAGAGCCGAACTTTGACATGACCGATATTGCGTCTCATGCGATATGCAGGCTAGAGAGTAGAAATTCGAAGCCCTCTGCGCGATTTATGGCCACAGCCTGTGAGAACCGGCCTCCTTGTATCGCAGGTCCCTCCAACTTAGTAAAATCGCTGAACCGGATCGCATCAAAATTTAAGGCGCAAATATCCGCGCGTTTTATCCCACGAGGTCGCGCGCGCGCTGGACGCGAAAACCGTGCTCGAGGCGTTGTCTCATATCGAGCCGGCTTTTCGAACTCCGGTTGAACTTTTCTACGTACGTGAAATGTCGTACCTAGAGATGGCGGCATCGCTAAAAATTTCTGTTGGAACGGTTATGTCTCGAATCTCGAGAGGCAAAGATCAGCTGAAAACGATCCTAGTCGCAACCACTGAGGGGAAACGGCCGAAAGCCATTCGTTTTGGAAAGCGATGGACAAGCCGCGCAATGAAATGACGAATGACACAGCAAAATTGGTCCTTCAGTCATACCGTCCAAAGGACGTTGATGCAAGGGATCCGAGGTTTCGTCTAGCTCTTGATCAAGCCGCTCACGATCCGGATCTCGCCCGATGGTTCAACCAGCAGCGAATCCTTGATACATTCATCGCAAACAAGCTTGCCGAAATCGGCCCTCCTTGTAAGGTCTTTTCTTGGAACAACCAGCGGCTATCTTTGACATGCTTCAAACTGCCCAGTGGTGAATTGCTGCGCCGTGATTGTAATCACTGAGAATGCAATTCCGGCGACGCATTTTGACGAACACGCGCGAGAGCACGATGGATGGCGCATTAAATATGAAAGACGCAATGGGTTGCTCGTGATATTCTTTAGTCGGGCTCCGATGAATGAAATTATACAATTCACTTAGGTACGTCTTCATTGTGGCTCACTATATGTATATTTATTAAGCAACGTTTACAGCGCTCTATCTTATTATTAACAGGATAAAATATGGATACCCTAGCAATATTGGCATTACTTAAAGCGAAACCCGGCAAGGAAAAAGATGTAGAGGAATTTTTAAAATCGGCACTGCAAATGGTGCAAGCGGAAACAGGGACTACAACTTGGTACGCCTTAAAAATGGGACAGGATAAGTTTGGTATCTTCGACACATTTCCCGACGAGACGGCGCGGAATGCGCATCTATCCGGGGAAATCGCGAAAGCCCTGTTTGCCAAAGCTGAAGAACTGTTGGCGGAGGCGCCAACGATCGAAAAGCCGGAAGTCCTGGCCGTGAAGACTGCTGAAGCCTACGGAATGGAACCTTAACACCGTTTGGGCGGCTTTTCGCGACTCCTAAAGAGAGAAATGATCCCGGTCGAGGAGCTCCCAAGAGGAAAGCCGCTTGCTCGGTCGGGTGACGGGCATCCCGCAGCTGGAATGCTTGGTCAAGGTCCGCCACGCGCGAGACGTCTGCGGTCACGCCAACGGTGGCCCCACCGATCTCCTTTGCGGCTTTCGCAACTGCTTCCACGTTGCGCTCGAGTTAATTACCCACGTTCCCTGCACCTTGAATTCTTGGGCGGTGGTAGCCAGCCGATGCCGTGTCTACCGCCAGTAATAGCAGCAATTCTACTTTTTTATTTCATAGCGATCAGAAATTGAATTATCCCTAAACAACTGTGTGACAATAGCGGAGTCCAGGTAAGCCCTAACTTTAGTAATAACCTTGTTGCTAAAAGTCAGGATCGAACCAACGCCACAAGGACGGAAAGCACGATCGCGCGCGAGGCAAACCAGCCTAAAGGGTGTCCCTCGATCAGCGTGAAGCTGATGCCGGAGAGCGCCCCCATCAGGAGCAGATGGCTCGCGACATCGAACGGGCGGGGGTTGGGTTGCGACGGCCGAAGCAGTATCGCGGTCAGGATGACACCCAAGACCCCCATAGGCAGGTTCAGATAGAAAATGCTGCGCCACCCGAGTTCGTGGACGATAAGGCCGCCGACGAAAGGGCCGGAGCCCGCTGCCGCACCGACAAATGCACCATAAACCCCGATCATCCTGGTGCGCATGGCGGGGTCCGGGGAAGGACTGCGTCAGCAGCGTCAGCGAGCTCGGCAGGAAGAACGCGGCGCCGACGCCCTGGAGCAGCCGGGCGACGATGAGAAAGCTTGTCGACGTGGCAAGCCCGCACAGCGCTGAGGCAAGCACGAATATCACAAGACCGCTGAATATAGGCGCGTTTCGCGCCGATCCCGTCTGCGAGCGATCCGCCGAGCAGCAGTAACGAAGCGAAGGTCAGCGTGTAGGCGTCAATGATCCACACCAGCGTCGAGAGCGGCGAGGTGAATTCCCGTTGGATGTCTCCCAGGGCGACGTTCACCACGGTGACATCGAGCATTGCCATGACGAAGCCCAGGGAGACGGCGATTACCACGCCGACCTTCCAGAGCCGGGAGCTGTCTTGGGTCATTTTGTCTGGCCGCGATGCTTGGGCAGTATCCAGAGTTTGCCGTGTTGCCAAAAGCCGCCCGCATTAAGAGCGTCCAGTGGCCAACATGCGTTTGCCCCTGTCTACGAGCTCCCGGGTAAAAGTGGCAAAGCGATCTTGTAACGCATCCCCGATGAGCAACGACACAACTCCCGCCAGCAGAGGCACTTGAACACAGGCAAGATCTTGTAACGCATCCGCGCTGAGAGTCCCCGAGGGCTCCGGAGGGGTGCTTTGGCCAAAATCGTCTGCTAAAAGACCGATCTCATTAATCGTAATGGGCTGATTTTGTGAGGCTTCAGTGGGAGCAAGATCTTGTAACGCATCTGGCAGTAACGATCTCTTTTTGCGCCAGTAACCGGGATGGCGCTCTCGCCAGCGTCGCACCCGCTCGACGTTTTCCGGTCCGCGAAAATAGGAACGATTTTCCGGCTTGTTGAGCCACTTGGCTTGGGCAGCGGCCTTGCCAGCCTTGCGACACTCAGGTTTCGCGCAGTAGCGCTGGCGGTGTCGACTGTTCGGGCAGGGAATGAAGAACTCTCTACAATGGAGGCACTTACACGATGAAGGCGAGCTCATGGCGGGGGACCACCACACCAGCCCATCGCCAAGCCACACTCAAGCTCTTCGCTAGCTCGTCATTCAGAACAAAAACCACAGATGAAGAAGAACTTTTGTCGAATATGGGAGGGAAGAAAATGCCGAATCCAGCAAGAAAATCGGCACACTAATCGATCCGAAAAGTCCTCGTTCAAACCGGTAGAATCAGACCAATTTCAGATCGGTCCCCGCAGCTTGTTCCGCGCGTGGACTATTCAGGCTCTCTCCGCTACGGTGAGCGCCACTTTAAGGGCCGTTTCCCCTACCCTGGCGCCGAGTCGGTATGCCGTTTCATTCACGGCCGAGATAATGCCCTGTGTCAGCGTCGACTGGCCGTCACCGATACACGCCGAATCCGCGGCGACCGTAGCGGCGGCAATACCCTCAGAATCGAGATAGGAAGGCAGGCACTAGGACGTACGGCCTTTGTTAACCCTGGGTAACTCGAGAAGTACGGATTGCCTACCATAGGCTCGAGTCGCTTTCGTCTCTATTGACGTTTCACATGCCGCCGGAGCGCTTTTCTGTGAGAGACAAGAGGTAGAAAAATCGTGTCAATTATTTCAGCGATAACTGCCTTTGGGACTGATTTATGAGTCAGAAACACTTCATGCCGCAAAAGATCAATAGGCAGTGAAGCTATCCGTGGCGTGAGCTTGCTCGGATCTATCTCTCCACGCCTGATACCGCGCTGAAGCACCTGTTCGACATGCCGGCGACTTGCAATCTTGTCCCTTAGATCGGCGAGGCTGGAATTTGTCTCCACGAAGTAGTCGCGCATACTAAACAGCACTCTGGTAACTGTACTCATGCCTCTGTCGGAGACCTTCTGCAAAAGCATCGCTAGTTCATCGCGTACGTTTCCGAGGTCGGGGACAGAGATGGGGTTCTTCCGGATGTAATATCCGAAAGCGGCGACGGCGAGATCGGCACGGGTTTGCCAACGGCGAGACAGCACGGGCCGACTGGTGCCAGCCCTTTTCGCGACCGCCTCCATCGTGAAGTCGGCATAGCCACTGTCGAGCAGTTCGGCCCAGGCGGCTCCAAGAATTGCCTCGTCAAGCGCGTCTCCGCGTCGTCTTACAGCTTTTTTCAAAGTCGTCCGCACCGTCACCGTAAGATGCAGTGGTGCATCTTATTGACTATTGTCGTTGAAGTATTAAGATGCACCAATGAATCTTATCAGCGAGACAAAAAATAAGCCACCAACGCCCGTCTCAACAACAAATAAAAAGGTGCTCATCTCTGGGGCGAGCATTGCCGGTCCGACGCTGGCTTATTGGCTTTACCGCTACGGTTTCGATGTCACCGTGGTCGAACGCGCCGATGCCGTACGCAGCGCTGGGTATCCAATCGACGTGCGTGGCACGGCGATCGACGTGGTCGAGCGCATGGGCCTGCTTTCAAAGCTGCAAGCGGCCCATATCGATACGCGCAAGCTCACCTTTGTCAATGCCGACGGTGCGCGGATCGCCGTCATCAGTCCGGAAGCTCTTAGCGGCGGCGTTTCCGGCCGTGACATCGAACTGCCCCGTGGAGCTTTGACCGCCCTGCTGTATGAGCAGACGCAAAACGGGGCGATCTCCTATCGGTTCAGCGATTCCATAGACGCTTTGGAGGACGATGGCGTAGGAGTGGGCGTTCGCTTCAAGAGTAGTGAACATGATCGGTTCGACATCGTTATCGGCGCGGACGGCCTCCATTCGAACACACGCGCCCTGATGTTTGGGTCGGAGGAGCCGTTCAACCGATATCTTGGTCGTTGCTTCAACCTCTTCTCCTTGCCCAATTACGCCAGCCTTTCGCATGAAGGCATCATCTATGCCGAACCGGAGCGCACCGCAGGGGTATACGCGGTCGGGGACAGCGACACGCTGCATGCCTTCCTCATCTTCGCCTCCGACAAGCTGCCGTTTCTCTCTCAGCCAGACATCGAAAAACAACGTAAGCGGACGTCCGCGATATTTGCTGGAAGTGGTTGGGAGGTTCCCCGTCTGGTCGAAGCGATGCGGCATTCGGAGGATCTTTACTTCGACACCGTTAGCCAAATCCACATGCCACACTGGTCCTCGGGCCGCGTGGTGCTCGTCGGCGATGCCGCCTACGCACCCTCGTTTTTATCCGGGCAAGGTACCAGCCTCGCTCTGGTCGGGGCATTTGTATTGGCCGGGGAGCTGGCGAACCACTCGAACCCGGCAGACGCCTTCGCCTCTTATGAACAGATAGTCCGTCCTTTCGTAGAAGCGAACCAGGCGCTGGCATCCTCAGGAGGATCGATTCTTCTGCCTCGATCACAGGAGGAGTTGGACCGTCGCAACCGGGCTCTGGCTGCCGCGGAGTTCTCCGCAGATAGCGGCGAACATGCCGCCAAACGCAGGGAGGTCCATAGTTCGCTCAGGCTACCGAATTACAACGCCTCACTTAGTATGCATACGCAGCATCATGGGTAGCAAAACACTTTAGAGAGAGGCGACGTCAGCTGCTTTCGGATGGTGAGTCAGGTAACCACGAGCGCCGACGCCTGTACGAGCTTTCGATCGAGGATATATTGGCCGGCGTGCGAAATCTCCCGGGTGGAATCCGGCCGGCAAAGAGGGATTTGTAACCTGGTCTTCATTGAAAGGTGAGCGCAGCGGCAGGATTCTACTTGCCTACGGCGACGCGCTGACAACCAACACAGCTCAGGGAACAACCGTCACGGAGCATATCCACGCGATCCCGGCTGGCTCCCGCTTAGTATCTGCGTTCGGAGCTTATACTTCTGGGAGCCGGCATCGCGAGCAAAGCTTTATCGCCACTGCCGAAGGCGCGGAGCGGGCGGAGATTGTCGCCCGGAGGCCCCTCGGCGACCGGCGCGAGATCATGCGTGGTGATATTCTGAACAAAATTATCCGGAATTTTTCCCAGCAGTCGCAGAAGGAATCGGCGCTGGGTATGCTCGACCGTGCCGCCGCGATGCGCCGCGGAACGATCCAAATGGTTCAATCATCCTTGCGATCGGCGGAATCACGTGCGGCAGCGCGGAAGGCCCCTACGACCTTGAATGAGCGCTTTGCGGGTCGGCGCGCATTGATCAGGCGTTGGGAGAGCGGCTCCCGGGCTTGGTCGAGCCTCTGCGCGAGCACGGCGCGGCGGTCGCGAGGGCTCCCAGGCCGTGGCTGCATTGGTCGAACGCTTCGCTGCCATTACTCGGCGCCGCACGAGGACGGGTAGGTAGGGGTTCTGCAATCGCATAAGGCTACAATAGAGGGCGAACTTCACCGCTTTGAGCATTTTCAGTTTAAGCGCTGACCACGGTTCAATTTATAGCCCGACTTTAGATTGCGATTGGCGCGGTAGAACCGATTCTTGGCGCTGAAGCCTACCAGGCGTTTCAGGGCAACTGACGCCGTGACGTGGCCGGTCTTGAGCCGAGGCGTAGAGTTGACCCATTCGGTCCCAGTGCTCGGCCATCTGCTCAGTGTCGATGGTCTGATCGGCGCGTCTGATCAAAGATGCAAGCGAACCGTAGTCGCGGTTGGGATCGATCCGGGAGATACGTTGGTGCTGGACTCCGCGGATGCGCGGGCAAAAGCGCAAGCCCAGCATGCCGAAAGCGGCGAAGTTGATCTCGGTATAGCCGTGGGTGTCGGTGTAATGCTATTCGATCTCGAGCTCGCTCTCGTAGTAGCAAACCGTCCAGTACAAAGGCGGCATCGCGGTCGGTACACTCAACCGGGAGGCTCAGGATCTGCCCGGGAAATCGGTTCGGTGTTTATCATTTGTATCGCAGATTCAGGCATGGGAAAACGCTTTGCGAACTGGAACGCTCGAACACGCTCAGGTCTTGATTGTACTAGTATGCTACACTGGTTCGAGCGCGCTTGGCAAAATCTTGTTTGACCTTTGAGATTGAACTTAGCGGCAGGCGCATCCGGCCTCTGCTCATGGACCATCGCGGACTGAAGCCGCGCTTCAGGGCACGCCTTTTGCTAATAAAGCCACGACCTCTCCGCTAGAGCAAAAAAGTTCTTGAGTTCCTGGTCGACGAAATGTTCGGTTACGAACTGCAGCGCCGTCTGGTTCTCAAGGACTACAGGGTTGGTGCTTTTCAGGAAACCTCGATCAGACGATCACCCAACTCAATGCGGATGATTTCTGGCCACAGCGCCACGTACCAACTTAACAGTGCCTGATTCGATGTGTTGCCAATCCGCAACCAAACGATCACCGGCTGATCATGGATATACAAGCAGCGCTCCGCGAAGGAAAGCCGAGCGGGGTCAGCCGTTTACTTATGACTTATCTGATGCTTTAAGACCTTCAGAGTTTGAGCGTCGTGGTCTTGGTTCGCCGAAGCCAGACGCGCTTAGGCAACGACTTTCTTGGACTCGTCAACCCGGTAAATAATGCGGTACGAACCAACGAGGGTTTCGCGGATTAGCGGATCCTTTTTCTCAGGCACCATACGACCGCTCGTTGGGAAGGCCGCCGAAGGCGAGTCACTGCGATCTTCAATCGCCACAATTCAGCGTGCCAAGGCCAGTAACCAACGCCCGGGTAATTGATCGGCGAGGGTGCGCGGCCCAGTGTTTGGCCGGCCCCACGGCGACCGGCCCCGAACCAACCCGCAAATAAATCATGCCCTGACTCCAAATCGCGTCATACCGGGATTCTTCACATCCCCGTGAAAAGGCAAAGAACCATCAAAACACATAGAAAATTTGTAGTAGATCGACCACAATTTGCCACACTTTTGCTTCCACCCACTTCCACAGGTTTCTACTCAGATGGAACCTCCCCAGGGTAATACCCTGGAAAATCGCAGAAAACAGAACCCTAAAATGGGGTTCAAGTCCCCCCCGAGCAGACATGCCCACGTTTAAGTGGAAGTGTCTGAAGGAGTTATGTCCTAAGTCGCTTGGACAAATTCAGAATATCGTCCCCCACCGCCTGGCGTCCCGATTATAATCCAAGACCCCTCCAAGCAGTCCAGATGCCCGAGGTCACGAATTTACCCTTCTGCCGTGCTGCGTGAGGAGCGTGGCCGGGCGGCGTTTGAAAATCCTCAAGGTGCGTCCTGCGCTGCCACTAGCCTGTACTTCTCCGAAATCGAGAAATTCCCGGCAATGAATGGCGTCTCATAACCTCTTTTGAGACGCCGCTCTCTTCGGGATTCATGATCGTGTCCAACCAGCGTTCACCAGTGTACAGCCAGCTCTACCGCACCGCCGGCAGCCATTCGGTAGTCAACGCACGATTCCTTATTGCTCCGCTTTTTGGCTCCGGGGTCGACGATACCACGGGCTCCATGCCGCTTTCGCTGATCGCGGCAGCGGCCGCAGGTGAGGCGAGGAAGGCGATGAGCGCCCTGGCTGTGTCCGGCTCTTTGGCGCCAACCACAACACCAGCCGAGAATATCGTGATCTTCTGAAGCTCAGGCGGTAACATTCCAACCAGCTCGATCCCGGAAATGGGCTTTAACTCACTCATCTGTTGAAAACCGATCTCCGCCTCGCCCCGCGCGACCACCGATCCAACCGGCTCGGCGGGTATCATCCGGCTTTTGCCCGTAACCTGATCGGATATTCCGAGGCGGCTAAACAACTCTGTCGAAACATATACACCGCTTGCGCTGTCTGAATACGCGATTGACTTGGCCGCCATGAGCGCGCCTCTCAACGCCTCGGCAGAGCTGATGTCCGGTTTGGGTGCGCCCTTTCGCACGGCAACCCCGATGCCCGAGCGCGCGAGATCGACGCGGCTGTTCGCGATCACTTTCCCTGCCTTGATCAAATCGCCTAAGGCAGCGCCAACCATGATCACCACATCGATTGACTCACCGCGCTGGATCCGGGCAGGAACGGCGTCGGAGGTGTTCCCCATCGACGGCCCCCATTTCGTGACGACAGTGTTCCCGGTCGCCCGCTCGAACTGCGGAGCCAAGACCCGGAACGCCCCGGCAAACCCCCCGGAGCTGACTACGGTAACAACGGCCCCTTGGGCCGCTCCGGTCACAAGAAGAACTCCTGCAATACCGGACGCAACCCAACGTGTCAAAGCCGATAACAGGATTAAAAGAGGTTTCGTCGTAGGCATTTGAAACACCGGAACTTAGTCGGGTCCCGCCTCAACATACTGGATATGATGGCATTATCGCAGGCCATACCGAAACGCAATCTTACAATTTGGCCGCGCCGACCGCTCTTAAGGCCGACGCCGCAAAGTCTTCTGTGGGTGGAAGGACTTCCTTGAGTCGTCATCGGCCGGCACTAACCCGCATGAACTGACGGAGCCGCAAATGGATTGTTCCGATTGCTGTCTCGACCTGCGTCTTCGTCTGCCCCCCGATCATCGCGATCTCATGAGCTTCGAAACCGACTAGAAAATGCAGTTCGAAAACCTGTCGTTCATCGCCAGACCAGTGCTTGATTTCCTGCTGGAGAATGGCGACAAGTTCCTCCCCGGAAACAGCTGCGTCTGGCGGTAAAGCGGCCTGATCTGGGATATGATGCTCCGGCAGGCTTTCTTTCCGGTTCAATCTCAGAAGTAATTAATCCCAACGGACACTCAGCGTCATAGCCTTCGCTCTCGTCGTCCGAAGCTTCTTCTTCCGGTGCTAATTTGATGCGCCGGAGGCGCTCTTCGGCAAACAGACGGCACTGCCGGTCTAGTTCTTGCCGAATCAATTGATAGAACCATTGCTCGTAGCTGAGCGTCTCCGGTTTCTTACAGGGTTGTTCGAGGCAAATGCGAGCAACCTCGTCCACTACGTCGCGGGCTTCGATGATTCCGCGAGGAAGTTCGTCGACAAGCTCAGCCACCCGCAACTCGCGCGTCGCGTGAGCAACCATTTGCTTATCATGCACCTGTAGAAGATCACTAACTACGCGCACGTTAGTCGTGGGCCAAGTTCCTGTTTCCATCGCCTAGTAAAGTTCACGGTTTCGTCGATGAATTTCCCGTTAATGTGCTAGGACCATGTGACCACTGCTCGATCGGTTGCAGCTGAGGGGAAACAAAAATTGCGGAACTACCTCAGACGAGTCGTTCTTAGGTAACGTCACTCTCAAAACTCCTCTATCCAGTTTCACCTCCATCGCATCCGCATCCAAGCTGAGATCGGGCAAATGAATCGTGCGCTGGAACGAACCATACGGCCGTTCTTTAGAATAGAAGGTCCAGTCTGTCGTCCACTCTTTTTGCCTCGTGCCTTTGAGAAGCAGAGTACCCTCGTGCAGCGAGATTTCTAAATCTGCGGACCTAAACCCGGGAAGATCCACGAAGACGCAGAGCTCATTGTCGGTCTCAAACACGTCCACCGGAGGTGAAAATGTCTCTCGCCGATGAAACGCCCTCTTCCCGAGGACTCGAGTCCATGGTTTGCAGAATACTTTGCAGACTCGCGATGAACGCTTTGCCCCAGTTGAAAAAAATTTGGTTAACCTCATCGTTTAAATATCCTCCTTTCGCGTTAAAAAGAGCTTGGTGGATTCCACTTAAAGTGACAAATAACAAAGCATAGTGTTCAACAAAAAAAAGCCATCGGCGGATCTGCCGGAAGGACTACTGGAATTGTTAGAAAGAGTGACCGTCTCCAAGAAGATGGGTTATGAGCCGGGGTGGTGCCAAAGGTTGACCGGGCTCCCTCTACCAGCTAGCCCGCGCAGGTCGGAACCGGACATGAATATTCTCGCTCCCGAAATCATCAAGGGACAAGCAGACAACATAGTCCCGCTGCAACCCTGCCGGATAACTAACCACTAGCGGATGTTCATCTCTGAACGATCCATACCCATCACATCGTGAGCATTGGTAGGGTCGGGCATGTCCTTGGCCGAGGCAGGACGAACAGATAACCCGGCCCTGCACGAGAATGCGCACCTGCCCGCCTGTCAACGTCTCTTGGGTAGATAAAGCCACATCCACGGTCAGCTTTCCGGTCGCTCTGCTCTTCGTCGGGTCCACGGTTCAAAATCGCTCCAAAGACGTTCAACCATTTCCGTAAAAGAAGGGTGAAACGCTGCAGATGAACCGAGGTGGGATTCGCCGATCGGTCGAAGGAGCGAGAAGGCCGCGGCTGATTGCCTCCGCGTGATCTTGGTGGGCCGAGCCGCCTCGGTGCGCCGAACTGGAATTTCTCCTACTTCACGGTCGTAAACTGCGCGACACATGGGGTCGCTCAGTACGGAGTAAGCCTCCTGCAGCTCCAGAAACGGGTCACTGCCGAAGCCCGAATGATCGGGGTGAATTTCAATCGCCAGACGCCGATAGGCGGATCGGATTTCCCGCTCGGTAGCTTCAGGCGTCAAGCGAAGAGTAAGGTAATAATCCTTTTTCATACAAACTCGTCCACTTCCGTTCTTCGCTGCCGCAAACCTCACGACAGTTCCGGCACCAATAGCCTCATTTTTGAGGCATGGCGCGATGAAAATCAATCGAGATAGTCGTTGTTCCCGCTGCCGTCGTGCCGGCTGATCGATCATTGCCTGCCGACTCCCCATGCCAGGCACGGCAAGCAAGTCCGAACGGTTG
>Ga0302325_10013831_pt1 | contig 17195 bp, 16 predicted proteins | sample Palsa_T0_2_FD_201948 | JGI IMG/M metagenome (GOLD analysis project Ga0302325, IMG submission 201948) | Peat permafrost microbial communities from Stordalen Mire near Abisko, Sweden - Palsa_T0_2 | ecosystem: Environmental > Terrestrial > Soil > Palsa > Peat permafrost | place: Sweden: Abisko... | reverse complement strand
CTGGCGTTCCCGGGTGATTGAGCCGGCTCGCAAGGCACTGGGCAACATGATGGGGCGTGGCAAGCAGCGCGGTATCCTTAGGCCCGATCTAGACCCTGAGGTAGGATTTGCCCTTCTGCTCGGCCCACTCATTTACCGCAACGTCTTCCTCCGCAAACTTGGAGGTAAAGCGCCCAAGAACCTTGAAATAGCAGTCGCCGATTCATTTCTCGGTGCATTCGGCTTGAAACAGACCCGCATCTCTGGCAAGTGAGACGGATGATTGTGGTTCTCCAGGTGTCCGCAAAATGAACCACCGTGCGCTTTGTTCGCACAGCTCTCTGCGCTAGCGAGAGCTGAATTTTGCTCCTAAGTAATGTCCCCATCTGCATAGCTGCCGGGTATAAGGGAGTGCAGACTGTTGGGCCAATTCGGTAGACTGAACTAAAGATTCAGTGCAAAAGACAGGAGTGTCTTTGTCCATGTCCGACTCCAATGTGAAATCTGTTCCCCTCCTGCTTCCCAATGGCGTTGAGATTCGTGTCGAAGCGAACGGATCGGATAGCCCGGAAGCCGATGTAGCATTTTCCGATATTACGGAGGCGCTGCGTTTTGAAAATATCCAGGGCGCGATCGAGGGAATTGCTGAGCTGGTGCAGCAAGCGATGGCGAAGGTTGCGCCGACCAAGGCCAGCGTTGAATTTGCCATTGAGGTCGGCTTGGAGAGCGGAAAGCTCACGGCTCTTTGGGTCAAGGGCACGGGCACGGCCAATCTCAAGATTGCGATGGAGTGGAGCAAACCTTGAGCGCGGCGGCGATCTCGGAGGATGATTCCGCCAGAAACAGAGAGTTAATCGCTCTTCTCAAGGCTTGTACGGTGCTGATTACCTACAGAAAAGAGATGTTGGGTACGGGATTTTTCGTTGCTCCGAGCCTGATTATCACCTGCGCGCATGTTGTCAAAAATCGTCGGCAGGTCACAATCAAACGGTCCCAGGAGGAATGTGAAGGGTCGGTTGTCCGCATGCTTCCCGAACCGTGGAAGGAGGTGGAAATCGCATTCCCGGATGTGGCTCTGATACGTGTTCCGGTTTCCTCGCATCCGTGTGCCCTGTTGGATGAAAACTTCGACGCACGTGACCAGCTTTATGTGTTTGGTTATTCCGGCGTCGGGGTTGGGGGCGAGTCCCTCACCAGTGAGTGCGAGGGCACCAGGAGTTACGAAAAAGGGAACCCGGACGCCGACTTTATAAAGTTTAAAGACACCCAAGTGTGGCCAGGTACCAGCGGTTCACCGCTCCTCAATCAGCGCACCGGCAAGGTCTGCGGGATGGTAAAGCGCACCCGGGATGAAAAGGCTGCGTTAGGCGGACTCGCGGTCCGCATGGCGCGGGTGTTTGAGTTACTTCCCGAAGTGGCGGAGGAGAACCGAAAGTTTCATCAAGAGAACAAGCAGTGGAGAGATCTGGCCGACGGCAGACTCGCCGGATATTTGAATTATCTTGAGCGGGAGTTTGCCCATCTCAAGATCTTATCGCCGCTTCGCGATATCTATATTGCGCAAAAAGTGAGGGAAGCGCAGGATAGCGGACCGTCCGCTATGGGTACAGCTCCTGCTGCGCGAGGCGGTTCGAGCCGGTTTATCGGGGACCTCTTGTCCAGTTCATCGAGAGAGCTTCTTATCATCACGGGCGGGCCCGGACAGGGCAAATCCACTATGCTGGCGCATCAGGCGCGCGAGTGGATGGATCGACACCCAGGTGCGGTTTCGTTAGTTATCCGATTACGCAGATATGCGAACGAACGGCAACTTCCGGGACGGTTTGTGACATTTCTGGCTGGTAACGCGAACCTTCCGGAGGCGCAGACTCGTGCACTGTTGCAAAAAGACGACACGATTCTTCTGCTGGATGCTCTCGATGAAGTCTTCAATCCCGACCTACGCTCTGCTGTCGTTGATGACATTTTGGACGCGGTGCGGCAATATCCAAAAGCTCATATGGTTGTCACAACGCGCCCGACGAAAGACTATGCGCAGGCAGACACGGACACTTTGGATATGGCCGGGTTTCGCCGCTATGATCTGGAGGACTTCGATTCCGTTCAGTCAACCCAGTTCATTGAGAAGTGGAGGGCAATTCAGGCTCCGAAGGAGAGGCAAGCCGCCGATTCGATATTGCGGGCGATGCAGGACTCAGCGTCTTTCCGGCGCTTGGCTGGGAAGCCGTTGCTGCTTACGTTAGCTGTGAAACTGGGCAGGGTAGCCAACCGCGCTCAGTTGTACCAGGGGTTCGCCGAGATGCTGCTGAAGAACTGGGACCTGAAGAAAGGCATCGTCAGCCAGAAGCAGGACACCGTGGCCAAGTTGAAAATGACGATCTTGGAGGCGGTTGCGCTCCACGTTTGTGACGACGAAGACGGCTTGACCCATACGAGTATTTCCGAAGACAACTTGGGCGAACAGTTGAAGGAGGCTCTAAGCCGGGAGGAGAAAGGATACACGGCCGAGCGAGTTGACAGCCTGCGAGATAGCTTGACGGTGCGCGATTCCATGCTTGAAGCGGCGGGGTCCGGCTACGAATTTGTTCATCAGACGATGTTGGAGTATTTCTGTGCCCGGGCGTACTGCGTGCGCTACGGCAAAGGACCTGAACTGTCAGATCTGGCGACGCTCTTTCGCAATCACTGGCAGGATTTCCGATGGGACGAGATTCTTGCGCTGATCTGCGGGATATTGCAGAAAAAAGCCGTGCCGCTGATTCGTGAACTCCTTTCCGCAGTGCGTCTGGAGAATGGATGGCGCGCTACGTGGCTTGGCGCTATATGCCTTAGCGAGATAGAGCCCTGCGCGGAAATAGGCGAGGTTCAGCAATTAGTAAAGGACGAGTTAGAGAAGTTACTGACATTCGACTTTCCCTTCGTTTATCTTGCGAGCGATAGCGAGGTGAGCCAGGTCGTCGTGATTAGGACGGCAGCGGCGGACCGGTTGGCACGCTGGCGGGACGAGAGAAACCGCGAACGGCTGATGCGGGAGGTATTGATGAATGATTCCGCTTCCGCGTGTGCCGGCATGATTTCGGTGATTGCGGCAACCTGGCAAGACGATGTGACGTTCGACTGGCTGCGTGAAATGATGAGCCGGCACGGAGCCGGGCCGGCAAGAATCGCCGCGGCGAGTGAATTGGCGCGCCGCTGGCGGGCTGGACAAACGCTCGACTGGCTGATCGAGACAGTGGCAACGCATGAGGACCCTCAGATTCGATTTGCCGCCTGCCGCGAACTGGACCGTGGAAGCCGCGACGAAACAGTAAGGGCCGCGTTAGTGAAATGTGCGGCAGAAGACGACGACGAGTATGTCAGAGAAGAAGCGCTTAGGGTGCTGGGTTGGTCATGGTGGAGTGCTGAGACGGCCGAGCTATTGCTCACCCTGGCTCAGACCGGCAAGCCGTGGTATGTGAAAAGAGCTGCGATGATTCTGCTTGCAGCAAGGTCAGCGGACGACAAGAGAGTGAGACAGCTATGCACTGACCGAGCCGCGAACGATGGGTGGTGGGTGTCGCGCCTCGTGGCGATTCTTTCGCTTCGCAACTGGCCGGACGAAGAGACGCGGGACCTGGTGTTTAAGCGCGCAGTTCAGGACAGAGATCCGATGCTGCGAGGCCAAGCAGCGTACATGGCTGCCGAGATCTGGCCCGATGAAAAGACGCGGCCATTCCTGCGCAACCTGCTGTATGAAGAGGCTCACCCGGATGCCCGTCCGCAGCTTCTTCGAGCGATCCTGCGCTGTTGGGCCGGTACGGGATTGGAAGAGGAACTGGAGGGCTGGGCTCGCAACAGTCCACATCCCGATATTCGGCTTACGGCTATTGCGGAATTGGCGCAGAGGAACAGTAAAGAGAGGACTGAGCCTCTTGCGCGGGAGCAGGCCCGAGCAGACAGTTCGCCGGATGTGCGCAGTTATTGTGTGGGTCTGGTGGCGCATTACTTTCCCAGCCATGACCTTACTGGCTGGCTGCGGGAGCGCGCGGAACAGGACAGCGAGGCGCTCGTGCAGGAGACCGCTATACGCTGTATCGGGCGCCTGCGCGCGACAGAGGCAGATCGCGAGTGGCTGGTTAAGGTCGCGGAAGAGAATGTCTCGCCAGGGCCTGCAAACATGGCGGTGCGGACAATTGCGCGACGCTGGCAAGACGAGCGTTCGCGCGTCTGGTTGATGGAGCGGATGAACCAGGCTGATACGGGCAGGATGACTAAGCAATCCCTGTCGGTGGATTGGTTCAGCATTCAGCCCGGACAAACTGAATTGCAGGAACTGGCACGCGGCTGGCCCGGCATGCAGACGCGTGACTTTCTGATGAGCAGGCTTGAGCAAGGAGACCGCCGGCGGCTTGAATACGATACGGTTATTGCGCTTGGGGCGATGTTGCCTGAGGACGAAGCACGCGACCTGATGCTGCGGCTGCTAGGACAAGAGCAAGTTTCCATGCTTCGGGTGGCAGCGATTGAAGTGCTTGGAAAACGGTTTCACGTTGACGAAGTGCGGCAATTTCTGACCGGAACGGTAACCGAGGATGCCAACGAAGCGTTCCGGGTCGCGGCGATAACCGCACTTGCGGGTCAATGGCGAGATGTTCGAACCAGGGAATTGCTGATGCAGCGCGCCGCTAACGATCCGTCTTCAAGCGTCCGTTCGTCGGCGATTTCCGCGTTGGGCCGCTTTTGGAACGACGAAGATTTGAGGGTTTTCTTTGAAGCGAGACTTGCCGCTGAAGGGGAGATCTCGACACAAATTGGCCCGACGGTGTTTGTTGACGTTGCTCTACGCCAGAACATCATTCAACATCTTGCAACATGGTTCCAAATCTGAAACCTACTCGCCTGCATCTCTCACCAGCGTTAAGGCACGACAACGTTCTGTTGAGCCCGGTGGGTAGTGCCCGCGAAAACGGGTGCCCCATATCTGACACGTTTTTTGTGTCAGATGTGGGATATCACGACGGTGTGTGTCGAGATTTTTATTTTCCCATATCTGGCCCAAAGCACGCGCCAGGCCATCATGCAAGACCCCGAAGCGAGATCATTTTGTCGAGAATCTGCGTATTCTCCGTTAACCATCCGGCTCCAGGAGCGTTTTATTGAGTGAAGCATGCAAACGGAGGAATACATATAGGCAGGCACACTTTACCGATAATCGCGGGCTTTTCATCCATCAGCTGGGTTGCGTTGCGCCGAATCGTCCCGTCTGTCTTCAGCATTCTGTCTCCAGCATTCTTGGATTGATGTGACCGTGCGTCATCTCTTAACTTCCACGGTCACCGCTTCGAAAGGCTGGTTGCTGAGGTTCTGTTCCGTTTGCTCGATTGGCGTCTCCCAAACGACGTCACCGGCTTTGTGTTCTGCCGTCTCGACCTTGCCGGTAGAGTCTTTGATCCGAAAGTTCTGATCGGTGAAGAAGATGGTTGCGCGATCGGTCGAATACGCGTGCATGGGAGCCATTCCGTGCGCCGGGATCCTGACCCTCAGAACGCGCACCTGGGGGTTCTCAAATTCCAGCTTGTAGTGGCCGGGATCTACTTTGAGTGGATCGAGATCGCCGCTGGTCGCCTTGTCTGTCCCATGTGTCTTCAATTCGATCTCGATGATATTGAAATCATGATCGAGGACCTCCGGAGCGTGCATCCCGCTTGGTGGGCTCCACACCACCTGACCCGCCTTCCAATCGAACACCGCCGGCGGCCTCCCGTCCTGATATTCGAATCGTTGCCGACCCGGCTGGAGGTAGACCATCACCCGGTTCATCTCGTGCTGGTGGAACTTTCCCAGCACATGTGCTCTCTCCAGGGCACAGGCAACCTTCACCTCATTGTTCTCGAACAGCACCCCCGAAGGAGCCGTTGGGATAGAGGCCAGGGCAGCGCCCAGTAAAAGCAATGCGGGATGCATTGTTGTTTGCATGAGCCGGAGCATAGCTCATCAATTGTTGCAGCGCAAATCACCAGATTCTACGGAGCAACAGTTGACGCTTGCCCACTCAACAAAATTCCTCCAGGCAAGCCGACTTTGCGAGAAAATCATTAGTTGGGCGCGCGCACATTGGCCGGCCACAATGGCTCGCTCCTAGAAACAACGCATGGCCTTGTTCAACAACTCTGATGGCGCGCGACAGCTCGGAGAGGGAAGGTAATCCGTGACGAAACCGACGATCCTTGTGGCAACGTGGGGCGATGGGCTGTTCGCAGTCACCGGCGATGGGCGCACGCAAGAGATTGCGAACCAGCCCGTCAGAGGGCTCGCACCGGATGGACGCGGCGGTGTGCTCGCTATTGTCGGCCGACATTCACTGCTCAGGCGTGCACCGAGCGGCGAATGGGCAACCGTCGCTACGAGCGAGTTCGAGCTTTCGTGCTGTATGACTGTTCGAGACACCATCTACGTTGGAACGGACGACGCACGCATGCTGCGCCTGAGCGATGGAGGCGGTGTGCTCGATCCTATCGACGGTTTCGACAGCGTCGCCGGGCGGGATGCCTGGTTTGCTGGTTCGGCTATTGTTAATGGGCAGCGTCTTGGGCCACCGCTAGGTATTCGCTCGGTTGCGGCCAACTCGATCGGGAGCATGCTGTTTGCCAACGTTCACGTGGGAGGCGTTCCGCGTTCCATGGACGGCGGACGAACCTGGCAGCCCACCATAGATATCAACAGCGATGTTCATGAGGTGCGAGCGCACCCGGCAAATCCAGACATCGTCGCCGCGGCGGCCGCTGTTGGCCTTTGCATTAGCCGTGATTCTGGGGCGACATGGATCACAGAACGGGAGGCACTCCACGCACCACACTGCTCCGCAGTAGCGCTTTCGGGCGACGACATTCTCTTCTCGGCGGCGACCGATCCTTTTGCGGCTGAGGGGCGAATCTATCGGCGGCCGGTCAAGCCGGATGGATCCATAGCAGCCGTCGAAGGTGGGATGCCGGCGTGGACCGAAGGCATCGTTGACACCGGTTGCATTGCGGCAAACGGCTCCTCAATTGCGATTGCTGATAGAGCCGGCAACTTGTACGGCTCGGACGATTTCGGGCGGGCATGGTCATGCAGGGCCACCAGACTGCCGACCCCGAGCGGCGTTCTCATCTGTTGAGGAAGGCGAGTACTTCAATTGATGTCTCTTCCAAGCTGTGCGAATGGATCTATGTCGCGTCGTTTCAAGCCAATGATTTCGTCCCCTTGCGCTTCTACAAGAAAGATTGTATTTTACCTGTAGAAGTGGAAGGGGACACATGATTGCCCAGCACCTCGACCTTCCGCAAGGAACCCTGGATCTCCTCATTCTCCGGACACTCGCTCTCGGTCCCCAGCACGGCTGGGCCATTTCCGAGCGTGTTCAGCAACGATCGAGCGACGTCCTGCGGATTCAGCAAGGCTCTCTTTATCCTGCTCTTCACCGGCTGGAACGACGCGGGCTGATCAAGGCTCGCTGTGGAACGTCGGAAAACAACCGTCGTGCCAAATACTACGAGCTCTCAAAGAATGGGCGTCAGCAACTCGAAATCGAAACGGGCGCGTGGGAGAAACTGACGGCCGCGGTGGCCCAAGTGCTTGGCGTTGCTTAGGAGGCGTGCGATGTTCAGCGATTTGCTTTTTCGGCTTCGTTCCCTTTTCCGGCGCAGCATCGTTGAAAATGAACTGGACGACGAGCTGCAATTTCACCTAGACAAGCAGGTGGAGAAACATGTTCGCGCGGGTCTTACGCGCGAAGAAGGTACGCGACTGGCCCGCCTTCAATTCGGGGGCGTGGGCCGTGTGAAGGAAGAATGTCGAGAATCGCGCGGCTTGACTCTCCTTGAGACTGCAGCCCAGGATGTGCGCTATGCACTTCGCCAGCTGAGCAGAACACCCGTATTCACAACCACGGTACTGCTGACGCTCGCCTTGGGAATCGGAGCAAACGCGGCGATCTTTACGCTTGTGAATGCAGTGCTGCTGAAGAACTTGCCGGTGGCCGACCCGAAGACGCTGGTGCGCATCGGCGACCAGAACCAGTGCTGTGTGCGTGGCTCAGCGATTGCCGATGGTGATTACGGGGTATTCTCCACGCACACGTATGAGGAGATCAAGAAAAACAATCCGGAGTTTGAGGACCTGGCGGCGATGCAGGCGGGGTTTGAATACCGACCGATTATTGCGCGAAGAGGTGGCAACCAGGACCCGGCGCGGTCAGTTGTGAGCGAGTTTGTGTCGGGCAGTTATTTCAACACGCTTGGGTTAAAAGCGGCGGCGGGAAGATTGATAACCGATTTGGATGATGTAGCCGGGACGCCAGATACGGCGGTGATGAGCTATGAGACATGGAAGAACAACTACAACGGCGATCCCGCGGTGGTGGGCAGTACATTCTGGTTAAACACGAATCCGGTTACTGTGGTTGGAGTTGCGCCTGAGGGTTTCTATGGGGATCGGCTGGCGACCACGCCACCGAGTTTCTATCTTCCGATTCATGCAATGCCGCTGCTGCTTGGCGCAGCTTATGTGAATGATCCCGACACGGCATGGTTGTATGTTGTCGGACGCCTGAAGCCGGGCGTGGCGTGGGGACCGCTGGAGGCGAAGATAGGCGTTCAGTTGAAGCACCTGTTTGCAAACAGCAAGCTCTTCTCCTCCGCGCATGACCGGCCGCTGTTGGGTAAGGTGCACGTCATATTGACGCCCGGCGGCGGCGGCATTCAAAACCTGCAGCAGGCTTACGTTGACCGTCTCCGGCTGTTGATGTGGATCGCCGCGCTGGTGTTGCTGATTGCCTGCGCAAACATTGCAAACCTGCTGCTGGTGCGCGGCATGGGACGCAAGGCGGAGATGTCTGTGCGGACCGCACTTGGCGCAGCGCGGACGCGAATTGTCAGGCAGCTGCTTACGGAAAGCATCGTGCTGGCGGTTCTGAGCGGGGTGCTCGCTCTGGCGGTCTCTTATGTGGGTGCGCGGATGCTGCTTGCGCTGGCATTCTCCGGCGAACAGCATGTGCCGATTCATGCAAGCCCGTCGTGGGGGGTGCTGGCGTTCGCGCTGGGTGTCTCTATCGCGACAGGCGTGTTGTTCGGGGTGGCGCCGGCGTGGATATCGGCGCAGGCGGAGCCGGCGGATGCGTTGCGCAGCGGCACCAGATCGACGGCGGCAGGAGCATGGTGGTTGCAGAGGTCGTTGGTGGTGCTGCAGGCGGCATTGTCGCTGGTGCTGCTCGTGGGTGCGGGATTGTTTGCGGAGAGCCTGAAAAAGCTGCAGAGCACGGACATGAAGCTGGACGCGACGAACCGATACATCGTCCATGTGAATCCGCAGGCAGCTGGGTATAAGGTGCCACAGTTAGAGGCGTTGTCCCGGACGATAGAAGAGCAGTTCCATGCCGTGCCGGGCATGGTTAAGGTGGGCCTAAGCACTTATACGCCGATGGAGGCCGACGACGAAGACTTTGGGGTGCAAATACAAGGACAGCCGTGGCTCAATAAGGGCGCCTCTTTTGTTAAGGCGAATGCAGAGTACTTCGATGCCGTGGGGACCCGTGTGGTGGCGGGTCGCGGGATCGACGTCCGGGACACTTCAACCGCCCCGTTGGTAGCGGTGGTGAACCAGGCCTTCGTAAAAACGTTCTTCAAGCCGGGTGAGAACCCGATTGGACATCGCTTCGGACCGCCTGGGCCGAAGTCACCTGGCGACTGGGAGATTGTCGGTGTGGTGGAGGACACGGCCTATACCAGCGTGAGGTGGAAGAACCACGCGATGTACTTCACCCCTCTGATGCAGACTCCGCCGAGCACGAGTACGCTGGACGACCCGAATAGCGACGTGTATATTGCTGCGATTGTGCTGGAGACGGCGCGCCCGATGCCGGACATGGAAGCTATCGCGCGGCGGACGCTGGCAGGCATCAATCCGAATCTTTCTGTCGTAAAGTTCCAGACCTTCGATGCACAGATTGGCGACCAGTTTACCGCGGAGCGGATGCTTTCGCGGCTGATGTCGCTGTTTGGCGCGCTGGCGCTGTTGCTGGCGACGGTAGGGCTGTATGGTGTGACTTCATACACCGTAGCGCGGAGAACCTCGGAGATCGGCATTCGTATGGCACTCGGCGCTGAGCGCGGCGGAGTTATCGCGATGATCATGCGTGGCGCCATGATTCAAACTGTCCTTGGGCTAGGGATTGGAATTCCGGTGGCACTGCTCTGCGTAAGGTTTGTGAAGTCGCAGCTTTACGAGATCACACATATGGACGCACGCGTAATGATGAGCGCAATCGTAACCCTTGCGGTTGCGGCGTGCATCGCTGCCATTGTTCCGGCACGACGCGCAGCATCCATCAACCCAGTGCAGGCGCTCAGAATGGAATAAGTCTGATTGAGCCGAAGACTGAAAGGCCTGTGGGGATGCACGATCACCGACAAATGAGCGCAACTCACTTCTCTGTAAAGTCGGCATGTCGAACACTAGCCGGTTTTACGTCCACATGGATCACTTCCGTATAGTCCGTTACTCGCGCGAAAGCTGGAAGATTGGAGGTCCTCCGATACGCCCGGAGCGCTGGTTGAGCGACTCGGCGCGTGCGTTGGTTCGCTACCTATTCGTTGCGCAGCGCAACCATGGGATCAAGTCTTGCGGCCCTGCGCGCGGGCAGGAAGCTGGCCAGCGCCGCAATCACTGCCAGCAGTGCAACGGCAAACGTTAGAGTAGCGGGATCGTATGGCTTTAGTCCAAAGAGCATCGAGCTTGCGCCACGCCCGGCCACGAGCGCGAGCACCGTGCCAATAATCACTCCGGCCAGTAGCATCGTCGCCGCATCACGCATGACGAGACCAATGACCTGCCCGCGACGTGCGCCCAGCGCAATGCGAATGCCGATCTCATTGCGCCGCAGCGTGACCAGGTAGGAGAGCACACCATACAGTCCAACCATCACCAGCACCGTTGCCAGCACCCCGAAGAACCCGGAGAGAATCGCCATCAGCCGGTCTCGCACCAGGTTGTCGCGTATCCCCTCCTGAAAGTCAAAGAATTGCAGGACGACCTGCGGGTGCTTCTCTGCGAATGCGCGCTTGATGGCCACGGTTGCCGGCTGCGCATTCCCGGAGTCAATCATCATCGCCGCCCACTTCTGCTGCGCGGTGACAGGAAACTGCGAGGCGGGAGCGAACACCATGGGCGGCGTCTCGCCGCGCAGGTCGCTGTATTTGGTGTCGGGAATCGTCCCCACAATCTCGTAGACACTCGATGGATACTGCGGCTCCGGCAGAGTGCGCACCAGTTGTCCAATGGGATTAGTCTGGCCCAGAAATTGACGGATGAATGTCTGGTTGACCACGGCCACCCGCGGTGAATCTTCTGTGTCGGTTTCGCTTAAGTTCCGGCCTGTGAGCAGAGGAATATCCATGGTGTCGAAATAGCCGGGGCTTACCCAGGTGAATTTTGACGACCCCTCCGACCCGCCTACATGAATTCCATGGGTCCAGCTGCTCCCATTCAGCGGCACGTTTGTGGTCGTCGCTGCATTCTGAACACCAGGCACACTCTTCACGTCCTCGAGTAGCTGGCGTTTGAACTCCGCCCTCTGCTTCTGCTCAACGTTCGACAAAGGAAACCCAAAGAAACCAACGGTGATGCCACGTTCACGCATACCTGGATTCAACGTCATCAGGTTGCGGAAGCTGCGCACAAACAGCAGCGCACCTACCAGCAAGACCAGTGAGACTGAAATTTGCGTCACCACCATCGAGCGCTGCACAGAAAAACGCTCGCGGCTTGCGGTAAGTCCGCGCGCGCCCGGCTTCAGCGCGGTAATTGGATCAGTGTTTGTGGCGCGTATAGCCGGCAAAGTCCCGAAGACAACACACGTCAAGCCTGCAGCCGCCGCTGCGAACAACAACACGCGCCAATCCGCACCGATGGACAGATGGACCGATCCATCTCTGGTCGATAGCGACCAGACCAGAATGCGGCTGAATACTTGCGCTATTGCGACTCCCAGCACGGCCCCAGCCACCGCCAGAAGGCCGCTTTCCATCAGCAGCTGCCGCAACAGGCAGTTGCGCGACGCCCCCAGCGCCATGCGCATAGCCATTTCGCGCTGGCGCGTGGTGGCGCGCGCCAGCATCAGGTTGGCAAGGTTTGCGCACGCGATCAGCAATACCAGGCCAGTAATGGCAAGCAACAACCACAGGGATGTATCGTAAGCTTCCCGCAACGAACTCACTCCGCCGCTGGCCGGATAGACTCCAAGCCGATATTCCTTGAAGTGTTTGATGGCATCTGCGCTGTACCCTGTCGGCGCTGTAGCATCAAAGATGCCGGCGCTGAGCGCGCCAAAGTACGCTGACGCGCGCTCTGTTGTCCATCCCGGTTTCAAGCGCCCCATCACAGAAACGTCAAAGACCTCGCGACGCGTTGGATTCGGCTCGCACAAGGGAAATGCGACATCAAAGCTTTCCCCAACGGCCATTCCGAAGAAACCAGGCGGTGTCACTCCGATAACTTCTGCCGGTGTGCCATCGATCATCAGCGTCGTGCCCAGGCCTCTTCCTCCCATTTGCGCCTGCCAGAATGGATAGCTGACGACAGCTCGTGGCGCCGCGCACGCGGACGCCTCATCTTCCGGCAGGATCAGCCGTCCTTGCCAGGGGTGAATACCAAGCACCGCGAAAAAGTCACCGCTTACGTCGAATCCATGAATGCGGTGCGGGTCAGTGAGTTGCCCTAACAGGCGATCGTTGTTGCGCCACGCAAAGACGCGCGAGAACGGTTCGTGGTGGCGCTGGATCTCCTCCCATATGGGGCGTGTCAATTGCGCATACATTCCGTCATTGATGCCGAATCCCCGATTGCCGCCTACGATCCGTACTTCCGCCAATTCCTGCGGATTTTCGACCGGCAGACTGCGCAGGCGTACCGCATCGAGCAATTGAAAAATCGCCGTATTCGCGCCGATGCCTAACGCGAGTGTGATGATGGCGACCGCGGTGAAACCGGGGCTCTTGAAATATCCACGAATGGCATAACGCAGATCGCGCCCCATGGAAGCGATGCCCAGCGCCAGATCCGCGCCTTCAACGCGCTCCCTGACCACAGTCGGATTGCCAAAGCGCAGGCGGGCATCGCGCGCCGCCGAGTCGGGGCTCATGCCGGCTGCGACGTTGTCCTCGGTTCGCATCGCGACATGCGCGCGAAGCTCATCTTCGATCTCTTTGTCCACTTGCGAGCGCTTGCCGAAAGCCAGGATCCGGCGCAATAGACTCATCTCTCACCTCATGCCAAGCGCAGGATCGCTTGCACGCCTTTCACCACTTGTTCGAAGCCCCTCTCGGCGACGGCGAGCTGTTTCTTCCCCGCCGGTGTCAGGGCATAGAATTTTGCCCTGTGCTTCGTTTCCGTCAGCGCCCACTCGGAACGGACCCAGCCGTTCTGCTCCATGCGGTGCAACGCCGGGTAGAGCGAGCCCTCCTCCACATGCAGCAACGCGTCGGAAACCCTCTCAATGTGCAACACAATTCCATAGCCGTGCATGGACCTGAGCTGAGAGAGACTTTTCAGGACGAGGAGATCCAGCGTCCCCTGGAGATCATTTTTCGCCACCAGTCACCCGCCTCGAGTCATACCCTAGATATCTAGGTAGCAAAGCTTAGGGGCGCCAATACCTAGCTGTCAAGGGCTTTTTTGGGTCGTTCACGGCGGATATCCAAAGAGCTACGCGAAACCTGGCGACAGGGTGTAACCAGGAGCGCATTTTTCGGTGTCTCCCCGATGCCTCCGCTCTCCTGGCGAAACGGATAGGAGAGGTTACGCTCGCTTTCCTTCGCTTTCGTGCCAGCGCTCCATCAGGCGATTGCTGGGCAGCGATTTATCTGCCACTTTGTGAGCTGTCTCCGCTCCTGCCACAGGCAATCCGCGAGGGTCAAGCAGGCCGATCTGAACCAGCACCGAAGCCTGGTCCCAGTAGATATGCTCGTGCGCCAACTTGTCGCCTTCGAACTTGACAATGGCCACCGTCGGGATTTCCACGGCGCGCCCGGTCGGCGGAATCCCCGGCAGCAGCCAATCCATCAGCGTGGTATGCGTAAAGTGGACGATGAATTCGTCCACGATCGTGTCCGTACCAACCGTGCGGCTTATCGGCGTCAGACGAAAGTCGGGCGGATTGACCGGTATGAAATGGTAGGCGTAGAACCGCTTTAGCTGTTCGTGTCCCACCCCGCCTGTCATGGTCGGGATGTGGTTGACGTAGGGCTGCGAAACCATGGTAGCCATCGTGGCACTCGCATTTCGTGTCTCGAACTCGTAGCGGCAGTGTTCTTCCCAAAGTGCGACCAAATCCGGGTTTGCCATACATGCTCCTTATTTTCCGCCTTGTTAACCTTTGTAGTCGTCGGCAAATAGGTACCGAAGAGCCGGCTTGCGTTTACCTATACCGCCAGCACATACCGCGCGAGCGGGCCGATTCGCGCCAGCGTCCCTGGCCGCATGCGCGCTGGTAAGTCGATCCCGGAGCGCACTTCACGCCTGACGAAATAGCCTTGTATCGAGCGCCGAGCCTCAGCAGTAGCGTTCGCCGTATGGTCATGCCACACGGACCCATTAAAGATGATCATGGAACCTGCTGGACCACAGGCCAACATCTGACCCTCGTAGTCGGCTTGGAGGTCATGCGTGACCTCCTCCGGCTCTCCCGGCCAAGTATGCGAGTTCGGCACAAAACGGGTTGCACCGTTGTCAGGTCGAAACTCATCGACCATCAGAATGAAGCCGGCCATGGGCAAATCTTCCGAGTCGCGCTTGATGTCGACATGGAGATCTTGGGCGAAAGAGCGGGGCCGCAGCGTTCTGCCAAGAATTGTGCTGAGCTTGAAGGGCGCTCCGATGACGTGACGGCACGCCTCAAGAAGGGGGTAAATATACAGGTCATCAAACTCCGCGCCCTGGTTGACGAAGTCATACATACGTGTCGTCGTGCGGGCGACCTTCACGTCCGCTCCGTTCCCGGAGTCCATAGTTGCATCGTAGGCCGCGGCAAACTGCGCCAGTCGCTCGCGAGCCACCGGACCGGGAATCACAACGAAGCCCGCGTCCTGCAGTTCTTTGGCGGCGAGCGCCGGGAACTGGCGACCTCCGCTGATCATGCTGAACCATTCATCCATGTGAGCCCTCCCGCGAACGGAAGGCGATTCGCAAACCTGAGCATGGTTACGCGGGCTTCATGGCGAGTGTCCCCACTGAATCCGGCGGCAGCTCGATCGCAAGAGCGCGATCTGACACCTGCACTTGTAGCAACTGGGGGCGGGAGAGCTCGTTCCGCACCAGCATAAGGACAAGACTCGCGCTTTCCGCCGGGCTGAGCGTGGAAGCGCTCCAGGGAAAACTCTTCGCGGCCGTTTCGGCGGGTGACGAGAGGGCGGGACAGTTGGTGGCGCAAATACAAACCGCGACCACCATTCCCTTCCGATAGCTTTGTAGCGATGTAGGCACGTTGGGGCCTTTCTAATCCTACCGGACGCGGATCTACCGGACGCATTGCCAGGTTCTCACTTTTTGTAAAGTCGCCCCCTGGGCTCTCAATGAGTGAAATGCCCGTGAAGCGGGATCATTTTGTCGAGAATCTGCGTATTCTCTGTTAACCATCCGGCTCCGGGAGCGTTTTATGGAGTGAAGCATGCAAACGGAGGCATACACATGGGCAGGGACACTGTACCGATAATCGTGGTCTTTTCAACCATCAGCTGGATCGCTTGGCTGCTCTTTTCTTCCATTCGCCGCTACAAAATAGCCCAGCTCCAGGCAGACATCCAAACCAGTCTAGTGCAACGATTCAATTCTCCCGATGCTCTCTTGGGATACGCTCAGAGCGATGCGGGCAGGCAGTTCGTCAAGAGCATGGACATGGAGCGAAGTACACCCTACGGCCAGATTCTCAAGGGTGTCCAGGCAGGAATTGTGTTCATCTTTTTTGGAGCGGGGTTGTTGCGGCTCCACGCTTGGAATATCGGCGACGAAGGGCCGCTCGTCTTTGGTACGCTCGCCCTCGCTCTGGGGCTCGGATTCGGCGTGGCAGCGGCAGTCTCATACTTCCTCTCCCGCTCCTTTGGTCTCTTGAACCGGTAAGGCGGCCGGCGGCAAAGCATGATGCCAGGAGTCGTCAGGGATGGACGAGCAAACATTCCACGCGCTCTACGCTGCCACAGCGAAACCCCTGTGGGCGTATATCGCGCGCCTGTCCGGACGCCCGGACGTGGCAAATGATCTTCTGCAGGAGACCTACTGCCGCTTCCTGACCGCCAAACTCGGCAATGTGGAGCTCGCGGAGGCTAAGCCCTACCTGTTCCGCATCGCGACCAATCTGCTTAACGACCGATGGCGCAAAGGCGAGGATACAACATGGTCCGAACCTCCGGAAATCGGCTTCGAACGAGATCTCGATACGCAGATCGACGTTCGCGATCTGATGCAGCAGCTCAAGCCCAGAGAGCGCCAGCTGCTTTGGTTAGCCTATGTCGAGGGCATGACACATAGCGAAATCGCCAGGTCCACTGGACTGCGCTTGATGAGCGTTCGCATTTTGCTATTTCGGGCGCGCCAGAAGGCGGCGGAGTTGCTGGGACGAAAGGAGAGAGCCGTTCATGAAGTGTGAGAGGGAGCAGCAGGTTATTGAAGCCACGCGCAACGGATTGTGGGCCTCCTCGTTGCGCGCTCATCTGCGAGATTGCGCGCTATGTGCCCAAACGGAGCTGATTGCGGCGTCGCTGCAGGAGGATGCTGCAAAGGCGGAACGGATGCTCGATCTTCCGCCAGCCGGTATGATCTGGCGCCGCGCCCAGACCAGGCGGCGTCAGGGCGCGTTGCAGCGAGCCACTCGCCGGCCGTTTCTCATTGTTGGCGCGCTTGGCGCGCTATATTCCGTGGTTTTCCTGCTGTGGGGGATCTTTCAGCTTCCCCAGTCCGTCTACCGGCCGTTCGTCACGCCTCCCGGACTGACCGGGGGCGTGGCGCTCGCGGGCGCAGCATTGTCAGGAATACTGGCCATTGTGGGATCGTGTGTATTGTTACTTGAGACGAAGCGTTGATCCACCGCAGCTAGAACATTTTCCAACGACCCGGCTATCGGTTATAGGGCATCCTCGTTCTGGTTTTTTAACGCCGAACTCGCTTCACATCTGTTGTTGGATTTCTTCGCCCCCGGCAATCTGTTCGAAACC
>Ga0302325_10013830_pt1 | contig 17195 bp, 9 predicted proteins | sample Palsa_T0_2_FD_201948 | JGI IMG/M metagenome (GOLD analysis project Ga0302325, IMG submission 201948) | Peat permafrost microbial communities from Stordalen Mire near Abisko, Sweden - Palsa_T0_2 | ecosystem: Environmental > Terrestrial > Soil > Palsa > Peat permafrost | place: Sweden: Abisko... | reverse complement strand
CGAGGGCGAGCCGTAAAACCCAGCGTCTCCGAAGTGGAGCACGTCGCCGTCTGCGGGTACCAACCAGTAGCCATGCCCGTCGGGTGTGGCTGCCATGGCGACAATGGGCGATTTTTTGGCGGATCGAGGCGGTGCCCCATACACCGGTGCACCGCCGTACCCGTGGACCACTCCTGTTGGTGCGACCGACCAACCTCCCCCCTGCAGGCGGCCGGTCGCCGCTGCTACATCCCGCACGGCGTGGTGCGCCAAGTAGACGGTCAGGCAAAGAGCGAACAAGACCACGCTACTGACGGCCAGGGCAAGGACCTCCCGGGACCTTTGCCGCCAGAACGCGTGGCGCGCCCGGGATGCCCGGTCAGGCGGGACTTCGGAGGCGTGGCGGCCCTCGTCGGGCTCCTTGGACATGTTCGACTTTCAACCATTCTAGTGCTGCGTCTCCGGCGGACAGGGCAGAGAAAGCGGAATTATGGGAAGAGGCACCATCATTCGAGCACGTTGCTCACACTCCGCAGCATCCCTGCCGACATCAAAGCTATGAGGCGGACACAAACTTTATTTTCCGTTGGCGCGCTTAGTTTCCTTGTCATCCCAATGGTTTCGCTGCTCTCAGTGCAGTCATCGCTGGCCGCAGAGCCTGACGGTGCACCGGCGACGACAACCACTACGGCCACGGCTAGCACGACTGCGCCAGCGAGCACAACCACCACAACCCCTCCGGTCTCGGGCGAAGCTGCCCCCAGCACTCCCCCGAACGGCTACCACACGACCTTCGTCGACAGCTTCGCCTCGAGCACGCTTTCCAGCATCTGGGTGCCCTTCGACGGGACGCCCTCAGGAGACCCCGAGGGCCAGTGGAGCCCCTCGCACCTGGTTGTCGGCAATGGTGAGCTCCAGATCCAGGGCTACGCGGATCCGGCGTATGGGGGCAAATGGACAAGCGGCGGTGTCCTGCTACTACCCCAGCTAGGGCAGACCTACGGGGATTACCAGATGCGCATGCGCATCGACCCAGGCCACGGCACCGGCTTCGACCTATTGCTGTGGCCCACCTCGGGCGGAGGCTCCAACGGCTACATCGACTTCGGGTCGGACAACAGCGGTACTGGCGATGGCTCCCGCCAAGTCCTCTACGGGTCACTCCACGCGGCCAGCGGCGCCGTCACGACTTCTACTACAGCGGTTGACCTCACCAGCTGGCACACGATCGGCGTCATATGGTCACCGGGCCAGGTCTCGTTCACTCTTGACGGTCAAGTCTGGCAAACAATAACCAGTTCCTCAGTCCCATCTGTCCCCTTGGCTCCTCAGATAAAGATGCAGGGCGTAGCTTGTGCCACGATCTCGTGCCCCACAACACCTGATGTCAACATGGACTTGAACTGGGTGGCAGTCTTTGCGCCGGGAGCGCCCGCACTCGACGGTGCACCGGCGACGACAACCACTACGGCCACGGCTAGCACGACTGCGCCAGCGAGCACAACCACCACAACCCCTCCGGTCTCGGGCGAAGCAATGCCCACGACAGCACCAGCAGGATGGCAAGAGATCTTCTCGGATGACTTCCCGGGCGCAACCCTAGACCCGTCTAAGTGGACGATGTACAACGGCGTCGCAGCCGGAGATCCTGGAGCGTACTTTTCTAGCTCGCACGTCTCCGTTGAAAACGGAGAGCTTGTCTTGCAGGGTTATAAGGATCCAAACTTCGGCGACCGCTGGGTTACAGCCGGCGTCTCCAGCAGTCCTGGTCTGACCCAGGCCTATGGGAAGTACCTCGTGAGGTTCCGGGTCGACGCCGGCACGGGCATCTCCTACACAGCTCTCCTGTGGCCCGCGGACAACGCCGGCTCTCCAGAGATCGATTTCGCCGAGGACAACGGCGGTGATCGTCAGGTTGTCTATTCGACACTTCACACAGCCTCTGGCCAGAAGATCGTCCAGACTAGCGTCGTAGACATGACCCAATGGCACACATTGGGTGTTGAGTGGGCTCCATCCGGCATCACCTACACTCTCGACGGCTACATCATGAACACCGTTCCGGCAAGTTCACTGCCGAGCGGCTCGTCGATACCTGATATCCCAATGGCGTTGGATCTACAGACTCAAGCATGGGCCTGCGGAAGCACCGAGACGTGGGAGACCTGCCCCGGATCATCGACTCCACCCGAGGTTGACATGGATATCGCCTGGGTGGTTGCTTACGCGATGGACTAAAGCGGTGGGGTTGAATTGGGCGATCTGCGCCGCCGGTACAACGCCGGCGCTACCAGGTCGTGAAGAGCCATCGGCCAGCCTTGTCCGTAACGGCTATAACCTCCAGAGAATGATAGGGCCCCCACGTTCCGGGCGCGCTTGAGCACGCCGCAGGCAGTACCTGGCCTCTGGACGTGAAAGGCGATGGCCCGTTCGAGATAAGTCGATTGTGGGCTCGGGCCAAAGCGTTCACACGCTGTTCGCCATGTCGTCAGGCTTTTCTCGCGTGGCCAACCGGCCTGAGCAATGCGTTGCCGCCACTGCCGTGACGGTAGGCCTGCGGTATTGCCGGAGTGCACTCGGTAGTCGATGAGTTCCTCGGGAACGGCGACGGGGATGCTCCCCTGAAGCGTGGCGGCTAGCGTCAACCACTCGTCGTGCCAGCAGGTGGCCGGGAAAGGCAACGCGGACAGTACAAAGCCGCGCCGGGCCGCCATGGCGGCTCCCGTGACAATGGTCCGCTGGCGAAGAACGCGAACCGGGTCTTCGGCCCATAAGCGTTGCCTTGCCGGTCCAAAGCCTACGTCCTGCCATAGGGAACGGCCGAGGGGGCGACCATCGGGCCCGACGACGCGCGCATCGCTGAACAACATCAAAGCGCCCGGGGCCTCCGACGCCGCACTTTCTAAACGAGCCAGCTTCTGAGGTTTCCAAATGTCGTCCTGATCAGCAAAGACCAAGAAATCACCACTGGCCTGATGCAGGCACCGAGTCAGGTTGGCAATGAGCCCCAAGCGCTCTCCTGACCGCAGGAGCGAGAAATCCCCGCTGAAGTCTCCCAACACCGATCGTACTATCTGCAACGACGCGTCGTCGCTGGCGTCGTCGCCCAGGATTACCTCGTCCGGTAAACGGCTTTGGGCCAAGATCGATGCGAGTTGATCCTCCAGGTAGGCCTCCCCGTTGCATGAAGTGACCACAACGGAGATGCGCAGGCTACCCACCCCGCGACCTGAAGCCGGCCAGTATCACCACTTCAGACATCCCGGAGCGCCGCCATACCTACTCAAGAATTAGACAGCACCCGGCGCAGCCATAGTCGTTGGCAAGCCCACGCGACGAGGACGATAGACGGATCCATCTTCGGGCACATTACCGGATGGGGGAGGCATTCTCGGTCTGAGCCCCGTCCACGGTAGTGAGAATCGCGTCCTCCAGCGCCGTTCCCGCCCGGGAGGTGGTGAACACCGCCGCCGTTCGGCGCCCGCCGTCAGAAAGGGACATGCGCAGATCCACGTCTTCCAGCAGCCTCAGAACTGCCCCCGCTATCGCGCTCGGCTCCCCTGGCGGCACGACTAGCGAGTTAATGCCATGCGAGGCAAACTCGTCAGATCCTCCGTTGGCCGTGGTGACAAGGGCGGCACCGCATGCCATCGCCTCGACGCTCGGTAGTCCCCAGCCCTCATAATTGCTAGGAACCACGAACACCTGGCACCGGTTGTAAAACTCTCGCAGGGCTGTATCGCTAAGCATTCCCTTGGCCTGGATGTACCCAGGCAGCGGAGCCGAAGCGGAGCCGAAACATGCGATTTCAACTTCAGGACGGGCATCGTGCAGCTGCTCGCAGGCTGCCAACATCACGGGCATTGCCTTCACAGGGTCGCTCCGCATCGCGAACCCGACCAACGGTGACCGGTTCTCTGGGGGCACGTCACACCCGAACGCGACCGGGTCGATCCCGGGCGGAGTCGAGGCGACGGGCTCGCGACCGATCTCCCTTAACATCGCGGTTACGGCAGCGGATGGGCTGAACAACGAGACATCCTCGCGTGTGAACGCAGCGGCCATGCGCGCGCGGAAGTCTCGGTTGCCCGCCATCCAGAACTCGTAGTCGTAGACGAGCTGCAGCATGCGGCCAGCAGCCTTGCGCGGGTGCTGAGTAGCCGCCGCCGTTTGCCATGCCGTCAGGATTGTCGCGTCGGCCGCGGGTAGCAGCCACCCAGCCAAGTAAGGGACGACGACCAGGCGCACTCCGTCAGAGAGGCGGTACCAGGTGACCAGGTCGTTGCCGAGCTGGCGGTGACGCAGGAGCAGCCGCCCGTAACGGAGCGTGCCACGCACGCCGATCCTACGGAAGTCTGACATCGGGTGCACTACCGTCACCAAATGCCCTCGTGCGGTCAGGAAACCAGCGTTCTCGTACTGCACCCGTAGACCTCCGGAGGGTGTCTCGGTCATGCGTGGGAGGACGATCGTGACCCGCACAAGTCACACCCTATCGGTCAAGTTGGGCGATCAGTCCGTACAACGCACCGCACCCTGTCCCCGGTAACCATTCGGGTTTCCGCTTTTTCGCGTTGGGCCGCCAGGCGAAGCTTTGCGGGCGTTCTTCCGCGTCGAAGTCCGGTTCATCATGGGTATGGTACTAGTGAAAGTTTGCCTCCCCGATAGTGGGGAGAGCGCCTTTGTCACTTCGACCTTGCCGTACGTCAACCAAGATGCCCAATAGCCACGGATTGCCCGTCGTGAGTGTCGTCGTGCTCAACTGGAAGGGCGAGGACGCGACGAAACGGTGCATCGCTAGCTTGCGTGTCGTTACGGGCATAGACGACTGCGAGATAATCGTCGTCGACAACGAAAGTTCCACGACCAGCCGGCAGGCACTGGCCGCGCTGGTCGACGTGCAACTAGTGCCTCTCAATCAAAACGGGGGTTTTGCTGGGGGCATGAACGCCGGCATCGACGCCTCTCGCGGAAACTACATCGCCCTTCTGAATAACGACTTGGTGGTAGACCACGACTGGCTCCAGCAGGGGCTGCGCTGCCTCCGCGAACCAGGAGTAGGGATTGTGGGCGGCGCGGCCTTCAGCTGGGACGGGGAAGCACCTCCCGAGCAAGGAGGCAAGGCCCTAGCCATGACCCGCATCGACCCTGACCGTGGCTTTGCCGTGTTAGGCGAGGCTCCTGAGACTGAACGGCCGGTGGCCGGTGTCGACGGTAGCAATCTGCTGGCGCTGGCCCCGCTCCTCCGCAGCCTTGGCGGGTTCGACCCCGACTACTTTGCCTATGGCGAGGACGTAGACCTGTGCGCACGAGCGTGGGCGCTCGGTTATGCCACTGTCTTTAGCCCGATGATGAAGGTATGGCACCGCCGCGGCGCCAGTTCAGACCGCGTCCCGAAGTCGCGTGCCTTCTGGGCCGCCCGTAACCAGATGTTCACGGTAGCCAAACACTTCCCAGACCGTTTCTGGCGCCGCACGGTTCTGCGCCTAGCCGTCGAGAACCTCTCGTCCGCCCTCCTCGGCCACTATGGTGGGCCCCAGGCACCGAAGCTCCGGGCGCTTGCTTGGGATCAAAGAGTAGGCCTTGCCTGGTCCTCCGGGTGGGCCGCCACCCATTCCCGCCAACTTCGCGCCAAGAGGGAGCAGACCATCAACACCGGCCAGCACGACGAGAGCTACGTGGACCGCTTGCGGTCGCTCCAAGTCTGTTAGCGCGCTGAGAAGCCAATAGCGACCGGACTGCGTCGGCGTAACCACCGCTGCGGCGCTGCAAATGTTCCAGCTGTTCGTAGCCCGCCATGACGGCCCGGGAACGGCTGACGGGGTCGCAGGCGGCGCACAAACCGCTCACTATGGAGCTGACCGATGCCGGCTCCACGAAGATGGCCGCGTCGCCGCCCACTTCGCTCAGCGCCCCCCCAGTGCCGGACACGACCGGTGTCCCGGCCGCAAAAGCCTCCGTCAAGACCAGCCCGAAGCCCTCGTATGACGAGGGGTATAAGACAGCGAGAGCATTGGCAAGGTAATCCCACTTCTCTGTTTCGCTAACGAATCCCGTCACAACCGATACCTGAGTTAGACCGTGCTCGGCGAGCATAGCGCGCGCCATGTCGGCCCTGTCGCCAAGGACTACTAACACCGCGCCGTCTCCTTGTCGAGTAAGGCGAAAGGCAGCGAAGCCATCAAGCATCCGGTCGACGTTCTTACGCGGGTCGAAGCCGCCGTTGTACAGAACATAAGGCCCGGAGATGGGCGGAGCCTGTGCCCGCTCTACCAAACGGGCGGGCAACGGTGGATAGATGACCCTCGAGCGACGCCGGGAGAATCGGCGAACGTCGCTGGCCGTGTGGTCGGATATCGACAAGATCAGGTCGGCCCGGAGAAGCGAAAGTGCTGTGGAAGCCAGGTACATGGCTGCCCAGAGGGGTCTCGGGCGCAGGTAGGTACTAGGCGAGACGAGCGGGATAAGATCGAGCACCACCAATAATGCGCTAGTACCCCTCGGACGCGCCACCGGTACGCCGTAGTTTTTCGGCGCCACCCAGATTTCCGGCCGACGGTGGAACAGCCAGCGAGCAACCTGGATTTGCTCCCACCATAACGATGTCGTCTTGGGCAAGCAGATGACTTCGGCTTCCGGGTGCTCCCTCCGCAGGCTGGCCGCGTGGTCGCTATCGTCGGAAACAAGCACCAAGCGCCAATCTTCCGTGCCCAGTTCGGCCAGCACCGCCCTCAGCAAAACAGAGGCACCGACGCCAGGCCGCTGCAAGGTGCGGGCATCAAAAGCTATTACCGGGACGTCGACCCCACGAGCCATTTGACCGCTCATGCTCACCTTTAGGTTTGCGCGCGGAGTTGACACCGCGGGTCGTGGTTTCGCATCATCACTCATGCAAACAGGGCCAGCTCCACGAGCTTCGACAGCTCTATAGGAGCGTGTAACAGGGCCGCGAGGAAAGCACCCGTTCGGCGTCCAAGAACTGCGAAACCGTAGGCCAATAGGCCGACGATGGCCGGAAGTCCCGAGTACAGCAGTCCTACTGCGCCTTGAGGGGCGAACGGCTGGGCGACCTTTTCGAGTGCCACTGTTACTAAGAGCGCGATCATCCCAGGCAATACAGGCACCTCGTTGAGGAAACTGACGGTCTGGGCCCGATAGCGCCTCCTCACCACACGCAGGAGGTACAGGCTGGCCACAATAGACGCGATGGCTCCCCCTGTCGCGACGCCAAGGGGCCCGAGAGCCACTAGTGCAGCCGTAGCGGCGAGGTTAACGGCCATCGCGTAAGCGCCATAACGGGCCTCGACGTCTGGGCGCCCAACTGCCGCCAGGTACTGCGTAAGGACCCCGGTCCAGAGGTTCACCAGGTTCCCGGCCATCGCTACGGCTGCAACCTCTCCGCCCAAGCTGAACTGAGGTCCCAGCCACTCCACTATTGCGAAGTAGGACGCTCCCAACCCGACCGTACTGATGCCGGTGGTCATGACGACCCAGGCGCGCTGGAGCCGTTCGAATGGCCTCGCGGTGCCCTCGTGGCCGCCGGTGGCGAAGGTATGGGTAAGGTGCGTGCCCAAGGGGCCTAACACGTTATATGTCAGAATCCGTAGCTGCAATGCCAAGGTGGAACCGGTGTTGTAAAAAGCCATCGCCCGAAGTCGGAAGACGCCCCCCACTAACAGGCTGCCGACCTGGTTGTTCACCAAGGCGATGACCCCCATCAGCTGCACGCTGGAGGAGTAGCGAGCGATCTCTTTGATCTCAGCGATCGGCAAAAATCGTAGTCCCTCGCGGCTCAGGTACTTTATGGCCAGGGGCACAGTGCCAGCCGAAGCTATTATCTGTTGGCCGACGTAGACGAGGGCCACGCCTCGCAACCCGGCGCCCGTCTTCACACACAGGACGAGCCCGATAGCACCGGCGCTGAAGACCACTATCGAGAGCGTATTGGTGAAGGCATACCGCTGCCGAGCGTTGATGACGGCATTGAAGAGATTGTGGAGGAACCCCGCGCCGACCAGTATTCCTAGAGTGCGGAGCAAAAATATGCCCTCCGGCTCCAGGCTGCCGCGGACCCGGAATACGCCCATGAGCGGAGGGGCCGCCCACCAGGCGATCAACGTCACCACCGCTGCGAGGACGACCAGGAACCCGCTCATTGTGAGCAGCGTCTCGGTAGTTTTCACCCTGTCATCCCGCCCGGCATAGAGCGCGAAATACCTACCCATGGTCCCTCCGAGACCCCCGCCAAGAGGGCCCAGGAACACGCTTATCGATTGGGCCAGGGCGAGGAGGCCCCACCGTTCGATGCCGAAACCGTGGATTAGGTATGGGTTCAGAACGATAGTGATGCCAAGCGGCACGATTGAGCTGAGGTTGTTCCACAGTGCTCCGGTTATAAGGATCCGTAGGATCGACCGGCCGGTACCGGAGCTCACCGCGACGCGGCCCACGGCGTCCCGAGCCTATTGTGGGTGTTCGCTTTGTCGGTCGGTCGAAGCTCAACCATCGAGCGCGCGGTTCATGGGGGGATGTCCGCATACAGATCTGTACACGGTTAGGGTGTCACTTGCTATGCAACGCCAATCAAGGGTGTCGGCGTAGCCCAAGATGGCAACTCGCTTACGGCAGAGCTCATCATGGGGTGCACTCGCGACTTGGCTAAGGGCCTGTTCGAGAGCAGGCGCACCGCTGCGTTCGAACCACCAACCGGCCTCCTCCGGTATGTCTTGAAGGGAACCGACGCGGGGAGCGAGGATGGGCACGGCGAAAGATGCAGCCAAGATGGCGGAGCTGCTGGCTGTGATGCTCTGAAAAGGTAGGCACATCACGTCGGCCGCCTTGAAATAGGTGCCAACATCCTCAGGAGGGATGTAACGAGGAACGACGTGAATGCGAGAGCACCGAACTGCGCTAGCAAGGATCTCCTCGCGCAGGAGGGCATCAGGGCACGCTCCGGCCACAAGGAGCTGCACGCCTGGCGGCTGAGACCGTTGGAATGACTCGATCAGTTGTAACACACCCTTGTAGGGACGGATCTGCCCAAAAAACAGGAGTGTCCTACAATCAGAATCCAAGCCGAGCGCGGCTCGAGCATCGCGCTGATCAAGGGTCGTAGGCGGATATATGTCTTTGTAATTGCCAACCGGTATCACTCGGAGCTTCCCTGGTGACTGCGGAAAAAGGGTACCGCTCGAGCTGATTGTGTTGCGGGTGGCACCGGAGAGGCAGATGACTGCAGAACTGGCAGCTAGCAGCACTCGGGTGAGGAGCCGGTCCCAACAACTGGAGCTCTCGTGTGGGTAGACGTTGTGGGCGGTCCAGATCACCTGGTACCCGAGCAGGGTAGCCAGTCCTAGGGTCGCGACCCCCAGGACAAGGTTGGTCACTGGAGAAAGACGTGGAAAGCTCCGTAGCAGTCCGAATTGCTGCCAGTGGATATGAAGTATGCGACATCCGGTGGGGCGCAGAACAATGAGGGCGAGGGCTAAGGATAGAGAACCGCATTGCGGGATCCATTGGACCGCCACGGTGTCTACGCCGAGATCCGCGAGCTGATTGTAAAGGAGCGCAAGGTACGGGTTCGGGTCCCAGGGGTAGGCAAGGACCCGTAAGTTCGCTTGCGCGGGAGAGCGCCAGGGGTTTGCGCGCACCACACGTACTCGGGACAGCACTATTCGCACAAGGGCGCTGTAAGAAGGGGACATCGAGGCCACGCGAGGCATACGATCAGCCTTCTGGTGGGTTGGGGGTCACTCGGACATCCTGACCACGAAGACTTAGTTGGGTGGCACGCGATATAGCTGCCCAATATGCCGGGTAGGTCCCAAAGTTGGCCCGAATATAGCTACGGCTCGGTACCGTGGTGGCCAAGGCAAACGCAGCCGCTCTCGGGACGCTGAGACGGGCGACCCAACTCGCCGGATGTCGGGCAACCGTAGAAGCCCCGTACCACCCCAAGAGGCTAAGGCGCATTTCCAGGACGGTTTGGCCGAGTGAGCGCGCCCGCCGCTGACCACCACCTTCGATTGACGGCGGACTGTCCCCTGCGAACACCACATCACGCAGATGGCCCCAGTAGTCCCCCAGGTGCTGTCGGCCAAACGCCTCATCGCACGCTGCAGGCCCCAAGATAGCGGCTAGTTGCGATAGGTCGCGCCATGTGCGAAGACTCGGGCGTCCCATCCACAGATCGTTCAAAATGTGGAGAGCAGCGATGAGAAGGGAGTCGGACGTGGATGCAGCACGCACCTTCAGGGTGCCAATACTCATCTCCGATGAGCGATCAAGCAGCTCGGCGAAGGGCAAATGCCTTCCCAGGAAAAACGGAGGAATGTGGTGGTGAAGGTCGATGTTCCCTCCCGTTGTGGAGTGGAGGTTCACACCTTCTCGGCAGATGGTGTCGATCCATGGCCTTGGTCGTCGTGCTCGGTTGGGAGGTTCATAACCAAGGCGCCCAAGCAACGTGCCGACAGACGCCACCTCACGCGGGGGCACAACGATATCCACGTCCTTAAATGTGCGCGGGAACCCTCGATCTCCAGGGAGAAAGCCCAGAGCCGGGCCCTTGATCACGACGAACTCAAAATGCGCCTCCGTAAGTGCCTCGAGTACCGGCGCAGCCGTCCAAAGCGCCCTGAGAGTGGCCGCTTGCTCCCAAAGCGATAAGGTGTGAAGCGTACGCAACAGGTCGGCTGACGGCGCCGGCCGGGATAGCGAGAGCAGGTGGTAGGCAACTGAGGCCATTCCTCCATTCGTGAGCAGCGCAAGGTCGGACTGCCACCTATCATCGAGCTCGAGAACAACTGCGTCGACGGGCTCCGCGCGCATGCTGGCTCTAGCCAGCCCACCAAGCTCAGCGAGGAAGTTCGGCACGTCGACCTCATAAGCCTGCTCTTTCTTTTCCGACACCGGACCGCTGAGTGCCCGGGGCCGCACCCGCGGGACGCTGCTGTTCAAGGTCGGAGCGGCGGACGGGGGCCCCGCTGGCGCGACTCCGACCTTACGATTTGGCATGGGCCGCGCGAGCTTCCCGAAAAGAGTCGTCCGCCCACCCAATAGTCGCGCATTGGTGTCCCTAGGAGGCCCGAGTCGTTCCCCGATGAACGACCCTGAGAGGCTCGCAACAGTTGTGGGACGGACCAGTGTGCGAAGTAGGGGTGGTGAGGAGGCTATGCGAATGAGCCGTCGCAGTACCGGGTCATCTGCGCCGCGGCTCCCAGATGCCTCGCCCAAAAGCTCCGGGTGGCGTGACCGCAACGCTGCCCTGCCTCGGCCCCACCACAGTGCCTGGTCGTACGCGGCCCAGACCGAGGCCTTGCGGGGACGCTTGTAGACAAGCGCCCCAGGCACGAAGAGAAGGTCATGACCGGCCTCGGTCAATCGATACGACAAATCCGCGTCCTGGCCCGATCGGAGCTCAGGAGACTCCGAGAAGCCTCCCACGCCTTCAAACGCTTCACGAGAAACACCAACATTGCAGCCCAAGGCATAGGGCTCGCCGTACATTGCTGGAGGGGCGAGCGTCAAGTCGCGAAGGGGAGTTCCCTGACCGAGCGTTCTCTCGTCCACCGCTCCGGCCAAGTGACTTGCGTTCTTCGAAGCCTGCAAGAGGGCGCCTATCCAGTGCTTGTCGGCAACGTCGTCCGCGTCGCAAAAGGCGAAGAAGTCCGAACGCGCTTGGGATACCCCGACGTTGCGTGCAGCCCCAGCACCCGGCCTTGCGGTCGCGTCAACTAGCCTGACAAAAGGATGGTTTGCTGAGTACCCTTGAACGAGGCTGGGTGTGCCGTCGGTCGAACCATTATCGGCCACGAGGACCTCATATTGTACCGCCACGTCTTGGGCGACTAACGCGCTCAACTGTTCGCCCAGGGTCGCCTCGGCATTGTACGCAGGGATAATCACACTGATAACAGCGTTACCGTCGTCCCTTTTCATCATGGGAGGGCACCTGAGGCCTCAATAACCCGGAACCGGAACAAATGGGATGGTGAATTATGACCTCGGGCCCGGGCTGCGTCGAATATGCCCGAGTCGGAAAACACGGTGGCGGTGTGGGACCGGTAGACGGTCGTCCAGTCCGGTGACGCTCTCAAAGCGATAGCGAAGTTGGCTACCTGTGTTGCGCGGAAGTAACCCTGCATCTCGCCAGCGACAGCGCCTTGTTCGGTCATGACAACATAAGCCGAGCGTGATCTGGAAAGCCTCTCTGACAAGCTTCGGACGGAAGCCGCCGAGCTCAAGGTGGTACTGAAACTATCAAGGTCTAACAATGAATACAACGAGAAGTCGACACCCGACGACGGAAGTGGAAGGTAGCTACCGACCGCAAGCACCGTGGATCCGTCGCGCACGTGGCTATAGACGACGTTTAAGGCGGAAAGATCCGTCGGGCGAACCTCGTTCATCTGGTCAAGACCATGGTCGCCTACAAGGTAGGTAGCTCCAAGGCAGACGAGAACGACGGGAAGCCCAGCATTGACAAGCCAGGGGGGAGCCCAGGAAACTATTTTGCGATCGGTAAAGTGATGATAACGACGACGCTTAGGAGACAGAGCAGTAGCGATAGCAAGCCATGGAAGCGCGAACAAGTACACGCGGAAGTCGCCCTCGTTGCCGTATGGAGTCGCAACCAACAGAATGGCCGGGCTCGCCGCGAGAATTAGTAGCAAAATGCCGAGACCTGAGCCAGAGCGGATAATTGCAAGGATAGCTAGCCCACCGAGGATCAACGCTCCAAGAAGCATCGCGTAAGACACAATGTGGACGTATTCGGTCTCCTGAAGGTTGCCGCCGGTTGTGGCGAGATTTGTCGTGCTCCCGATCTGGGACGGGTGGATATAAAGGAACACCTGATGCCAGTTGAGGAGAGCCCAAACGATTGCAGGCAGGACCAACGGGATAAACGCGAGACGGGAGCGTACCAGACCGAACAAGCCGAGGATAAGGACGGCAAGCGCGAGTACGTAAGGGGATAGCTCGTGCGTCAGGCCCAAAGCGACCCCCACGAGAGTTAGGAACAGCCACACGCGTGTGCGAGATGAAGCGACCTCTGCCCGCTCGCATGTCCAGGCCAGTGCAAACACTACGAGGAGGAAGCCGACGGATTGCGGCGAATAATAGTCCTGGCCGATCGTGTTGGCCAGGGTAAAGAGGACCGCAACCGCTGTAGCCGTGTGGTACTCAAACCGAAAGGCCCGGGCTAGGGAGTAGACCCCGAAGGCCGTAGCGAGATCGACCGCCGGTGGCCACCAGCGGGCTACGGCCCAGATGTTGGTGGTGCCCGCCCCGTGCGCCACGAGCGCCATGGCAGCAAAGAAACCGGGCCAGGCCTGGTAAATGTTTGCAGTGCGGTCTGCGGTCCCTGTCATTATCAGTCCCAACGTGATGTCAACGTGCTTAGCGGTCCATGAATACCGGGGGAGCGTGAAGACAACCGAAGATACGCCTGTGACAAGTAGGACCACGCTAGAGGCTGAAGCGAAGGCGCCAATGCGGGAGGGGCGGTAACGGTTAGCCACGAGCGCCGCGAAACTCAGTAGGACCGCGGCATACCATCCCGGGGGAAGGTGGCCAAAGACCGAATGATTCGTGAGGTCGACGCCCGTGTCAAAGGACGTGCTGACAATGCCCGTTACGAGAGCCACGGTTGCAAGGATGACCGGAGCGGCCCACGCAGACCGAAGACCCGAGCGTAGACGTAGCCCCGCGACCGCTGAGCGTATTGACGCAGAGAAGTGGCTGGTGCGCAAGATCACACTGAGATGGAGGGCTATTGTGACAAGGGCCACGATTAGTAGCGTGATGGTCCATTGTCCGTGCGCCAGAAAGACAACGAAGAGCCCGGAGATTATCATTAGCGATGAGCCACCGAGGATTGCTCCCGTGAGTAGCACTCTGAGCCCCGGTACCGGAAGGTACTGCTGCGTGGCACATCCCCCCGCCCCCAGAAATGCAAATACCAGAAGTACAAGCCGCAGCCCGCTGGAGGGTGCGAAGGCGGTTGCGGCCGTGACGGCGACCTGTACCAATGCAGCGACCGCGACGAGCAGTCCGTACGGCGTCGATGCCAGGACCACCGCGCCGCTGCGGGATGATCGCTCCAAGGCCGGCAGTGGCAACAAAACCGGCACGACCCGCGGACGCGGGGCTTCCTCTACGACGATCGCCACAGTCCGGTCCGCTTCTTGGCTATGTAGTAGGCCGCTATGAATGCAGGGAGGCCATTCGCGACGCCTTTCAGCTTGGCGCGACGTAGAGTCGATGGGACCTCCGCAATCGGCGCGCCCGGCAAGCTACGGAACTGTCGCACGTATGTGCTCAGAAGCTTAGGAGCGAGCGGGATAAGGCGTGCCAAAAGCCGTGGCCTCCACACCACGAGCGCAAGATAGTAGGAGACCAAGCCGACGCCGTAGGCGTAGAACTGCTCGTAGGCAGCCTTTGCCGAAGCGCGGTGGGTGTGCCAGGTGATCGCCGCTGGCTCGTAAACGAGCGTATATCCAAGCAGGAGAAGCTGGGAGAAAAGCAGTGTATCCTCCGAGGCACCCGCAGCCGTGCCGGCACCCAAATACGTTGCAAAGCCTCCAACGTCTTCAAGGGCACGGACCAGTGTTGCCATGTTCCCCCCCACCCCGAAGGGCGGCAAGGGGGATAGAGGGTTCTGCTCCATTTGGGTGGGGTCTGAGACGCGTTTGGCGAAGCCAAGATACTTGTTGTGGCCACCGTAACGTTCGAACGCGACTTGCGCCTCGGTTTCCAATTCGGCGGGCAGCATTACACCGGACACAACGGCGGCATCGGGATGAAGACGAAGCGCGTTCTCGATGGCCTGCAACCAGTCTTGGTCTGCAGTCTCGTCGTCGTCGATCCAGGCAACGTAGCGATTATGAACCTCGCTTAGCGCACGATTTCTTGCGTTGGAGAGACCGGGAACGTGCTCTGCGGAGTAACGGACACCTTCGAAAGCAGCGGAGCAAACCAGCTCACGCGTAGCAGGGTCTGCGGGCGAGTTGTCGATGACCAGGATCTCGTCAGCATGTCTGCTTTGGGCCAGGACGCTCAATAGGCACCTGCGAAGGCCCTCCGGGTTCTTCCGCGTACAAACAACGACGGTAATCGTGGTTGGGTTGGCGGCGAGAAGAGATTGGCTGACCGTAAGCAGGGCCCGGCCTCGGCTCAGGTCGTCGGGCAAAGCTGCGAGGACGGATTGGGTCGTAACGGTACTGGCCGTGACGGGGAGGCTCACGGCGCACATGGGGAGCGCACCGTCACGAACGAGGGCCCAGATCGATGCATAGGGAACCCCAGCCCGCACCGGAACGGGAATGTCGTTCGGATGTGACAGGTCGAAGGTGCACACGTAGGCAGGGGCCGACAGGGGCGAGGGATGGTCTGGCGTCGAGTGATCGCTGCGCTCAGGCGCGGACGTGCGGGGCAGGGTGATCACGGCGCCAAGTCCAGCTCCGAGAGCGGCGGCGCCGGAGCCCACGACAACGGCAGCAGCTTTGCGAAGACTGACCAAGCCACCGCGACGGAAGGATCCCGCCAGGTAGGAGACGGTGGACCGGGATAGCACCTCACGGACGTAGCGCCGCTCACTCGAGAGGGCTGCAGCGGCGCCTACGAGGCGGGAGAGTTCCGCCTTACCACGGCCTTCGTTGAAGCACCGCCCAATGAAATACCGGAAGGTCGAGCGATCCGACGACAGGTGGTGGTGGACGACGGCATTCGGGGCGTAGCTCCACTTGAGGTGAGGTGCGGCCCGGCTCATGCGAATGCAGAGATCCGTGTCCTCAGGTCTATTGATGGCCCCCTGCTTCCCAAAGTTATTGCGGAACCCGTCTACCGCCCGGAACAGGCTGGCCCTGACAGCCATGTTGGAGCTCCAGACATTCCTCAGCGGGACGGTAGATTTACCCAAGTCCGGGTACGTTGCGCTGACGACCCAGGCGAATTCCGGCGGGAACCAACTTGGCTCCCTTGTGGGCCAAGCAGCACTGATGTGGCCGCCGACACCGATGCACTCCGGGTCTCCCAGCGGAGACAGGATGTTCGAAAGCCAACCATCCGTTGGAATGGCATCGTCATCAAGGAAGATTATGATCGGCGTCGCGCAGTGCTCGGCGCCACTGTTGCGTGTGCCGGACGCGCCTCGCTCATAACGATTCGGTACGACGAGGCAATCGCTCAGTCTGTCTTGGAGAAGTTCCAGAAGCGGTTGGTTGTGGTCAACGACCACCACGACCTGTGCAGGCTTGGGGACCTGCAAGAGCGCGGCCCGAGCGGCCGCTGTCGTCATATCCAGCCGGCTCATGTCATGGCAGGGTATTACGACGGACGCGTCGTTCCTCTCCCCCGCCGCTTCATTGCCCAGGCCAGGGCATTGTGCTGCAGTGCCTTCTGCAAAGTCGTTTGGGATATTCACAGTTGCGGTCATTGTGGGGCCCGGGAGCAGTCGTTACCAGCTTCACCGGCGAGACGATAGGTCGATCGGATCGTTTGCGGGTAGTGCCGGCAGAGGTGAACCACGGCCAATCCCGATGTAATCGAGGCCGGCACCGTAGGCGCTTTGGGGGTTGACGAAGTTACGCCCGTCTAAGAAGACCCGCCCGCGCATACGCTTTGCCAGGCCCGTGAGGTCGATGGCCAAGAACTGGGGCCACTCTGTCGCGAGTACTACCGCGTCGGCACCGTCTGCAACGTCATACGGATCAAGGACCGTCCGTACCGCTGGGATGTCTGTGACCATCGGGTCATAGGCCACGACCAGAGCCTCGCGTGCTTGAAGAGCTCGTACCACCTCCAGCGCAGCCGAGTCGCGAATGTCGTCGGTCCCGGGCTTGAAGGCCAGTCCGAGGATGCCAATTCGTGCGCCCCGCAGCGTCTTCAACCGCTCGAGGAGCGCCTCAATAACTACCATCCGCTGATCGGCGTTCACGTCCAAGGCTGCACGCAAGATCCGCGGTCTGTAACCATATTCCGATGCTGTGCGAATCAGGGCCAGAATATCCTTTGGAAAACATGAGCCACCCCATCCCAGCCCAGCGTCAAGAAAACTGGTGCCGATCCTAGGGTCCAGGCCCATACCGGCCGTGACCTGTGTAACGTCAGCACCAACCATGTCGCAGATGCGGCCGATCTCGTTGGCAAAGCTTATCTTCGTCGCGAGGAACGCGTTGGACGCGTACTTGGTGAGCTCAGCGGTGGTCAACGATGTA
>Ga0302325_10013828_pt1 | contig 17195 bp, 10 predicted proteins | sample Palsa_T0_2_FD_201948 | JGI IMG/M metagenome (GOLD analysis project Ga0302325, IMG submission 201948) | Peat permafrost microbial communities from Stordalen Mire near Abisko, Sweden - Palsa_T0_2 | ecosystem: Environmental > Terrestrial > Soil > Palsa > Peat permafrost | place: Sweden: Abisko... | reverse complement strand
GCGGGCCTTGGCGCACAACATGAGATTCGACGGGCCGTAATGAAGCTCCCGCAAAATTGGGCACAAGAACTTTTGCCATCGCGCCTGCATTTGGCGGGGATTCCAGCAGGCCCGAAGTCCACTCGGCCAGGAGGGCCGCGATCTCGTCCGCGTATTGTTCAGTAACAAAATCATCGAGGCCCGCCTTCGTCTTCCGAAGTAGCGAATCAAGAGGCCGGGCCATCCGATAATGAGGATGCAGCTGGAATTCGCAACCCGGCAAGTTTGGGTCTGGAGAATCAGCCGGGTAGAGCGAAGGCCAGCCGCGGCCATGCAGACCGGCGGGAACGAGGGCCGCCGAGGCTCCCTGGCAGCACCGAATCAAAAATTCGCGCCGGCAAATGCCCGTGCGGGACAGCGCGGTCGACTTCCGCATCTCTACTCTCCCGCTCAGAACGATGTCCCCCGGGTAACCACGCGTGGCCTGAAATTATCACCGGGCCACACGACGGTCAAGAATGAGCCTGAGCGGTGTATGCCGACAGAATCAACGGACTTGCGGGGTGGGTGCCTTCATCAGCTCCACAAACATCTCGTCGAATTTTCGAAGATCCAGGTCCGTCTGGATTTCGACGGGTTGCGCGTCAAGCTTCGGGTTGTCTTTGTCGGTCCAGGTCAGTGTATTTCCGTAGGCCGCGCCGTGGTCGATGTCCACGCTCATATAGCGCATTTCTTTCCCCGTGATCAGTGTCGGATCAATCCACGCCGCGGCCGCCAGTTCGTCCCACATATAGGAACCGCCTTCGTCCGCCATAAAGAACTTGACCACGTATTGCGCTGCGCCGCTGTTGCTCTTCTTGATTTCGGCAATCATCTCGTTGGTGATTCTGGTTTTGATGGAGATGTCAACCGGCGTGCAGACGATCTTCTTCCACGGCGCCTGTAGCACACTCTTTGCGGCCTCCGGATCGAACCAGAAATTAAATTCATGGCGCGGGCTGCTGATAAATTCCGGATCGCTGGTCTGCGGGCTCAAGCTTCCACCCATGAAGACCAAGCCTTCGGCCAGTTCGGCGAAATGTGGATCGATGGCGTTGGCGAGAGCGAGGTTCGTCATGGGACCGCCTTCGTAGATGGTGACCTTATGCGGATACTTGTGGACCATACGGATGAGAAAGTGAGCGGCGTCCTCATCGGCGGGCTTGGTCGTGGGCTGCCCTTCAGGGAGCTTCGGAATGACGTCATGTTCGTGCCACCAGCGATCATCCCAGGCGCCGGCGAACGCCACTTTCCCGTACATTGCCTGCCACAAAAGGGCTTCTTTGCGGCGATGAACGAGAGGGAAAACGGCCCCGGGCAAGACCGGAATGTCGGTGCGGCCAATCAGCTCCAGCAAGCGCAGAGTATGGGCCACCTCCTCGTCGCGCCATTGATTTCCGGTGACCACGGTTATGCCCAGCACTTCCACACGGGGAGATTGAATCAACGTCAACAAGGTTTGCATATTGCTGCCGCCGGGCCCGGAACAATCCTGATTGATGATGACTTTCCTGCGTTGCTGCCCCATTCCGAGGCTGTTCGCAACCAGCAAAAGGGAGATCAATAACGGCAGTTTTGAATTTCTCATCACAGGCCTCTCCTATGGCAGGTTCGCAGCCGTGCAGCTCGAGCCATGACCGATCGTACCAGTGCGGGTTTGATGGTGATCCGCACAATGTGGTGTATCTCGTCATGTAACTTTTCAGGTCATGCGCAGCGTTTCGCCACCGACCGGGGACGCTGGAGTGATTCTAATTTCGAGGAGGAGGCAAGGTTGCAGACGAAAGACACACTCCGCGCAAACGATTTGCACGGAGCGTTCTCCGGTGCCGACTCAGCGATGTTTGATGAAATCGCCAGTCTGAAGCTCGGCCACCGCCTGGCGAAGCTGTTCTTGCGTGTTCATTACGATCGGACCGTACCATGCGACCGGCTCTTCGATCGGCTTGCCCGACACCAGCAGGAAGCGGATGCCCTCGTTGCCGGCTTGAACAGTGATCTCATCGCCACGGTCGAAAAGCACCAGCGAATGGTTCCCCACCTCGTATCTGGCTGGAGCGTTGGGATCCGCGGCTTTCTCGGTGAGCACGGCTCGAGGATCGGATGCATCCCGGAATGTGCCGGAACCGGCGAAGACGTATGCAAAGGCGTTGCGCGTGGTTTCTACTTTGAGGCGCTTTCGCTGCCCCGGTCCAACCGAGATATCGAGATAGTTTGGATCCGCGGCCACACCCTCAACCGGACCTCTTTTACCCCAGAACTCACCGCAGATGATGCGCACTCGCGTGCCATCGTCGTCGGTGACCTCGGGAATCGCGCTGGCAGGAATGTCCTGATAACGCGGATCGGTCATCTTCAGCGCTGAGGGCAGGTTCGCCCAAAGTTGAAAGCCGTGCATGCGGCCAAGGGCATCGCCTTTCGGCATCTCCTGGTGCAGGATGCCGCTGCCGGCCGTCATCCACTGCACATCGCCGGCGGTCATCTTACCCTTGTTGCCCAGACTGTCTCCGTGTTCCACCGAGCCCGCGAGCACGTAGGTAATGGTCTCAATCCCGCGGTGCGGATGCCACGGAAATCCCGCCGCGTAATCTTCCGGATGGTCGTTGCGGAAATCGTCCAGCAGGAGAAAAGGATCGAAATCCTTCGTTTTGCCGAATCCGAAGGCGCGTTGCAGCTTGACGCCTGCGCCCTCGATGGTCGGCGTCGTTTGAATGATCTGTCTTACTGGGCGGAGTGACATGACTCTCCCTCCTTAATTATCGTTATTTTCTGCGCCGCAGGGCAGTATTCGTGCCCGGCGGTCAAGTGTTCAGGCCTTCACGAACCGAACCTCGAGCGTGATGGTCACCTCGGCGGTATTCGTCCTTCTCTCATTAGATGCGTTTAGACGATAATCGTTGCAACAAGTAAACCAGGCAAGAAATCAACTCGCGGGACTGCGCGCGGCGTGCAGCAGTTCGGTCAGGGAACGAAGACGTTCCCGGCCCATATGGCCCAGTTGCTTGCGGTGAGCTTTCTCCACCGGTTCATCGAGACGACCGAGAAGCCTAAGGCCTTCCGTCGTGATCCTGACCATCACCATTCGACGGTCTTCGGTCTCCCGGCAGCGGGAGATCAGGTTCCGCTTCTCCAAGCGGTCAACAAGCCGAGTGACATCCGGATCCCGGGTGATCATGCGACTGGCGATTTCGCCGCAGGGAAGGCCCTCCGGCGAACCCCTGAGAATACGCAGGACGTTGTATTGGTTGGCCGAGAGGTGGTGAGTCTTCAGCACCATGTCCAGGCTGCGGGATAGGACGTCGGAGGTGCGAAGCAGATCGAGGAACACTGCCTCCTCGGGGCAGTCCGGCAGTCGTTTGGGGTGAGGCGTCCCCTTCATCTGTTGTTACAATGATATTCGTTGTAACGAATACTGTCAAAAATAATGCTTTCGGGCGACCCGATTTGAAGGCGGCAGGGACCGTGGCTCACCGAGCTGATCCCCGATGTTGCTCCAGCCGATATTCCCCCGGAGCTAGTCGGTATCCGGCGGAGCTATCTTACCGGCGGCCCGCCGGAAATCCTGCCCTGAGTTTCTTTTGCAGCGATCAGCCTTCCATGGTGGATACGTCTCCCAAGTCATCCCCGGTTTCTTTTGCCTTGAGAACGCGGCGCATGATTTTTCCGGATCTTGTCTTGGGCAAGGAGGTTACAAACTCGAGCGAAGATGGGGTTGCAATCGGGCCGAGTTCTCTTCGAACATGTTCGATGAGCGTGGCGGCCAGGGCGTCAGAGGCTACGTGGTCGCTGCGAACCTGCACGAACACTTTGATAGTCTCGCCTTTCATTGGATCGGGGACGCCAATCGCCGCAGCTTCTGCGACGGCGGGATGCGAGACCAATGCGCTTTCCACCTCGGCTGTGCCGATGCGGTGTCCGGCTACGTTGAGGACATCATCGTATCGGCCGAGTACTGCGATGTACCCATCTTTATCTCTTGTCGCGACATCGCCCGTCACATAGCAACCGGGGATGATCTGCCAATCGCGTTCGTAGCGAGCGGGATCTTGCCATACGGTGCGCAGCATGTGCGGAAATGGACGCTTGAGCACCAGGCGTCCCCCCACTCCTGGAGGAACTGGCTTGCCATTTTCATCGAGAACATCGGCCTCGGCTCCGGGCAGCGCTACGCCGACCTTCCCCGGGCGCATCGCCATCGAGGGTGGCGTTCCGAGCGTTGGTCCTCCTAACTCGGTTTGCCACCAGTTATCGACCACATAGCCCCACTTACCATCGCCCGCCAAGTGAGTTTGTGCCCAGCGCCAGGCTTCGGGGTTCAGTGGTTCACCGGCGCAGGCGATTACTCGCAGGCTAGTCAAATCGTGCGCCGCCGGGTAACTCTCGCCGTAGCGCATGAACATGCGCAATGCGGTAGGCGCGGTAAACATCTTGGTGACACCGTAGCGTTCAACGATTTCCCAGGCAACTCCGGGATTCGGGTAGTCGATTGCGCCTTCACGAAACAACGTGGTTACACCCGCGCAGAGCGGCGCGTAAACAATGTAGGAATGGCCGACGACCCAGCCAATATCAGACGTACACCAGAAGAGATCCCGCTCGCCCACATCGTAATAGTTGGTCAAGTGGTAGGTCGTACCCACCATGTAACCGCCATGGACGTGCACCACACCCTTGGGCTTGCCGGTCGAGCCCGAAGTGTAGAGCAGGAAGAGTGGGTCTTCGGCGTCCATCTCTTCGGCGGGACAGAGCGCGGAAAACTTCAGCAATTCATTGAAATCGACTTCGCGGGGAGCAACCAGTTCGGTTCCGCTGCGCGCATAGACGATGACTTTTTCTACACACTCCAACCTCTCCAAAGCCTCGTCGACGATCGCTTTGAGAGCTACGGTCTTGCCGCGGCGAAAACCTACGTCTCCGGCAATTACGATCTTGGCCTGCGCGTCGGTGATGCGGTCGCGCAGAGCGGTATGACCTAGACCAGCATATACAACGGAGTGAATCGCACCGATACGAGCGCATGCGAGCATCGCCACCACGCCTTCAATCGTCAGGGGCATATAGATGACCACGCGGTCGCCCTTCACTACACCCAGCGACTTCAGGCCATTGGCAAAACGACAAACCAGGCGGTGAAGCTGGCCGTACGTCACTATGCGCTCGCTGCCATCCTCACCCAGCCAGATAAAGGCGGCGCGATTGCATCGGTCGGACGCCGCATGGCGGTCGAGCGCGTTGACGGTGATGTTGGTCTTCGCGCCGGAGAACCAGCGGTGGTGAAGTCCATCCCACTCCAGCACGCGGTCCCACTTACGCGACCACGCAAATCCGGCGGCGTAGTTTCCCCAGAAACCTTCTGGATCTTTTCCGGCGCGGGCGCATTCTCCCAGCCAATCTTTCTGAATCACATTGCGGGCGACAATGTCCGGTGCCGGGTACTCCTGATCCGTGACCAACAGATTGGAGATGTTCTCTGTCCGGGAGTCAGTTAGCGAGCCCATGGGGCCCTCCTGAGCGTGCGGCGAGATCTTAACAGAATCACGTGAATGTTGCCTGGCCGTCCATTGGCAGCCATTGGCAGCATTGGCAGCGGCGCAGATCACACCGTCATGTTCGTGCACGCAGGCACGCCAAAGAAGCCAGGTTTTTCGCTAGCACGAGGAGCTCGAATCGGGCGATGCAAGAGGCCGCAATTGGCGGGCTTTGTTATGCAGTTTCAAAAACCCATCTCATTGCCCTCCTCTCTCGTTGAATACGGTTGCAAAGAAGTTAATCCCTGTTATTATGTTGCGGCTTTAGTATCTCGTGTTAGTTGTCCATAGCCGTTCCAGCAATGTTTTCCTACTGAGATATCGCGAATTACCGGGGGCCCTGCTGTCACCTGTTGATTAAAACCAAGTTTCGACGAGGGTGGCTATGAAAACAATTTTGTTGCCTTTCGTGTTGGCAATCGCAGGGCTGCTGGCGGGATGCAGTAGCGGAAACTCTTCTTCTTCGAATCCTACTCTTACCTCAATTGCCGTTACTCCGGCGACGATGTCGGTAACCGCGGGACAGACCCAGCAATATAAAGCTGTCGGAACTTATAGCAATAGTACAAGCCAGGATATAACTGCGATGGCGACCTGGACCTCGTCAAGTACGGGGACGGCTACGATTACTTCTCCCGGGGGCTTGGCCACCACCTCCGCTGTCGGTACGACCACGATTACGGCAAGCATGAGCGGGGTGTCTGGAACGGCGGCGCTAACGGTTACGGCGGCGGCGCCGACGCTGGTCTCGATTGCGCTCGCGCCCGTGGCGCCGTCGGTGGCAGCCGGCCTGACGCAGCAATTCACAGCAACTGGCACGTACAGCGATGGATCTACTCAGTCTTTGACCAGCACGGCGACTTGGACCTCGTCGAATACGGCGGTAGCGACGATTATCGCTGGCGGATTGGCAACGACCTTAACCCAAGGAACAACAACGATCACGGCGGGCCTGAGCGGCGTGACGGGAACGACCACGTTAACGGTAACAGCCGCGGTACTGGAATCAATTGCCATTACTCCGGCAGACGACTCGGTTCCGGTCGGCACCCTAACTCAACTTACAGCGACCGGCACTTATAGTGATGGGTCGGTGCAAAATCTGACGACGACGGCGACGTGGACTTCGTCTGACACAGCCGTGGCGACAATTGCGGCCAGTGGCGTAGCCACGGCGCTCGCGGTCAACGCCACGCCGGTAACGATCACGGCTGCATCGGGAAGCATTAGTGGGAGTACTCAGCTGACGGTAACAAGCGCGACGCTGAACTCGATTTCGATCACCGGAGCACCGACTGTCACGATAGCCAACCTGACGAGTTATAAGTTCAACGCATTCGGTTCCTATAATGATGGCAGCCAGCGCAATATCACATCGCTCGTGACCTGGAGTTCGTCGGCGACGAATGTGGCCACGATATCGGCCAGCGGCGTGGCGCTGGCATCAGCTGCCGGGAATACAACCATTACGGCGACTCTTGGTTCGGTGAATTCGAGTGTCGTGCTGCTGGTAACTGCCGCGAATGCTACCTCGATCGTGGTCGCGCCATCGACTCAGACTCTTGAGCCCCTGACCAAGCAAACTTATACAGCGGTCGGCAATTTCCTCGATCCCAGTACGCATGACGTTACCCAGCAGAACATAACGCAGAATGTTGCCTGGTCGAGCAGCAACCCGACGGCAGCTACAATCAGCAACACCAGTCCGAATATTGGCGTGGCGACCGCGTTGGCGGCTGGGTCGACGATGATCTCGGCCACATTCGATGGCGTAATCGGATCCGTGCCTCTGGACGTAGGCCCGGGGACCCTGACAAAGATTACGCTGACGCCAGCGAGCGCCGGTGTCGCTCTAAACTCGACGCTAAGCTTGCAAGCAATCGGCACGTTCAGCGACGGGAGAAGCGAGCATATCGAGCCTTTCGCTATGTGGATGTCCTCGGCCACCGGAGTGGCGTCGGTCAATGGTATCGGGATTGTAAAGGGAGTATCGATCGGCGGCCCTGTGACCATCACCTGCACGCTCGGATCGGTGAGTGCCACGGCGAGCATGACGGTTGAGGCATTGACCTCGATCGCAATATCGCCCGCCACTGCGAGTGTGGCAGCGGGCACGTCGGTTAATTTAACCGCCACCGGCACACTGACAGATCTGACTACTCAGAATCTGACGAATTCGGTGACGTGGACTTCCTCGAATACGGCAGCGGCAACGGTGGGCAGCGGTTCGACTGCGGCCGGCGTGGTGACTGGGGATGCGCCCGGGACTACGACCATAACCGCGGCATTTTCCGGTGAGGTTGCGGTGGCGCAAGTGACGGTGACGGATGCTACCCTCAATTTGATTACGATCACGCCTTCCAGCCCGGCGATAGTTTTGGGGGCGACAGAACAATTCAATGCAACGGGAACGTTCAGCGATGGAACAACCGAGAATCTGATTGGACAGGTGACGTGGACATCGTCCGATATTGAGGTTGCGATTATCGATGCTACGGGGATGGCCACGCCTACCGGCGAAGGCACCACGACCATTAGCGCGACGTTAGGGACCGTCAACGGTACCGCGGTACTCGCGGTGAACCCGTAAGCTGAGAGTGTGGGGACGTCGAAAGAGATCGTTCCCACATCGATAGATTAGTCACGAAGCTGACGATCATTGACTCCTTTGGCGTACGCCTTGTCTCGTTTGTGTTTTCAATAGTGGCGGCGTATAGTTATTCAAGAATACTGTTGTGTCGTAGTGTCAGGATTGTCGAAGCACACCAGTGGGCGAAAGCCCACTTTTTACTTGGGGCAAGAACTGACACCGTGATGGGGACGCAAATCGCTGAAAACATGGTTTTTGATCTGGAAAAAGTCCGGCAGATTGCCGAGCGGGTAGCGGGCTCGAGCGGACTGGAAGTGGTTGAAGTGGAAGTGTGCGGAACGGGGAAGCATCGCACACTGCGCGTTTTCATCGACCGACTGGGAGCGGTCGCGGCGGCGGATCGTCCGGACGGCGTGACGCACGAAGATTGCGCGAAGTTCAGCCGTGAGTTTGGAACGATTGTCGATGTCGAGGATGCTTTTCCGGGCGGGTCGTATCTGCTCGAAGTTTCTTCTCCGGGGCTGGATCGCAAGCTGACGAAGGCAGCGGACTTTGAGCGCTTTCGCGGACATCGGTTGAAGTTGATGACGCGGGAGCCGGTCAATAACAACCGGCACTTTGAAGGTAAGTTGGAAAACTTTGAGGGCGGAAAGCTTTTGTTGGACCTGAGCGCGGCGCGTAAAAAGAAGATGCGTCCCAAAGAGGGCGAGTCGGCGAGAGTTGAGATTGAGTTAGGGAACGTTGAGAAGGCCAATCTGGTGCCTGAAATATAGGAGCGGAGTGTCAGCTGTTAGGTCTTAGGTCTGCGGAAACGAATTCCCGAGACCTGACACCTAAAACCTGAGACTCAAGATTTTCTATGGCTAGTGAGCTTTATAACATTATCGAAGGGGTCAGCCGGGAAAAGGGCATTGATCCGCAGATTGTGGTGAGCGCGGTTGAAGACGCCATTGTTGTGGCTACGCGCAAATACTACAAGACGCAGGAGAACTTGCGCGCCGTCCTCGATAAGGACAGCGGGAAGATCAATGCTTACGCGGTGAAGTCGATCGTCGAGAATCCCGAGCAGGTGGAAGATGCGAATCTGCAGGTGACGGTGGAGCAGGCGCGGAAGCTCGATCCGAGCGCGGAAGCGGGCGGCGAGTTGCTGATTCCCAAGGTGACCGAAGGAATCCTCGGACGGATCGCGGCGCAGCTCGCGAAGCAAGTCATCTTTCAAAAGGTTCGCGAGGCGGAACGTGACACCGTCTACAACGAATACATCGGCCACGTGAATGAGATCGTAAATGCGACGGTGAAACGGCTCGAAGGTCCGGATGTGATTCTCGATATCGGCAAGGCCGAAGCGCGCATGGGACGCAAGGAGCAGTCGCGGCTGGAATCTTTTGCCGTTGGCGAGCGGATTCGCGTCGTGATCGTACGCGTGGAAAAAGCGGTGAAAGGTCCGGGTGTCGTCGCGTCGCGATCGGCTCCGGAATTGGTCCAGCATCTGTTTCAGACCGAAGTGCCGGAAATTTATGACGGCACGGTGGTGATCCGCGCGATCGCTCGCGAGGCGGGCGAGCGCACGAAGATCGCGGTGATGTCCAAGGATAAGGATGTCGATGCGGTCGGCGCCTGCGTGGGCATGAAAGGCATGCGGGTGCAGTCGATCATTCGCGAGTTGCGCGGCGAGAAGATCGACATCATCGAATATCACGAGGATCCGGTGACCTTCGCGGAGAAAGCTTTGCAACCCGCGAAAGTCAGCCGCGTGACGGTTGTCGATGCGACCGACAAACATTTGGAAGTGGTCGTCGACGACACGCAACTCTCGCTTGCCATCGGCAAGAAAGGGCAAAACGTTCGGCTTGCGGCAAAGCTGCTGGGCTGGAAGATCGACATCAAGAGCGAAGAAGAAAAGCGGCAGGAAGTGGAACAGCAGATGTCGGCTCTGGTCACGCAGACGGTCACTCCGCTGGAGTTGGTGACGGGTTTGGGTGAGGGGCTGGTCGAAAAACTGAAGGCGGCGGGCGTAAATACGGTCGAATCGCTGGCCGATATGACGCCCGAGCAACTGGAAGCGATTGAAGGCATTGGCCCGAAAACGGTGGAAAAAATCAGTATCGCGGTGAATAATTACTTCGCTGGCCTGGATGGGGGCGAAGCGGTAGCCGCCGCGGAATCGGACGGCACTGGAGAAGTCGCCACCGAAGCGACTTCCGGCGAGGAACCGCTGGCAGAGGCCTCTGTGGAAGAAGGCTCGGTAGAAGCGGACGCGTTGGCTGCTGACGGTGAAACTGGGCTGGAAACGGCCTCGACAGCAGAGGGCGTCGAACCTGAGACCGAAGAAGCAGCGAGCGAGGCGGCTGCCACTGAGGAACCGGTCTCCGCTGAAGCTCGGAACGCAGAATCTGCGACCGAACAAGAAGCCCCGGAAGACAAGCAGAGCTGATTGAAGCCTGGCGAGTTCGGGATTACGTCCGAACCGGATGCACGGATTTCGTCAGCCGCAGTAAGAGGGCACGTAACTTCGTGAGGTTAGATATGCGAGCTTAGATACGCAATATTTGCAGCATAATGAAGAGGAAATAAGAGCGGATGAGTAAGATTCGAATCAATGACCTGGCCCGTGAGTTGGAAGTCAAGAGCAAAGAGATTCTCGACGTGCTGACCACGGTCGGTGTAACGGAAAAGAAAACGCACTCCAGTTCTCTCGAAGAGCAGGAAGCAGAACTGGTGCGGAAGCATCTTCGCGGTCGCTCCGACGCGGCGTCAAGCTCGACGAAGACTTCGCGTCCAGCGCACGTCGACGACGGGATCAAGACCAAGATCGATCTATCGAATATCTCGCGCCCCGGCGATGTGTTGCGCGCCATTACGCAGCAAAAGGGAGCTGTCGAGCAGCCGGCGCCTCCGCGGGTTGTGGTTAAGCCGCCGGCGGCTCCTTCGGCCGTTGAAGCGAAAGTGGAAGCTCCGGACGCTCCAGCGGTTGCGAAGGCGGTACCTCCACCGAAGCCGGTCGAAACTTCTGCGCCGGCTCCGAGAATGGTTACGCCCGCTTCGGTGGCTGCACAGTATCGGCCTCCGGCGGTGGTCGTGATTCCGCCCAAAATTCCGCCGACACCTGCGGTCGCGACGCCTCCCGCTACGGCCAGCACAACTTCTCCTGCTGTTGCGATTCCGCCGCGGAGTACAACTCCCGCAGCGCCGAGCATGGGTGCTCCACCAGCTGCGTCGACGGCGACGAATGTCGCGCAAATGCAAAGTGCGGCTCCCGCGCGGCCCGCAGCGCCGGTTGCGCCTCCGCCGCGAATGATCATGCCGCAGACCGGACCACGTCCGGTGTACAAGGCTCCTTTGCCTCCGTCGGGAGCATCTTCGTCCGGACCGTCTGCGCAGGGAACATCCGGGCCCAATGCAGCTTCCCGACCTGCTCCGGGACGACCTGTACCCGGGCAGCCAATCTTTCAGCGCACATCGCGTCCGCAGGCTCCGGGATCGGCGCGTCCTCCGCTACGTCCGGGCGAACGCCGGCCGATGCATCCTACCCGGGTTGCACCTGCGGGAGCACGTCCGCTGGGCGTAGGTCCGGGAGCGGGATTGCCGCCTCCGGGACCGACTCGTCCGGGAAGCCGCCCGGGCGGTCCGGCGCGACGACCGGGACAGAGGTACGTGCCGCGAGGGGTGAAGGAAGGCCCGATGAAGGGCTATACTCCGCCGCCGCGGATGACGATCAGCAATGAGCCGGCGCCGATTACGCGGAACATCACCATTACCGAGGGAATCTCGGTTAAGGATCTGGCGGAGAAGCTGGGCATTCGCGCGAAGGATCTGATCGCGCGTCTCGTGGTGCGTGGCGTGTTTGCGACCATCAACCAGACGCTTGATGCGGAACTTGCCAGCGAGATGGCTCGCTTCTTTGGAGCGGACACGGAAGTGATCACCTTCGAAGAGCAGGCGGCCAAGGATACGACCGAAGCTACCGAGAGCAGCGAGGAAGGCGCGGAAGCGGTGCCGCGACCACCTGTGGTTACGATCATGGGGCACGTCGATCACGGCAAGACCACGCTGCTCGACTCGATCCGGTCCACAAATGTGGCGGGCGGCGAGGCGGGCGGAATCACTCAGCATATTGGCGCTTATAAGGTTGCGATTACGGACAAGGCTTCTCCGGCTTATGGACGCGAGATTGTGTTCCTGGATACGCCGGGTCACGAAGCGTTTACTCGTATGCGTTCGCGCGGCGCGAAGGCTACTGACATTGTCGTGCTTGTTACTGCGGCAGACGATGGAGTCATGCCGCAGACGGTCGAAGCGATCGACCACGCCCACGCGGCCGAAGTTCCGATTATTGTCGCGGTCAACAAGATCGATAAACCTGGCGCTTTGCCTGAGCGGGTCAAGAAGCAATTGGCGGATCGCGGGCTGGTGCCCGAAGAGTGGGGCGGGAAGACGGTGTTTGTCGATGTTTCCGCGAAGCAGAAGACCAATTTGAATCTGCTGATGGAAATGATCCTCTTGACTGCCGATTTGCAGGAATTGAAAGCTACGCCGGGACGCGCTGCCAGCGGATTGGTGCTCGAAGCGAAGCTGGATCGCGGGCGCGGTCCGGTGGGGACGATTCTGGTGCAGAATGGCACGCTGCACACGGGCGACAATTTCGTTGTCGGGAACGTGTACGGCAAGGTTCGTGCCATGTTTGACGATCGCGGTCGATCTCTGAAGGAAGCGCCGCCATCGACTCCGGTCGAGATCATCGGGCTTGAAGGGCTGCCGCAGGCTGGCGATCAGTTTGTGGTGGTTGCCGACCGTGAGAAGGCTCGCGATATCTCGGATTACCGTGAGCAGAAGGCCCGTGAAGCAACGCTCGCCAAGAGTTCACGCGTTTCGCTCGAAGGTCTGGCGGAGCAGATGAAAACGGCTGGGATGAAAGAGCTGAACGTCATCCTCAAGGCGGATGTGCAGGGATCGGTCGAGGTGCTCGGAGATTTGCTCGGTCGCTTGTCTAACGACAAGGTGCGTCTGAAGCTGCTGCGCTCGGGCATTGGCGCGATTACCGAGACGGATGTGCTGCTGGCTTCGGCTTCGAATGCGATCATTATTGGATTTAACGTTCGTCCGGAGCGTAAGGCGCAGGAGTTGGCTGACCAGGAAAAAGTTGATATACGGCTGCACTCGATCATTTACGAACTGCAGGACGAGATCAAGCGCGCCATGACCGGGTTGCTTGAACCGACGATCAAAGAAACTTATCAGGGACGCGCCGAAGTGCTCGAAACCTTCCGCATTCCCAAGGTCGGAACCATTGCCGGTTGCCGGGTTAGCGACGGATTTATCAAGCGCGATTCGGAAGTGCGGTTGCTGCGGGATAACGTCGTTGTGTTCAAAGGCAAGGTCGGATCGTTGCGGCGGTTCAAGGACGATGCTTCTCAGGTTACCAGCGGGATGGAATGCGGGATCTCCATCTCTAATTATGGCGACGTCAAGGCTGGCGATGTCATCGAGGCGTTTGTGACGGAACGGATCGCGGCGGAAGCAATTAAATAAACAGCTTGTGGTGGCCAGGCGGGGACGTCCGGCCCCCATCTAAATGGGGGAAAAAGGGCGCGGCTTGCGGCCGCGCCTTTTCACCGTGTGTCTGTCTGATTTATTTTGCATGCACCTTCACAGCTGCGCGCGACGACCGGGCTACCGAGCGCACCAATGACATGTGAGACTGCGCTGCTGCCGCGGATGAGGAGCTGCTCTGAAGCTCAATGATACCCGTCGCAACCTGAACTCCGTCCGCCTCGATAAAGACAATGGTTGAGTCACTGGCCACGTAATACTCCAGGTCTAGCGCGCCAAGCTGGGTGCTAATCGTGGGGACGGCGATCGAGCCTCGTCCGGTTGCGGGTGAATCCGGAACGTAGAGTCCGGAAAATTGCGCATCGGGAGATAGTATTCCAAGGTTATTCTCGTCCAGGACGCCGGTCAGGTTCGCGACGGTGCTTGTACTCGTACCGGGATTGCCAGCATTAAACTGGGCAATGTCGTCGACCTCGCCGTTCGGATTTGAGCCAGAGAGATTCAGTCCATAGCCCGCTGAAGCTGCGAATGAAGTAGCGGTTTGGGCGTAGGCCGTACCCTGGAGTGATCCGGCGTTATCGTCTTCCAGCAACAAAATGCCGCCGCTCGAGGGATAGGCGGCGAATGCGAGATTAGTGTTTACGCCGTTGCTGAAGCCATTTGTCGTTATTTGGTAGCGTCCCGGAGCGTTGACAGAAGTGGTGGAAGTTGCAACAAAGGTTACCGTGCCGGGCAGGACGTTAGTCGTATTGAAGTCGTCGAAATCCTCGGTGCCGCCAGAGAGGTTTCCATTGGCATCCGTAGTTGCAAAACCGCCGGTGACGACGGGGATTTGGCTAGCGTCAGCCCCTCCAAGTGTGAAGACCAACGTGCCGGCAGTAAAGCCGGTCTGTTCTGTGAAAGCGTCGCCCGCCAGCGCGAATCCCGAATTGTCGGTCTCGATGAGTTTCAGGTGGGTTGAGTCGATGACCCAAACATCAAAGGTTTGCGTGCCGAAGCTGGCGGAGGTCGTGAGGCTTGCCGTACCCCCAGTGCTTGAGGTCAAGGACACTGACCCGGCAGAAATTGGCAAGCCGGTTAGCGAAGTCTGGGGGGAACTTGTGTCGTCGTTGAAATCCTCAGTGCCAGAGGTCACGGTCCCGGAGGAGTTGAGGGTTACTGCGCCAACAGCGCCCAACGACGCTAGACTGCTCGTCGAAAGGGTGTAGTCTACGCCGGAAAGAGAGAAGGCCAGGGACGTGAGCGAGCTTTGGGAGGCGCTGCCCTGCAAGTCAAGGGTGCCGCTGCCGGTGCCGTTGTTGTCGAAGCGGGTAATCAAGCCGTGACTGCTGGACGTCAGCACGAAATCAAAGCCGAAAGTTCCGACCGGAGTCGGAAGCGTGGCTTTGCCACGACCGTCTTGAGAGACAGTGTATGTGCTGGCGCTGACGGCCTGAGCAGTAAACACGCCAGGTGCGGCAAGATTCTGGTCGTTGATATCGACCGAGCCTGCGGTGATGTGGCCGTTGCCATCGGTAGTTATGGTTCCTGCAATGGCAAAAAAGGCGATCGTATTGCTGGCTAACGTGGTTGTTATGTCCGTTCCCGAGACCGCGAGAACGTAGGTGCCGTTCAGAGAGCTGGCGCTATAGCCGTCATTATTGGGGGTGGCGAGCCCAGTGCTGCCGGAACCGCAACCGGCGGTAAAAAAGAGGCCGCTGATTGCCGCCAGAGCGGTCAGCACACGTCCGGCGAACTTTGGGGAAATGAGGGAATTCATAAGACACTCCTGTCTTTATTGACTTAAGATGCGCTAAACCCAGATTGTAAGAGAAAGTTTTGCAGGAAAAAATTACGAAAGAGTTTCGTTTGCGAAATTCGATGGCAACCCCGCAGCCTGTCGCAGTAATGCAGTGACACAATGATAAGGGAATGTAAATTTTTGTAGTTCAGGCTTGGCTTCCGATTGCGACTGAAATGCCTTGCTGTCTTCGCTTTTCCCGCGCCCAGATTCCAATGCGGTAGAGAAGCAGGATGCTCAGGATGATTCCGTACTCGATGGGCTTGCGGTGATCGGCTTTTACCAGCCAGGCATAGTGAATAACACCAAGAATTCCGGTGAGATAAATCAGACGGTGCAGGCGCTGCCAGTTTTTGCCGCCTAAACGGCGGATGGACCATGCAGTGGAGGTCAGGGCCAAGGGAATGAGCAGGAGGTAGGCGGAGAATCCTATGGTGATGAAGGGGCGCTTGGCTATGTCTTTGAACATTTCGTGGAGATCGAAGAACTTGTCGAGCCAGATGTAGGTCAAGAAATGTAAAGTTCCGTAAAAAAACGCAAAGAGCCCGATCATGCGGCGGAGGCTGATCAGCCAGTACTGGCGCGTGATGCGACGGAGTGGGGTGATGGCAAGCGTCGCGAGGATCAGGATTAGAGTCCAGTCGCCGGTGGAGTGGGTGATGACCTCGATCGGATTGGCACCGAGGCCGTCGTGGAGGGCCTTCCAAAGCAGGCGCGCCAGCGGGATGAGGGCGAATGCGAAGAGGGCGATCTTTGTTGCGACGATCTTTGTGAAGCGCAGCTTCATTTTTAACGGGTGATTTGTAATTCGTAATCGAGAACACAAAAACACACGGCCCAGGTTTCATCTACAAATTACAAATTTCCGATATTTCCGATTGCAGATCTAAAAGTTCTTTTTCAGGTCCATGCCGGAATAGAGGCTTGCCACCTGATCGTAGCCGTTGAACATTAGGGTTGGACGCTTTAGAAATTCGCCCAGGCGGCGTTCCTTGGCCTGGCTCCAGCGCGGATGATCGACATTTGGATTCACGTTTGCATAGAAGCCGTATTCGCTCGGAGCGGCTTGCTGCCAGGTGTTCAAAGGTTGGCTGCCGGTGAAGCGGATGCGCACGATCGACTTCGCGCTTTTGAAACCGTACTTCCAGGGGAGCACGACGCGGAGCGGCGCGCCATCCTGATTGGGAAGAACCTCGCCGTACATTCCGAAACAGAGCAGAGCGAGCGGGTGCATCGCTTCATCCATGCGAAGACCTTCGACGTAGGGCCAGTTCAATACGCTTGTGCGCTGGCCGGGCATTTGTTTCGGATCGTACAAGGTGGTGAACTCGATGAATTTCGCTTTGGGCAGAGGGTCGGCGCGCTTGATCAGTTCGCTGAGTGAAAAGCCGATCCAGGGAACTACGATCGACCAGCCTTCGACACAACGATGGCGATAGATGCGCTCTTCGGGCGCAGCCATTTTGATGATCGTGTCTACGTCGAGGACCTGCTTCTTCTTGACGTCGCCGTCAATGGTGACGCTCCAGGGGCGGGTCTGGAAATTCTTGGCTCGATCGGCGGGTTCGTATTTATCGGTCGAGAATTCATAGAAATTGTTGTAGTTGGTGACGTCTTTGTAGGGCGTTTCCTTTTCTGTTGTGCTGAATGCGCTTTTCTGGAGGCCGTCGATTTTTGCATTGGCATACGCAGTGAGCGCGGGCGCGGTGAGACCGCGGAAGGCGATTCG
>Ga0302325_10013825_pt1 | contig 17195 bp, 16 predicted proteins | sample Palsa_T0_2_FD_201948 | JGI IMG/M metagenome (GOLD analysis project Ga0302325, IMG submission 201948) | Peat permafrost microbial communities from Stordalen Mire near Abisko, Sweden - Palsa_T0_2 | ecosystem: Environmental > Terrestrial > Soil > Palsa > Peat permafrost | place: Sweden: Abisko... | reverse complement strand
CTTTGATGACAGTGACACAGATTTTTGGTGTCTTTCTCTGTCCTCCGATAGTATTTTGTTGCATACCTTCTGTTGGGCCATGTGTGTAGTCATTCCTTCAGAGACAAGTCCCCAATCTGTCAGTTAAAGTATGGAAGGAATATTTACGTTACCGATTCATCCGATTTCCAAGAAAATCTAACCTGGTCGACAATCGCCCTGATATTAATAACCTTCTTGTGTGCCCTGAGAAATCCCGATCTCTGACAAGACGCCCATAATCTATAGAGATCTGATCCCAAGTTATCAGAGCTTCTCGACCCGTAGTTTGGGTTGCGAAAGGTTTCCGTTAGATCACAGAAAAGCTGCGCCACATCGATCATCTCCTTGACGATAGCCTCTTCGGGCCAATGGAATTGGTCTATCGTTAACCATAATATACAAAGAACGTGATAGATATGAGGTACCTTTGGCCCTCGGTTGGGACCGTTTCCTCTTTGACTTACTCTCTTTTTCTAGTTCCAGTTAGCATGAAAAAGGAGATTGAACCTTTTTTCGATCCCGCAGTTGTTGTACCAACCTGTGCAGTCTGACCTTGGGTTTCGGCTTCGGCTTTGTTGTTTCCGATGAGTCGCAAACTTCTCCTGCTATTTGCATTTCTAATAATTGCAGAGTTATTCTAATTGTAAGCAAAAAGGTCTCTTTCGAGTACTGGTCTTACTTCCACTTCTCCGATCCCTTGATCTTTTGCGTCACAGAGTTCTATGGCGACTGTGCTTGCTGACCCTTCCCGATCTCCTCTGAAACGCATCCTGTCGTCTGGGTTGATTTGTGCACCCCTCGTCGACTCTCCTGTGGGTTCCGAGCCATTATTCCCGTATGATATATGGCTTTCGTGGATATTCCTTCCATCTCCAGCTTGTGTGCCACTTGCATTGGCTCCCAGCGAAGGAAGCTGGATGTGTTGTTGCGTGGCGGACAAGCCTAGTCCGGCGTTCGAATGAGGTTCTTCAACAGAGGTCTGGGATTGACTGATTATAGGAGGATTGAGGTTGGCTGAAACGCTGGGAGGCAGGGAGGCTTGCGAAATCGCAACTGAAATCGAAGGGATCGAGACCGCGGGTGTCGGGGCACATTCAGAACTTTCGAGTTGCTTGAAGAACTGCCTGACAGCTTCGACAAATCCCCTAACTGGACTGGCTTCGAGTGACTCAGGCAGATTGCGAATTTTCGTAGTCAATTCCTCAATGAGCTCCTCTATCATCAAGACAGTAGATTGAACGTGCTCACCACGTGTTAACCCGGGCTTATTTTGAGAGAAAAGGTGGATGAGACCAGCCGTGACATCATCCTTGGACATCGAAGGAACAATCGGAGAGGGCTGTGACGTCATGACACAAAGGAACAATCAAATGAATGTTTCGTTTTAACTGTATGGGGTGAGTGAGCAGGTTAGGAAGGGTCAAACCGGCCCCGGGAGCATTAAGTACAGCTGATATTCGAGATTAAGAACCTAACCCTGAAAAACGAATCAAATTTGATTCGTTTTTTGCCGCGAAATGAGGACGGAGTCGTATTGTTGGTACAGGCTAATAATTTGGGTTAGGTGACAACTAAACACCTTACATAACTTAAATGGAGCAGAAGTCGCTTATTGGGACAAAAACATGACACCCCGAATCAGCACAGCCGGCGAGAATAACTTTAGGATAACATTGTTTAAGGTTCCACACATGCGCTCACACTTCTTTTAATCTTGCAGATCGTAATTAAATATCAACCAATCAGTGGTGATGTTCAGAGAGTGATTCCCCATGTTTGTGAGGACCAAATGTCACCAACAATAGTCAAAAGGGGTGGGGAATTGATAAAAACATCAATTGTCAACCTCTACCTCTCCCACATATCCGTCCTCTTTCCTCTCGATTAATCGGCCTGGAGAACTTCCAGTCACACTACCTAGACCTCATCATCGTCAACAACGTGAACAACTCACGCCGACTATAATGTCACCGAATAGTGTCCCTGAGCAGCAGCAATTCGTATGTACTTACCAGGGGTGTGGGAAAGGATATGGAAGAAAAGAATATTTGACACGGCACACGCAAGCCCGTATGACCCACTATTGTGAGTGTTCTTACTCCAGATACTGATACGAGACAGTACAAATGTCCAGAGGAGAGTTATGGGGCAGATTTCACGCGAGCTGATGTACTCAAACGGTTTGTACTTTGGAGAATTCTCTGAGATCAGGCATGTTCAAAGGAGCCATCCAACGCGACCGGGAACCTGTTCACAGAAAACAAAGGCCAGTCGAGTTACGACAGCCTGTAAAGGCTGCGCTGACAGGAAAATCAAGTGTGACAGCTCAGAGCCTACCTGCGGTAGCTGCAAAAAGCGGGGCGAGGATTGTTTCCGCCCACTCCAAAGGAGACCTAGAGAGTATGAGCAAATGGTTTTAAAGGGACAATTAGGCGCTTCAGAACCCGTCAGATCGAATGACATCGCGCCACCACTAGAACACCTTCGATGGGACGAAACTGTTCGAGCAAACTTTCCTCGGTTGGATCTCTCTGGCTTCCGAAATCAACAATCCGAACCAACGCTTCAGCTACCATTTTCCGCGTCTCTCTCCAATACAGTACCAGACATACCGCCAGCCAGCCAAGAAACATTCAGGGGCACCCCCCTAAAAAGCCAACTGCCTACACAGCCCAACAAGCACACAATACAACCACAATGTCCGGGCGGACTTTACTGGGGGGGGTCCAGCCAGGAGTCATTTTTCACGTTCGAAGTCGGAATGCAAATGGAGAATCATAAAAATCAGCAAACCTGCGAAGACTATCAAAGCGTATGGCCAAATCCCTCAAACTTCACGTTCGACATCAAGGGCACGGAGGCATACATGCATGACGCCATCGGCTACTCCCCCAGACCTGCAAAAGGAGCAGAGTACGGCTTATGGACTCTAGTTGACCAACAGAACCCATGCGACACATCTAGTAGTACTGATGACCTCCGCATCACTCAGCTCATGCAGACACTTCAAGCAACCCCGACCCCGTACCCGGCACACAACAATGGCAACAGCAAGCGGCCTCGAAGACCCCGTAACAAAGACAAAAGATTTACTTGCGATTACAAGGGATGCAAAAAGACTTATAATCGGGCTGAGCATCTTACTCGACATCAACTCAACCGTAAGTGTCCTTTATTCTTCTGAATGTCTGCTTATATTGGTTTGTAGATATAGGAGACTTCAAGTATGTTTGTCCTCTCTGTCAGAAACGGTTTGTTCGCTGTGACCTCCTTACTCGACATGAACAACGACATCGTAATGGGATGTATAAGGCAGATTCTGGGAAAGATGTAACCGCTCTGTCTCCCCGATTGTCTTCAACCCTTTCAGCTGCTTTAAACGTCTATTAATGAGCTTGCAATCCTGTTGAATCGGGGATCATTGAAGGGGAAAGAGAAGGAATCAGGTGGAAAGACGATTTTGGACGAACAGTTCATCGCGCGGCTCGATGCCATTGCGAAGTTTGGAGACTGCGAGTTTTTGGTTCACCCGGTCAGGCAGCGCGGTTCATTCTAAAAACATGTGTATGTGTAGTATTTCCTTGTATCTCAGCGGGTGTAGAGCAGGCTCCAACAGGATCGTAATAAAATATTTCGAAAATTTAACTAGAGTCCAAGTAAAATGAGTATGAAAACAATAAGATATTTGACACTTGTGATTATTTCTCCCTAAAAGGTTGCAATTTCATGATTCAGAAAGATCTCAATGCAAGGCGCCAACCCTCGCAAATTTGGGGCTGTGAGTGGGAGTACGTGAGGTAATTTGCTCCAAACATGTGCGTCATATACGGCGATGAATCAATTACAAGCCGTCGGGGCCTGATGATTAGCCCCTCCAAAAGTGCCAAGAGCTTCGCCGAATTGGCCTGCTGAAAATCAGCTGGCTCTTCCCCGGAACCAATCAAACGGCAGCACTCTTCCAGCTATATATGGTTATTGTCTCACGAAATAAGTAAAGGCTATTATGCACTAGAACCTCCGAGATTCAGGTACTGTCAGCAAATTATGGTGCAGAGCTAACTCTAAATGGTCCCGATTAAGTCCCTAGACAGAAGCTGAGTGATGACCCAACGGTCCATGCTTAACTGCCAACCGTACTGAACATTAGCAATTTAAATACTGTACAAAATAAAGCTTGTCAAAACTGCTCTTCCAGATTAATTAGTATATAGGTGGGATTTCGCGTTACATTGTATGGCGCTTGTACCTGTTTTTCATGAGTCCAAAATAGATCACCGTGCACAAGTGCATGATAGTTTTGGCACTATTCGCACTCAGACCTGCAATTACTTCGGACTTTAACTTTAAGATCTACTCCTTTTTGATGTGCCGACAATAAATCAGCCTTTTGACAGGACCAATCCATTATCCAACAGTGGCACTACTCCACGATCCTCCCTTCGGTTTTTGAAATCACTGCATCCATTTCAGGCCGTCCTTGCGTCAGACACCTGGTCAGAAGAGCTATTTTCCTACACGACTTTCCGGCCTAGATAAAACCAAATGAACTCGGTTCCAAACTACGACTTTCATCATCAACAAGCCCGCCGAAAGTTGGGCGTGACGGTTTACGCAGACATCTTAAACCTCCGGGATGAACTCTCCAATATCCAAGAATTACACACCGATGCGATTCCTCGATTTTTCTCGCTTCTTCAACGAGCCGTCATAACGGTCCGAATCCTATCCAATCAAGATTTTCAGACACCAGTTGGCTATCTCATTTACGCGACCAGCAGCGACGCCTTCCTGTGTACCTCGTCCTTGCTTGCTATCGAGAATCAACTTAGTAGCCAGGCTATCGAGAATCAACTTCGTGGCAAGGCTATCGAGTCTCTTCTCGAATATATTTGTGAGTCTCTTCTCGAATATAGTCGTGAGTCTCTGTCTCTTCTCGACTATAGTCGTGAGTCTCTGTCTCTTCTCGACTATAGTCGTGAGTCTCTTCTCAAATATATTGGTGAGTCTCTTTTCGAATATAGTCGTGAGGCTCTTCTCGAATATAGTCGTGAGTTTGAGGATTTGAAAGAACGCTACAGCGAGTATAAGCTTCTCGACGAGGATTTTGACGAGGATTTTGACGGGGATTTTGACGATGAATCTCGATCCGAAGATACTCCCGCCGGCGATCTATTCGAGGATGACTCCGACTATTGTTCTATATCTCGCGACAAACATTCCGATGATGAGTTGCTGCAGGATTACGAGGCGGGAGACCCTAGTCACCCTGACGTACTGGGATAATTCAGCCTTCCCGGCACTAGCTTGTCTAGCCTTGGACACACCGAGACGAAGTTGAGGGATCACAGAGAAGCTCATTAAACAAGCCAAACTTGATTACTTAATGTTGTGGGCTGAAGATGATGAATGGGAGAGCGAATTTCAAAGTTGAGGTTATGTGAAGGTGGAGGTTTTTCAATATGCGCAAGATATTAATTAGTCGACTGGGTATGTGTTTTGATGATGGATAGCTCTTAAACATAAATTCAAATTTATCTCCTTACAATTAGTAATGCCGCTGAACGGGAGGTCCAGTCAAGAAACATGGGAAGAGGAACTCGGCGGAAAGGCTAAGAATATCTAATGACCTCAATTGAACTATTGAACCTCTGGAGTTAAAAACACGTGTGAGGGGGTTCGGCCGACAGCCTCCTATTGGCTAGCCCCCACTTTTAAGGTTAGTGTTAATATGCCCTGGCGATCAATCGGCGGGGGAGGAAGGGTCCAAGCTCGCGGCCTACCCTTCAGATTTATGGCGTTCTTTAGAGGCCAGTGCTGTGCATATCCCCCTCATTATATCCACCACACAGCGAGTATTCTCCCTTCATTTCTCGACGTCATTTACTCTGCGGCCTCATTTCTCAACACCATTCCCCAAATTCTGGAGGAATTTCAATTCGAAAAAGGGCTGTACTGTACGCTTGGGTTTCGAATCTGCTGAATACCTACTGTACTGCTCATTTCGACTTCGACAGTTCCCCAATCTTCAACTTTCTATGGCCGCAGAAGACGTGGACGAGGGAAACTTTTCGGACGCAAGCGATATGACCGAGCTTTCCGAATTCGACGAAAGTTCTCCAAAGTTGGTGCCCGTATTACTCAAAGCTTATCAACCGCTAGTCCATATATTCCAAGCAACCACCCGTACCTTATTTTTAAGGACGATTCAGAGCGCTTGAGCCTGTATTCCGAGATGGCTTTATTCTTAAATCCACTTCTTTATAAGGCTCCCATCGACTTAGAAGAGGGTCCAAAACGTATTCTCGATGTAGGCGCAGGCAATGGTATAGTTGCATTCGTCTGAAAGGCTCTGATAGTAGGATTCTGGGCAAGTGAAATTGGCGATCGGAACAGGAAGGCCGTTGTGTTTGGACTTAATATACGCCATAATCCGTGGGAAGATTCAACTGAGAATTGTGTTCCGATATGTGGGGATTTCCGGCTAGGACTTAGCAAACTTTGTAACGACTTTAATGAGGGATCTTTTGATTACGTTCGTTTCAGGTATGCTACAAATGGTATGGAAGACTTACTATAGCTACGTGGCGGCGGGTGTAAGGCAAGCGGAGTGGCAGGATTTTATACAGGAAATTTATAAAATTCTCAAGCCGGGAGGATTTGTCGAATGCACAGAGTCAGATTTGACTCCTCAATGGACTGGCGATATCGACGAGAATAGCGCATACCGGAGAGTTGCCATCATTCATTCTAAACTAATTGTAGTATCAAATTATGGAATATAAAGTCCTGGAGGCTAGTGGCTTGGTGTTGACGCCCAACCACCTTCAAGAGCGGTTCCAAGGAGCAGGATTCGAGAATATTGAAGCTCAGGAATTTCCACTATTTCTTGGCGAACTTGCTTTGCCTCCAGATTTCAAGGTTCCAGATTTTAAAGATCACAGGAGTGGTGCAATCTGACTTTGGGACGAGGCTAATAGTAGATGTCCGAAGACGGAACGACTACAAAGCTGCATGCAGAATCTGCCTGGACATTCACGTGCTCACAATCGATCAGTTCGCCCAAGGGTGTTTGAACGAGATCGATTCCGGGGATAGAGATAAAGCGAAGCTGGATCTGCGCCACGGAGGCCATCCATTACACATCAACATGTGATGCAAAGCTTTGAAATTGCTGACTCTAAAGAATCACCATCTTCGGACGCAAACCAAATCATTCAACGTAGTTGAACAATAATCATAATTTAGACATTGAAAACGTTTCTCCTACGGATATGGTCTAGTTTTCATCATGGGTTTTAGCGCTTGGAGTCGACTTCACCAACTTAGTATATTAGTGTTAGTATGATAGCTGCATTGACCGGATAGGCTTGTGGCTGTAATTTTATAATGAAGGTATTACTCAATAATGGAAAGATTTGCTCTCCGAACTATTTATACCTCTAAGGCCGAGCTTCTTCGCTTTTGACGAGCGGAGATGGCTTTAACCGCCTAAACAAACCGCTCTCCACAACATACACCCACCACCGGTCCTGCCACCCATGCCTCCGAAATCCCCCTCCACGACTCCTTCCACAGAATTCAATCTCCGGCATAGTTTGAGGATTGACCGGATTGACCAAAGATCAGATGGTGAGGATTGACATCGGAGGGTCCGATATCCGGAAGATATAGCAGGAACAACCGATAGGATTTGTTGTATTAAGGTAGCTACCTACGATGATGCTATGGTCTTACCACATTTCTGCAGGTAGCACTTAAGAGCATATTTCATAAAGATATATAATGACCTTCTCAGGTTCTCGTAGCGCACCCATGATCCTCGTGCACAAATTGAATTCACGACCCCGGAGATGCTTCGCCACCCAGCTTTTCCAGCTGGGTCAAGCTCGAGGATCACCATGGAGAGCCCATCACAAATTTCAATAAAAGGAACATCAAACCCGTACGCATACTTGATGGTTTGGCGACAACATTTTTTGCCATACCCTCTCACAGCCCCGTGCCCGGCGAACGCATCCCGCCACTCATTTATGTTCAGAACACCTGGCCTCTTCAATTCCATGAGCATAAATTTTTGCCAACTTCCATCCAGTAAAACCTCCCAACTGTAATCCACACGTGAGACATGATTTACGGTCGAATCGCCTGGATCGTTTGGGTCCAAGACGACCCTCACTGTGTGCGTATCCTCCGAGACCGTACGAATGGGACACCGATATCCATTGCTCAATGTGTAAGTCGTATCGTACAAAACTCGATTGACTGGTAAGAAAACAAGGTTGTAAATAGCCTTGATGGCGTCAGCTTCGTTGCTTGACGCCAGGGTGGGATCCTCCTGGACGGGGTAATAACGCAAAATCAGTGGGAGCCGTTCATAGCCCGACAAATCGTGGGGTAATGCGAATTGGAGGATCGGTCCAATGTTGGCATAGTACATATTGGCCGCTGAAGAAACGCGGCCGGTCCCAGATATATTGAAGTTCGACCGAGGGATGTCCATACCCAGAAGCATCCGAGCTGACAACATAGGGGGAGGTTGGGTGACCTGCGTACGAGGTGGGAGAGCTCGGGGGGTGGGAGTTGCCGGTGCGGTTACGCCAAGAGTATTGGGTATGAGATACGATGTCGATGGAGCAGTGTTGGTCGTTACCGGCGAGGTAATTGGAGTTGCAGCCACATAAGTGAAGACGGGTGGGTTGCCGAGATTCTGTTGCTGGTCCGGCGCGGTCGGTGCGTACCCTTGCCAGTAATTTGGATCCATTGACAGCGAGAGGCACCAAGCCGAAGATTTGAAGTCCACACCGATGTAGGTCGTAGTAATACGCCGAGGCTCAATTTTTCGGAAGATTTCGGAAGATGAATGACTCAGCCGACTCCTGAGTCCGGGCGCACGCCGAGATTTTTCAACATGGACCAATTCACTCTGGGACAGAAACTGACATTCGAGCGAATCTGTCCCCCCATCGAGTCTAGCTCTGAGGAAACCAAACTCCCTCTGGAGGTGAATATCCTCAAATTCATCCGTATAGGCCCCAGCCGCCGAAGTCAAATACTTCTCGTTTCGGTCGATTTTCCAAGCGCCGGACAGGGACCCTTCGTCGCGAAATGCTTCGATCCATCGTTCTGTCCTTCCGAGGAGGCTGCTGAGGCCGGGCAAACCGTATTGGAATACTATGCGACCCGATCCAAAGTCGAAGCGGAGGTCTATGAGCGACTCGCGGCATTCCAAGGTCAATATATTCCTAAATTCTACGGTCGATATCGTTACGCAAGTACTTCGGGCCACGCGACCGCTATTCTACTGGAATACGTCTGCAACGCCTCCCTCGACGGTTTTCATGATGGGCTGCCCCAAAATGAACTCCGCAGACTACTCGACATTGGCACTACCGCCCTTGGGGCCATTCACTCATGTGGAGTATTCCACTATGATATCCAACCCTCGAATGTGTTTTGGAGCCCGGAGAAGAAGGCGTTGCGAATCGTAGACTGGGAGTTTGCACGGCGCGATCCTCCGTTGGAGGCCGTTGAGGATTGGACGAAGTCTGATCGTTTCGAATTACTCAGGGCACTCGAATGTTGCGGTTTACCTAGAACTGAAATGGAGATTCCTAATGGCGCATCATGGGTATTGTGATAGTTGTTGTGTAGCAATGATCAACGTGTTTAACCATCAACATCAGGGAAAAAGTGCTCCCTGGAAATGGGGCTTTTAATTGCACTGGCAATTTCCCAGGGCAGCCGGAGTTGGCTGATCGCGGTTGAAAGTACAACGTTTTTGCCCAGCACCTACTTTTATTGAAGGCTGTATTCCGTGTGAAATTCCGTAAGAAAACTTCCTGAAGCCCGTGTGAAAACTGCATTGATTTCAGACTTTATATATCAATTCTATCGTCGGGACCATATTTTTGCGGCTGGGCAATCCCAATTTTTGCCGTGGTGTAGACAGTTGTCGTATGGTCCAGGAACTTGACGGTGTGGTCAGAAGGTATGCATTACTAGCGTTCCGACACTCCCGATATAAACCCGAAAAGCCAAACTAAACCAGAAAGCTAATAGAGATATGTAGATTAACACCTTAACAGTGGAGCATAATATTCTCAAGGGAGCTCCGAATTCTCTCATAACTCAAGGTCAGCGTCTCAACCTCTTCCGACTTCGTAGGAGAAGACAGAAGGCCGTTACAGATCTCTTTCCCGATCCTTGCGCACTCGTAGAACGTAAATATCACGTTGATCTTCGGTTCTCCCGAAGAGAGAAATACCTGGAGGTCGTTCATGCCATTGTGCAGGTCCTGAATTATGCTTGAGAAAGTGGCGTTCGGTTCTTGGACAGAATTTTGATGTAACCTTAAACGATCAAGCAACAGAAGTCCGTCCACTCTAACCCCAAGATGTTTTATACACTCCAATATCTTTTCCCCTGAGGGGTCTGATTCTCCTTTGGTAATCTTGTTCGTATAACACCAATCCAAAACGACAGATCCAAACTCTGGATGTGGCAGGGGGGGCATGGGAACAACTGTGCCCTCAAACAGTTTATCGTCGAGAAGGTGGACAAAGGCCGTGACTCGAGTGACAAGGTATTCGATGTGTATCGGATAATATGAACTACCGCCATCCTCCTGCGGAGGGGCAATTCGCAATAATAGACCCTCCTTGTGAGTGCGCATCCATGGTCCAAGTTCCATCAACTTCGCAAAGTAGTACCCCAGAGGAACGTCCCAGTCCCTCATTACACGAAAAGGACTCTCAATAATCCTTTGCTCTCCTACTAATTCTCTGGGTTTGACTTCATCTGGGCCATCCTCAGCCGATGAGATCACGCTCATGGACTCCAACTCCAACTCCAACTCCTCTTCAACAGTGGCCGGTCTCCACAGCGAATTGGGAGCAGCAACCAACGGCTCAGCTGCCCCCACTTCTACAATCATCTCTTGATATTCCTGGCTCAGGATCAATGTATGAAACAGGTTGGACACTTGCAGTGAGACTACGATGGGTAGTGGGTAACCTTTTTGTTCGGTTCTGAGCGACTGGATCTTTCTGATTTGGGGTGCATGAGGAGTGGGAAAGATGTTCAGAACTCCTACTCTTATCATGCGATCCGTATTATTCGGCGTAATTTTCGATGCACATGGACATGGTCCACCTTGTGTAACGGTACGCCTATGATTTGGCTCACTTCTAAACCAGGTCCATGCGTTCCACAACCCATAGCTTCTGGCAATATGGGGTGATTTTCCAGTTTGAGCACGATGCCCAGGATCCTGTCATCTTCGGAAATTGAAGCCACAAGACCATCCTTAGTCTATTAAACCAAGCATTCGTAAGTCAATAGTTCGTTTTGCTTAGGTGTCAACCAACAGTTAAGCCGGCAAGGTAGGGGAGATTGGTCAAGGGTGAAGATTTTTTGGCCGGGCGCACATTGACCTCCTAGCTGCTAGCGGTTTAGGTTGAGTATTTGTCGCAATTTAAGTGGATAAGCATCGCGAAAGCAATCATCAGACCAGATACACACAGCCATCTAAAAGTTGTTATATTTCCGCCAATTCCTATCTTTCCAGCATTGCTGTTGAAACCTTTCGCAGGACTTGAGTCGACAGCCAAAAGCTTGATTTAAGAACACTGCAAGGTAGATCATCCAAAATATTGGCTGTTTTACCCTTTGGTGGGCCAATTAGAACCTATGGATTGTGTTTTAAGCGCAACTATAAATGATTGTAGGCCCGGGATCTGAATTATGATTGCATATAAATTAGTTTGCATAAACGTAGTCCCAACATTCAGACGTTGTGATTGGTTACCATAAGTTGAGGCACGTGAATCAATTTTCAGCCAATCGGGTATTGGTCAGGTGTGTGATCACAAAACCGGAACACCCCTACAGCAAACGATTCTACAAAATGTCCAAATGCAAGTACCTTCGGAATCTCGTCCTGTACACAGCAAGCGATTCTTCAATATTGGTAAAAATCTTTTTCAGACGAATGCGAAGAAATTGTACGTGACTACCATCTAAATGATAACTTTAAGGCGACATTTTCTTGTAATCTTTTTCCCACATGATCAAATTTCGGCTACAGATTAACATTTCGGGAGAAACCCGGAATCCATAAAATGATCGCCATCACACATGACCCCCCAACCTCCCCGAATGTTTCGCGGTACGAAATTTTCCCTGAGAAGGCCTCAGTTGTATTAAAGTCCCTTGAATGCCGAAAACGTCCTGATACAGATTCTTACCTTGATATCCTTACCTTGCTAATCATTGGAATGGAGTATTTATCCCTTCCGATCCCGCTTGATCGTTCGGCTGCATTGGAGACCCCGCCTGGTCTTCCGAGTACGAAAGGACATTCAAATCAACAGACAGGCCTTCCGATAGAGTTGAAAGTTGGTATTTCGGAAGGTTGTGGATGGGTCATATGCGGTACAGAGTATCTCGACACGTGGACGTGCTGCGATGGCTATGAACTTGATGATGATCAGATCTGTCCAAATTGTAGCCGTCCAAAGCGTGGGTAGAAAGATGGAGGCTGAGATATTATTGTTCATGCGGCAACTTAGTCTGAATATGACATATATTAACCTGTTAATATTATCTTCGTGATAGCTACACTAACTACCTTGTCAAACATTTAGTTGATATCTCTATACGCTATCCTTACGAAAAATGACAATTATTCAGAAGCGACAAAACCATTCCAATTTCGTTTTTGAATAACAGTCCATATATGTTCCAACATGATAATCCCAAGCTCAGAAATCCCAAGGACATATCGATCTGTCCATTGCCTGATAACCTCATGCAGAACCTCTGAACAATGCTCATACAACCGGAACTGATTGCTCACACTTACGTATTTGGGAATCCTATTCATACCCCTCGCTATGTCAAACAAGTTGACAATCGCTATTGCGAGAGAAAATTTGAAACAAGTTTTCCAGATATAACGATCACGTGAAGCAGATAGCCAGGCACTGACGAGGTGGATGATCGATGGAAGGATCAATGGTAGTGTTTTCGAGTCCGTCACCGGTTCGACTGTTCGATAAACTTCGAAATCTACCGCATGTCTTAGTAGAGTATAGAGCAAAGAATGTAGTCGACATTCGGTGACCTGTTGAGCGACCGGCATGATGCGTTGTCGGCCCTCGGAGTCGTACCATGCCTGCCATTTGGTAACTCGAGGAAGAACAAACTCAGCAGCTTCCAGTATCTTTGGAAGATTCCAATGGGGACCCTACTCCGGATTAGATACATTATGTAGCGATGTTCTGTATAATTACCTTCTGCAATCGATAGAATTCATCATAAAACATGCAGAGTTGCGCAAAGTAGTTAATCAGTTTGCTTGAGCACAGGACAGCATTGCGTTCATGACCTCCAGTCTGTTTACTTGTTAGCCTGTGTTACGAAAGGGCGAGACGTATACCTCATCCTCTGTTGGAGTAGGGAACCATGGATAATACTTCTCCAAATCTGCATGTTCCACAGGAATAATTCGGTGTTCGCTTGATATCTCCACATCCCTTTGAAGACAACAGAGATGCTGCACGCAGAGATAATACGTGTTCCTCAGCTCATATGGCCGCGCGCCCTCCCAGTAGCCCTTCGATCTTACAGCCTGGAGTGCAGTATCGAAGCGATCACGAGAGAGCCCAGGGTAAATGTGACTCTCAAGCGCGTTAATGGCAGCAAACGCCAACCCAAGGGAATTCCGCTCGTCTATTCAATTAGCCTTTTACCAAAATCAATCTTACGCCGAACAGAATCATGCGAACAAAAGCTTGCCTACGGATCACATATGTATCAACCAGACTGGGAAGGAGAATACCAGTAAAGTGTTTGCCAGTAGAAATTCAAAGGAAGCCGTGTTATCTGAGGCGTCGATTGCACTTCGCACAAGATGATAGTAGAAATCTGGAAGGTATAGACTTTGGTTGTACTTGGCTGATAAGGCCGCAACCGCAAACAAAACAGCTTTCAGAATTGAGGGAGTGTCATCGGAAGTCTCAGCCCATACGTTGTCATTAAGATTCCCGGAGAGATAATTCCCAAGCATGGATTCGAAACTTTCTTGTTCCAATACGGGGACAATGTAATGTGAGGATAGCCAGTGAAGTGAAATGAGGCGCACCAACTCATTTTTCTCAGAGTGTAAAGGTTCGCCATTGCTTGAAAAAGCATAAGGAGGGAATTTCTCGGGAATGACGTTGAAGAAACGCATCAAGCTGAGCTCTAAGAGATTTTGAGATCCAACATCTCCCATTGGATTACATGAGAAGTCTGCTATATTGTCAGTAAAACCGATGGGAATGATCCTTACCGCATTCAAAAATTGTTCTTGATGCGACATCGAGAGTCAGCACGATTTCCAGGCCCTCTCGTCTTGAAGGACTATTAACACTTCGACTCATGTAAACACTCAATAATAGGTCAACTGCCGAAAGAAGAGGAGTCCCGTGTTGCCCATACAGAATCCGTAATGTGGCAATGACATCTTCTAGTTCCCACTCTTGCTGCACCAAATTCATCATATTCGCTCTCTCACTAGATCACTGTTGATATGAATCAAATGGTGGAGTTACCTTTGAGGCGCAAGATACATCCCTCCAAGCGAGGGAAGCGTGAAACGGCGAGAAGTCACAGGACCAGGCTGGTTACGTTGAGTTGAAAGCAATTGCTTCCAATCGATGTTGACATTATTCTAAATGAAGTCAGCCCCAGATCAACAACTTTGAGCCAAGGAGATGTACAAGCTGCAGAATCAAATCTGATTGATGTTTGATTGCAAGTTCCAGTTGTTCCGTTTGATTGAGATTGACTTGTTCCCTCAACTTTTCAATCTCTTGCTTCTACACAAGGTTAGACTGGAGTTTAAAGACAAGATTTAATGCCACCTGTTTCTCAATCTTACCCTGTGCCGCGGCAAGCTCTTCACCCTGACTGGTAAGTAACCAGTGTTGTGCTTCATGAGAAGCCACTTTGTCACGTTCCTGATTCAGGCTATCCTTCACTTGGGCCTAAATGTTAGAAATCAGCAAGATTCGAAATAGATCGAAGGGTCGCACAAGTTCCGATATTGCCACCATCAAAGCCTTTTTCGGCGCAAGTTCCTCCACCTCTCCGTTCAACTCTAAGACTTCCCTATTCTTTTCTGCAAGTTCTTCACTCAACTTGTCTTTTTCGCGGGTCTAAACATTTTATTAGAATGAGGCAAGGGATGGAATGTACCAATGTCTGAATTCCTGAGTTCATATCTTCTCTCTCACGTATCAAGACTTCTTTCTGACAAGTCTTAAGCATGAAGTTAGATGGATTAATATTACAAGGGAAGTACTGCTGCCAACAAGTCTCTGCTAAAGCTGTCCGTGATCTGGGTCTTCTGAGGAGAAGTGTGAGAGAGAGCATATAGTATATCAAGGTACCTTTAATTGAAGGGTCGGAATTTCCTTCCGTTTGATCTCAAGTTCATTCTGAAGAACTTCTTGTGTTTCAGTCTAAATTTAGCCAATTAATCACATGATATAGATAGGAGTGCTACAAGTGTTGCAATCTCCGCATTCTTGTAGTCCCGTTAGACAACCCAGAAGACTGGAGAATACCAACTTAGATTTTTCCAACTGAATGGAATTGATTTGGTCTTTTGCCAACGAAAGTTGCAGGCTCAAATCGCTTTTCTCTTGGGACTAAAATCGTTTAGTGGCCTTAACACATTGGAACAATATACCAGTTTTTAGCTATCTTCCTTGAAAACTTCTAACTCTTGTCGCAATGTTTCCATTGTAGGAATCTTAATATGAAGTTAGAAGAGTCCATATTGAAGGGAAAGTACTATTGGCTCTAATTCAGAGATATGTCGCGCCGCTTCTTAGAACTTCCTGATTATTTCTCCATTCTGAAGGAAAGAGTGAGCCAGCTTATAAAGCATATTGAGATACTTCTGATCGAGCAATGGAAAGGTTCTTTATTTGGATTTGAAGTTCATGCTTGTCATGTTTCTGGACTAGAGTCTAAAGTTTAGCGATTAATATTGTCACTTGGAGAAGGGTTTTACAATCTGATGGTTCATAGAATTGAGCCTTTTAATTTCCGCTTGGAGACTCTGGAGTTCCTTATGCTACAGTAATTAAACAAATCAACGCTTCTCTGAGAAGTACCAATGACAAATAAAACGTACAGTGGGCCTTGGCAACTTTGTCCAACCGCAGACTGTTCTTCAGAAGCTCTGTAATGTCTACTTAAGCCTTGAGTGATATAAATTCCTTTTTCAGTGCCTCCGCCTCGTCCAACTCAGCTTTGAAGGACGCGATGTTCTCTTGGAGCTTCTTGTTCTGAAATATGAGAAATGATATAACAAGTGGCATGGAAATTGATACTTCAGCTTTCTGACTTGCTAAATCGCAGCCTGCTTTCGCAATTCGGCCTCTCAGCTTTGTGGTGACAGACAAATAGAGTGGAGAAAATGTCCCACCACCATCTTCCTGATGTGGAATATAAGCGAAAGTCTAAAATTTGCGAGGGGGCAGACTCCGTACCAGATCTTGGATTTGCGACTTCAATTGCGTTATCACTAAAAATCAGATGATTTCGCTTAGTTTCCCGGTGATACAATTGATGTAATGCCTACAACATCCGCAATCGAGGTCATTTGATGTAATTTCTTCGTCGCCATCTCCATCGTCACGTCTCCTCTTCCGTGGTTGCAGTGAGTGATCCTAAGGACAGTAAATAGACGTAATAGAAGTGTCGCTACCAAAGCCGAGGTCGATAACATTCGATCAAGGAGGTGGGTGTAGAATTGCCCTGTGGGTGCGTTTAAGGCAAGCCGATAATCAAAGCGCAAAAGGCTCGGGCCTCTCTGATCCGATTTGTAATGCTACGGCAAAAATCAAAATTGGGGGAAGACCAAACCTTAATCGCTTTAACTAGTGTCGAACGAGAACTTGGTCTTCATGAGCTAAGAAGTCTTAATTACAATTCCGAAAACAACTAATAAAAACTAAGATAAAGCCATATGTCCGTATAAACTCACAGTATTAGTCCCCATAATTTCCACCACACTAGCGGTTTCTAAGCAGCGGGTAGAAGGTCTCGTGCATCCGCGTAAAGTGGGATAAATTCGGAAACATTCCATTTATTTATATATTTACCAATTTGCATCGTAA
>Ga0302325_10013822_pt1 | contig 17200 bp, 11 predicted proteins | sample Palsa_T0_2_FD_201948 | JGI IMG/M metagenome (GOLD analysis project Ga0302325, IMG submission 201948) | Peat permafrost microbial communities from Stordalen Mire near Abisko, Sweden - Palsa_T0_2 | ecosystem: Environmental > Terrestrial > Soil > Palsa > Peat permafrost | place: Sweden: Abisko... | reverse complement strand
AGCTCGCGACGCGTGAGCTGCGGGACCAGGCTCTGCCCCCCGGCGAGCGGGCGGCCACCATCGGCGAGAAGGGCGAGCGCCTCCGGCACCGTGCCGGGCCGAGCGAGGGTGAACGGGGCCGGCCTCACCGCAGCGCCACGTCGCGGGCGAGCGCGATCACGCGCTCCGGGGTGAACGGCAGCTGCGTACTCGGATCGGCGGGCCGGCCGAGAGCATCGTCGACTGCCTGGGCGATCACCGCCGGCGGACCGAACACGCCCGCCTCGCCGACTCCCTTGGCGCCGCCGCGCGGGACGGCGCTCGGCGTCTCCCTGATCCGGAACTCGATCGGCACCACGGTATCGGCGAGCGGCATCAGGTACGTGTCGAAGCCCGTCGTGAGCGGCGTCCCGTCCTGGTCGTAGCGCAGCTCCTCGAGCAGGGCCGAGCCGACCCCCTGGGCGATCGCACCGCGGAGCTGCCCCTCGACGATCGCCGGCTGCAGCCGGGGGCCGCAGTCGTCGAGGGCCAGATAGCGCCGCAGGCGGACCGTGCCGAGCTCGGGATCGACCTCGGTGACCACTCCGTGGACGCCGTAGGTCATCGTGGTGGCGGGTGGATCCAAGGTGGCGACGCTGTCGAGCCCGGGCTCGAGCCCGTCGGGGACGTCGAGCCCGGCGAGCACCTCGCGGGCCAGGACGGGGACCGGCACCGCGTGCAGGTCGATGTCGTCGGCGGTGCCGCCGAATCGGTGCGCCGCCTGGCGTCGGAGCTTGTCTGCGAGCGGCGCGCAGGCCGCTCGCACGGTCGCGGCGACCACCGCGGCGGTCCGGCTTCCGATCGCCGAGACCGGCGAGTACGGCGTCAGGTCGGTGTCGCCCGTGAGCACCCGGACCTGTTCGGGGTGCAGGCCAAGCGCCTGTGCCGCGACTGCGGCGAGCAGCGTCTGGTGACCCTGGCCCTGTGCGCTCGTGCCGACGTGGACGAGCGCGGTCCCGTCGTGCTGCATCCGCACGTGGGCGATCTCGTAGCTGCCGTGGTCGAGCCCCGAGCCGACCGCCCCCTTCGATGGCCCCATCCCTGAAATCATCACGTAAGGAGCGACACCGTGCCCGATCCGGCCGCCGTCGCTCGGCCCGGTCTCCGCGGCCGCCGCCTCGGTGGCCGCGAGCATCTCCTCGAAAGCGCCGAGGTAGTCGCCGCTGTCGAGCTCGACGCCGGATGGCATCGAGCGCGGGAGCTCATCGGCGGTGAGCAGGTTTCGGCGGCGGATCTCAGCGGGCGAGAGCCCGAGGCCGGCGGCGAGGACGTCGAGCGCCCGCTCCATCGCGAGATGAGCCTGAGGCCCTCCGTATCCACGGTAGCCGCCGATCGGCGTCTTGTTCGTCAGCACGCCACGGACGCGGATCCGGCACGCGTCGATCCGGTACGGACCGGTGATCACCGCGGCGCCACAGCGGGCCGGTCCGAGGCCGTGGGTGGAGGGATGACCTCCCATGTCCCACAGCCAGGTGCCCTCGATCGCCTGTACGCGACCGTGTGCGTCGGCGCCAAGCTCGAGCTCGATGATCGACTCGCGGGCGTGGCAGGCGCCGGTGAGGTTCTCGCGGCGGTCCTCGACCCAGCGGACCGGCCGGCCGAGATGCGCAGCCAGGAGGCAGACGACGGCGTCCTCGGGGTAGACGTGCTCCTTGAGGCCGAAGCTGCCGCCGACCGCGGGGCAGATGGCGCGGAGGCGGTCCTCGGACCAGCCGCAGGTGGCGGCGATCGCGGCGCGGGCGTGGTGGGCGGCCTGGGTGGAGAGCCACACGGTGACGCGACCGGTCTCGGGGTCGGGCTGCGCGACGGTGGCCCGGCCCTCCATCGGGGCGGCAGCGTGGCGCTGGACGTGCAGCCGGGCCGTGATCGTGACCTCGGAGCCGGCGAGGCGGGCGGCGGTGTCCCCGCCGCCAACCTCGATCTCGGTCACCGTGGCGCCGGCGGTGGCGTCGAGGACGGCCTCGTGCGGCGTGATCCGCGGGATGATCGCGGCGGCTGCATCCTCGGCCAGGTAGAGGTCCTCGGCCACGACGGCCGCGAGGGGCTGACCGGCGTAGGCGATGACCGACTCGGCGAGCGGCGGGATCGACGTCATCGCCTGACCCTCGGTGAGCCAGCTGCACGGCATCGGACGAATTCCGAGCGACGCGAGATCGTCCGGGCCGTAGACGCCGACAACGCCCGGGAGGTCGCGGGCGCCCGCGAGGTCGAGCTCGTCGATCGTGCCGTGGGCGACGCGGCTGCGCACGAACACGAGGTGAAGCGAGCCCGGCGGCGCGATGTCGCTCGCGAAGCGGGTGCGGCCGGTGAGCAGGCCGGGATCCTCGCGCCGCATCGTCACGCTCGCTCGGCCTGGGCGCGGCGAACCGCGCGGACAATTCCCTCGTAGCCCGTGCAGCGGCACAGGTTGGCCGAGGCGGCGCGGCGGATCTCGCCGTCGGTGAGCGGCTCGGGAGCGTCGAGGAGCGGCTCGAGCAGCATCAGGAAGCCGGGCGTGCAGAAGCCGCACTGGAGCGCACCCTCGGCGGCGAAGGCGCGCTGCAGGGGGTGGAGCTCGCCGTCTTCGAGGGCGAGCGCTTCGACCGTGCGGACAGTGTGCCCGTCGGCCTGCGCGGCGAAGAGGAGGCAGCTGCGGACGGGCTCCCCGTCGAGCTGGACGGTGCAGCTGCCGCACGGTCCCTGGGCGCAGCCGATGCGCACCCCAGTCAGCCCGAGCTCGTCGCGCAGGACATCACAGAGCAAGCGGCGGGTCTCGACGGTGACCGAGCGCGAGCGACCGTTGACCGTCATCGTCACCTCCACCTCGTCCAACCCTCAGATCACCCGCCGCTCAGCCCGAAGCGGCGGTTGGCGAACGCCTCGGCGACCCCGATCAGCAGGTAGGCGGCGACGGCGAAGGCCGTGGCTACCGCCGCCTCGGCCCACACGATCCCGAACTCAACAAGGAAGCGTGCGTTCTGCATGTCGCCGCCGAGCCCCGTCCCGGTCGCGAGCCACTCGGCGATCATCACGCCGAGCAGGGCGAGCGGGGCGACGAGCCTCGCGGCGGCGAGGAAGGCCGGGATGGCGTAGGGGATCCGGGCGCGCCACATCGTCGTCCAGCGCGAGGCGCCATAGACCTCGAGCACGTCGACCGAGGCGCCGGGAACCCGGCGCAGGCCCTCGACGACCGTGACGAGGCTCGGGAAGAAGGTGACGATCGTCGCGATGATGATCGTGACGGCGACGCCGCGGCCGAAGATCGTGATCAGCACCGGCGCGCTCGCAGCAAGGGGGACGGACTGCAGCACGAGGGCGAGCGGCAAAGTCGCGCGCTCCATGCTCGGCAGCAGCACGAACACGATCGCGCCCGCGGAGGCGGCCAGCAGGCCGCCGCCGAGGCCGGCGACCGTCACCGGCACGGTCTGGCCGAACGCATGCCAGATCCGCCCCGCGCTCGGGCCCGTGATGATCGACCAGACGTCAGCCGGCGTCTTCGCGAACAGCGGATTGAGCCCGAGGCCGTCGACGAACAGGTACCACGCACCGATCACGACGGCGACGCCAACGATGACCTGGGCGGTGAGGGCGGCGATCCGCCGCCAGCGCGGTCCGGAGATCGACCCCATCGCCGGACCGAGGCCTACGACCGGAGCTGCATTCGAGGCGGCGATGCGACGCCCGATGATCATGAACACGAAGAAGGCGGCGCTGGCCAGGACGGTCGCGACGAGGCCGGCGCCCCAGGTCCGGGCCACGTTGAACTGGGCGAGCGAATTGAGCATGAACACGCCGAGACCCTTCGTGCCACCGACGAACTCGGCGAGCACCGCTCCGAGCAGCGCGGCGGGCGCGGAGATCTGCAGGCCGAGGATGAGGTAGGGCAGCGCCGCCCGTGCACGGATACGGCGCATCACGGTGAGCCGGTTGCCGCCGAACACATCGACGACGTCGACCATCGCCCGGTCGACCGAGCGCAGCCCGAGCAGCGTGTTGATCAGCGTCGGGAACATCACCATCATCGCCGCGAGGGTCACCTTCGCGGTGTTCGCGCTGAAGGCGGCGGCGAGAACCGGGAGCGCGGCGATCGCGGGCATCGAGTAGAGCGCGATCATCAGCCCCATCAGCGCGCGCTCGGCCGGCGCGAACAGCACGAACAGGTAGGCGAGCGTGATCGCGATCGCGTTACCGATCAGGAACCCGAGCACGGCCTCCTTGCCGGTGGCGGCGATGTTGCCCGGGTAGAGCGAGCGGTCCGCCCACAGCTGGCTGATCACCGCATGCAGCGGAGGGACGGTCTGCTGGCCGAGCAAGTTGGTGTCGCCGACGAGCTCCCAGACGCCGAGCGTCCCGACCAGGATCGCCACGACGGGCCAGTGCTCCCAGCGCGGGAGGCGGGGGCGCCCCGGCGAGATGCTGACGACGTTCACCGCGGCGGCCTCACTCGGCGGTGTGGTAGAGCCGCTCGACGACCTGATCGACCGTCTCGCGGAACTCGTCGGTGCGCATCGTGCCCTCGTCGCGCGGACGGGCGATAGGGACGTCGATGACGGCGCGGATCTTCCCCGGTCGCGGCGTCATTACGACAACGGTGTCGGCGAGGAACACCGCCTCCTCGACGCTGTGGGTGACGAGGACGGTCGTGGTCGCGCGCTCGGTCCAGATCCGCTGCAGCTCGACGTTCAGCCGGTAGCGGGTCATCTGGTCAAGCGCGCCGAACGGCTCGTCGAGCAGGAGGACGCGCGGGTGGGAGACGAGCGCGCGGGCGATCGAGACGCGCTGGCGCATGCCGCCGGAGAGCTGACCTGGCCGTGCCCGCTCGAACCCCTTGAGTCCGACGAGCTCGACGAGTGCGGTGACCTCTGCCTCGACGTCGAAGCCCTTCCTGGGCGCGACGATCTGGAGGGGGAGCCTGATGTTGTCGCTCACCGACCGCCACGGCAGTAGCGCCGGGTCCTGGAAGGCAACGCCGAGCTGGCCCGTCTTCCGTGCGCGCTCGGGCGCGGATTGGTCGATCGTCAGGGCCCCCGACGTCGGTGTCTCGAGCCCCGCGATCAGACGCAGCAGCGTCGACTTGCCGCACCCCGACGGGCCGACGAGCGCGACGAAACCGCCGCTCGGGATCTCGACGCTCACGTCGTCGAGGGCCGTGACGCTGCCGTCCTTCAGGCCGAAGCGCTGAGTCACGCCCGTGACCGAGATCGGGGCCCCGGGCGAGGGGCTCGCGGTGCTCTGGCTCTCGGTCGTGGTGGTCACCGCGGCGGCGATCGCCGGCCTCACAGCGCCGGGTGGGGGCCGTCGGCGTAAGCCTCCTCCAGGATCGAGGTGTCGAACAGGTCCGGCGGGGCCTTGATCTTCAGCAGCTCGATCGTCTTCAGGTTCCCGTCGATCCCCGCCTGGTCCATCCAGTAGAGCCCCTTCGCCTTGGTGACCGGGGAGGTCATCAGCGGGATCTCGGCCTCGAGCTGGAACAGCTGGCTGTTGTAGGAGTCACCGAGTGACTTGCCGAAGTCCTGAGTGACGAGGTCGATGTACTGCTTGCGATTGGCGGTGTCGGTGATCACCTGGTTCCAGGCGGCCGAGCTCGCCTTGATGAACTTGACGAGGTCGGCCCGGCGATTCTTCAGGGTGTCCTCGGTCACGACCATCGCGTCGTTGTAGAGCTCAACGCCGTAGTCGGCGAGCAGGAACGTGTTCGTCTTGATGCCCTTGGACAAGAGCAGGAACGGATCGGTGGTCACAAAGGCGATCGCTGCGTCGAGGTCGCCGTTCGCCACGGGCGTCGGGTCGTACGAGTACGGGAGGATGTGGACGTCGCTCGGGTTGATCCCGTTGACCTTGAACAGCGCGGCGATCGTCAGCTGGTTGACCGAGGGGACGCCGACCTTCTTGCCGATCAGGTCATGCGGCCCGTGGATGTTCGATTTGGGCAGCGACATGATTCCGATCGGGTTCTTCTGGAACTGGGCGCCGATGATCTTGAATGGCGCACCCTGCTTGGCCGCGATGCTCGCGGTCAGGTCGGGCTCGGAGAGGGCGAGCTGGGCCTTTCCCTCGATCACCACCGACTCCGGCGAGATCGAAGAGCCGCCGGGGATGAACTGGTAGTCGAGCCCGACCTTCTTGTAGTAGCCGCCCTTGATTCCCTCGAAGTAACCGGTGAACTCGGCATCGGGGACCCACGAGGACTGCATCGCGAGCGGGCCACCCGCCTTCGCAGCGGGAGCCGACGGCGAGCCGGCTTGGTTGCCGCAGGCGGCGAGGGCGCTGGCGAGGACGCCGCTGCCGGCGATGCCGGCCAGGGCGCGCTGCGAGAAGACTCGCCGGGTCATCACGCCCGGAGGGAGGACGGGCATGCCGGCTTCGGGCGTCACGAACTCGGGCTTCGTCAAGGCGGCTTCCTTTCGTCGGGGCGGCCGGTCGCGCCCGGTGTGCACACGGCGGCGGGCGCTCGGCCGGCCCGGGCCGGGCCAAGTGGTCTGAGGACTGACCTATCTTCTCCCCGCCGCGTGGAGCTCGTCATTGGCCCTGTGGCGGAAATTCACCGCGTGGCGTCCGTCCATGGGGACCAGCGCGTGGCGCCCGGTCGCGGGCACGACGCGCGTGGCGCCCGGTCGCGGGCACGACGCGCGTGGCGCCCGGTCGCGGGCACGACGCGCGTGGCGCCCGGTCGCGGGGGCGGCGCGCGTGGCGCCCGGTCGCGGGGGCGGCGCGCGTGGCGCCCGGTCGCGGGGGCGGCGCGCGTGGCGCCCGGTCGCGGGGGCGACGCGCGTGGCGCCCGGTCGCGGGGGCGACGCGCGTGGCGCCCGTCCACCGGGGGCGAGATCACGGCGCGGAGAGGCTGACCTACTCGATCACGACCGGGACGAACGCCATTTCGTCGACGTCGACGAGGCCGCCGTCGGTGATGCGCATCTCGGGGATCACCGACAGCGCAATGAACGACAGCTGCATGAACGGCTCCTCGATCGTGACGCCGAGCCGTGTTGCCGTTGCGGCTCCCAGCTCCGAAAGCTTTTTGGCGGCCATCGGCGCCGATACATCGGTCATCAGGCCCGCGAGCGGGAGCGGCATCTCGGCGATCACGGTTCCGTCGAGGACGGCGACCTGGCCGCCGCCGAGCTCGGCCAGGCGGGCGACGGCGGCGGCCATGTCGGTGCTGGAGGTGCCGAGAACGACAACATTGTGTGCGTCGTGGGCGACGGTGGAGGCGATCGCGCCGCGGGCGAGTCCGAAGCCGGTCACGTAGCCTCGCCCGATCCGGCCGGTGTTGCGGTGACGCTCGACGACGGCCGCGTGGGCGACGTCCTCGCCGGAGCCAATCGTGAGCGTGCGGCGGCGCGTAGTGAGGCTGCGACTCTCGACCCCGACCGCTCTGACGCGAGTGCCGGGGACTGTCGCGAGGATCAGATCCTCGGGCCGTGGCAGCGCCGACAGGTTGACGGTCCCGCGCAGGAGCTCCGGCGGGGGGACGCGCGGAACGATTCCGGGTTCGAGCGTTCCCTCGGTGGCGACGAGGCGGCCGGCCTGCCAGACCCGGGTCGGCTCCCAAGTGCCTAGCTCGGCGAAAGCGAGGATGTCCGCCTGGTAGCCGGGACCGAGGTTCCCGAGGTGGGCGAAGCCGTGGTAGCGGGCGGGGTGGGTGCTGGCGAGGAGGATCGCGTCGACCTCTGTCACACCCGCCTGCACTGCGAGGCGGGCGCAGTCGTTGACATGGCCGAGGCTGAGCAGCGTGTCAGGCTCGCGGTCGTCGGTGCAGAAGGCCGCGAGCGCGGGGCCGTGGGCGACGATGCTCGGGGCGAGCTCGAGCAGGTTCTGGCTCGCCGAGCCCTGGCGCAAGAAGACCCACATCCCCTTGCGCCGCTTCTCCTCGGCCTCGGCGAGGGTCGTGCACTCGTGGTCGGACTCGACGCCCGCGGCGAGGTACGCATCCAGAGCACGGCCGGTGACGCCGGGGCTGTGCCCGTCGACCCGGCGGTGCTTTGCCGTGGCGATCCGAGCAAGCATCTCCGGGTCTGCCGCGATCACGCCCGGATAGTTCATGACCTCGGCAACGCCACGGGCGCCGTGGAGCTCGATCAGGGCGGCAACATCGGTGGCGTCGAGGGTCGCGCCCGAGCGCTCGAGCGGCGACGCGGGGACACAGCTCGACGCCAGGACGGCAAACGTGAACGGGACGGCCCTGGCGGCATCGATCAGGGCGATGATGCCGGGGACGCCGAGCACGTTGGCCAGCTCGTGCGGGTCCGCGGCTACGGCTGTCGTGCCGTGCGGCAGGACGGTGGCGACGAACTCGTCGATCCACAGCTTCGTTGACTCCAGGTGCATGTGCGCGTCGACGAATCCGGGAGTGAGCGCGGCGCCGCCGACGTCGATGGTTACATGGGCGTCCCGGTCACCCCAACCGGCGATCACCCCGTCGGCGACGGCGAGGGAGGTGTCGATCCACTCCCTGGTGCCGGCGCTGAACACGCGCCCGCCCGTGATCAGGAGGTCGGCGGGCTCATCGTCGCGGGCGACGGCGAGAGCGCGGGGCGATGCCGGAGGTCGGGCCACCGTGGAAGCGTGGCAGACCGGCCAGGAGATCACGCAGCCGGATGGCACCTAGCCTTAACCCTTTCGCGATTCGACGCTCTGCGACGACGTCGCGACCGCGTAGGCGCACGGCGGGCTCGGCCCAGGGCGACGTGGACGACATTAAGGTCGAATAGCGACGCTAACGTCAGCCACGTCCCGGCGAGCACCGACAACGACAGCCCCGCGTGGCGCATCTCACTCCCCCTTGGGCCTGATGCGGCACTCGGAGTCGTGCGCGCGGGCGGGGTCGCCTGGCGCGCGGGCGGGGTCGCCTGGCGCGCGGGCGGGGTCGCCTGGCGCGCGGGCGGGGTCGCCTGGCGCGCGGGCGGGGTCGCCTGGCGCGCGGGCGGGGTCGCCTGGCGCGCGGGTTGCCAGGCCGCCTGCCGGGATCGCCGGACGGGGTCGCCGCGGATGCGATCGTCACGCGCAGGTCGCCCCTATGTCTCATCCGTGTGACTTGTAGCCCGATTCGGTCCACACCGGAATCTGGCGTGATGCGGAATGCACAACAGCAGTCGTTCGCGCTCATCCCAACCGGCCTTAGCGCGGGGCGATCAGAAGCGCCTGAGTGGCGCGACCCACGCGGCTCCTCTCGTCGTAGAGCACGCTCTCGGCGACGCCAATGCCGTCGGCGGCGATTCGCGTCTGCGACTCGAGACAGATCCACTCCCCAACCGGCTTCCGCTCGATGTACAGGGTCAGGTCGGGGTTGATGAACAAGTAGTCGTCCCGGGGGAGCGTCCCGCTGAGGCCGGCGCCGAAGTCGCCAGCCGCGGCGAGGCACTGTAGAGCCGAGGGCTTTTCGTCTCCGACTAACGGACGCACGAAGCGAAACCAGGCCGTGGCGGGGCCCCCACCGAACGCGCCGGCGACGAAACGGATCTCGATCGCGTCCGTAGCGAACCTCGGGCGGTGTAATGGGGGAAGCTCCCCGGTGTGACCCTCTTCGGGACCGAGCGGCGGCTCGATCTCCTCAGAGTGCACCCGGCCCGAGTCGGCGGCAAGGATCCTGAGAGCGCGAGCGCGAACGACCTCGACGCCGTCCGCGAGGATCGAGCCGTCGAGTAGCTGTATGCGACGCCCCGGGCGAGTCACCTCGGCCCGGACCTCGATCGGTCCGATCGGCACCGGGCGCAGAAACTCGTAGGTCAGCCGGGCCAGGGTCAGTCCTCCGGGAGCAGGCAGTCGCTCAAATGCGCGCGCGAGGAGGGCTGCCGGGGCGCCCCCGTGCTGGGCGTTCCGGTCCCACGGCCCGCTCGCCAGCTCCGTCGCTACGTATCGTCGATCAAGGAGCTGGAATACTGGTTGGGCGGACATCGCGGGGAACGCTAGCGCCCGAAGTCGGAGATCTACGATCAAGTCCCCGAGCGGCGGGCAGAGGATTTCCACCGCCGCCTGGCGAGACGGGAGCCGGGCGCCGCGCAGAGGCGAACTCCGCCAGGCGCTGCACAACGAAGTCGGCGTGTGTCAGGTGTGGCACGTGACCTACTCCCTCGAGCAGTACAACCTCGGCCTCCGGGTTCAGATCGGCGGCCGTGTAGGCGTGTTGGACTGGGATCACCCGATCGTTGGTACCCCAGATGATCAAGGTGTCGAACCGTCGCCACAGTTGCATCCGATCAAGGGCGCAGGCGCACTGCCCGCGACGGTCGATCACCGAGCGCACGCTGCGCATAAACGCCCAGCGGCCCCCGGTGGGCGCGAGCTGCTCGAGCGCGCGCGCCAACTCGCGGAGGGTGCGTGCCGGGCTGCTCGCGCCGATCGCGCCGAGCATTCGGCTTACGCCCGACAGCAGCGACCGCATCGACCGCCCGCTCATGATCCGTAGCATCACCCCCGCGCCAGGAAGCGTCATCATGCGCAGCAGTCGATTGACCTCACGCCCGAATCCCCCCGGCGCAATCAGCGCCAGGCGCTCCACCCGGTCCGGGTAGTGGCCCGCGAACGCCATGGCGATACCGCCCCCGAGCGAGTGCCCGACGACGGTGACGCGGTCCTGGCCGAGCCGGTCGAGAAGGTCTCTCAGCATCCACACGTGGCCACCGAGGGTGTAGTCCACGTCCAAGGGCCCGTCCGATGCCCCGTGCCCGAGCAGATCAGGGGCGATGACCGTGTGATCACGTGCCAGTGACGCCGCCACCTTCCGCCAGGTCATCGAGTCCTCGAGCAGACCGTGCACGAGCAGAACGGCCGGTCCTTGGCCGCCGATCCGGTACGCCACACTATGACCATGTAACCGCATGTAGCGGAGGTCGAGGCCGGGAATTGGCCCAGCGCGCCGGCGAGGCCGGTCCGCCGAGGGCTCCGGTGACTCACCAGGACGCCGAGAGTCGAACCGCAGCACGCACGCCGCAGCGGCGAGTGCGGCGAGCGCCATCAGCAGCCAGGCACGTTCGAACGCATGCATTGCGCCTGCTGGGCTCGCGTTGCCGACGATCGCGACGAGACCGGCGATGCCGAGGACGGCGCCAATCTGACGAAAGCAGGCCGAGACGGCGGTCCCCGTTGCAAGCCGGCTCGCCGGGAGGTCCATCACCGAAGCCGCTGTCAGCCCGGCGAACGTCATCCCGATCGAGGTGCCCGACAAGAGCGCGGCTGGGAGCCACTCTGAGACGTACGCCGGGGTGAGGCCCACCTCGCGATACAGCATGCACGCGCCGGCGAAAGTGACGAGCGCCGGCAACGCGACCGCTCGCGGCCCGAACCGTTCGGTGAGCCGCCCTCCGAGCACCGCCGCCAAGGCCGCCATCAGCGGCCCTGGAGTCACGGCCAGCCCGGCGGTCAGGATCGAGTAACCCCAGACCTCGGTCAGGAACAGGATGTTGCCCAGCAGCAACGCATACAGTCCGACCGAGAAGGCGAACAAACTGATATTCGCGAGCGCAAACATGCGGATCCGCAACAGCTCAGGCTCAAGCACCGGCGAGGCGTGCCGCGAGGAGCGAGAGAGCAGAGCCGTGAGCAGCACAGCGCCGGCACCCCAGCACCCGAGGATGCGAGGGCTCGCCCACCCCCAGTCGGGCGCCTTGACGATGCCGAGCGCGAGCGCGCCCACTGCCGCGGCGAGCAGGGCTCCGCCGGCGAAGTCCGGACGGTCGCCACCCTCGCTGTCGCGGCTTTCAACCAGGAGGCGGCGCGCCGGCAGCATCCCGAGGGCGAAGAAACAGTTGGCGAAGAACACCCAGCGCCAGCTCAAGGACTGCACGAGCACGCCGCCGAGCGACGGACCGGCAGCGGCGGCGACCGCGCCTGCAGCGGCCCACACGCCTGTTGCCATCGGCCGGCGTTCAACAGGGAACTCCGCGAGCACGAGGCCGAGCGACGTGGGGATCAGCGTGGCAGCGCCCGCCGCTTGCACCACCCTCGCGCAGATCAGCAGGGCGACCGACGGCGCCAGGCCACTCCCGACGGAGCCGGCCAGGAACACCAGCAGCCCGACGAAGAACATACGACGCCGCCCGATGCGATCCGCAAGCCGGCCGGCGGGGACCAGCACGGCGGCCATCACTACGTTGTAGGCGTTCAGCACCCAGCTCAGATCGGTCAGCCGCGTCGTCGCGAACGAGCGGTGGATGGCGGGCATCGCCACGTTGACGATCGTGACGTCGAGGAACGCCATGAAGACCGCGAGCGTGGAGACGAGCAGGACCTTGGTCTGACGGGTCAGCCCCCCGTGGGACTCGCCCGCGGATTCGCCCGCCCCACCCCCCGCGGCGGGCCGGTCGTCGCCCTCCAGCGAGCTGCCGGTCACCCGCCAGTACGGGGCCGTGTCGACCACCCTGACCGCACACGGGGCGCTCTGCTGGACCCGCGTGCAGATCGGCGCCCGCACGCGACGGAACCGGCTGGCGATTCCCTTGTTCCCGACGACGATCAGATCAGCTTCCTTGTCGGCCGCGACCCGGCAGATCGCGGCTGCTGGGGTGGCCTGCACCGCGTGCAGCGAGATCTTTAGCTGCGGATGGCCGGCCTGCGCGGCGGCAGCCTCGAGCAGCGCGCACGTGGCCACCCGGGCCTCACCGCTGTACGCACCGACGATGTGCAACGTTGCGGCGCCGGCGTGCGCGATCGCCGCTGCCTGTCTTACGGCCTCAGTCGCCGACGCGCTGCCGTCGGTGCCGACGACGATCGAGTCGTACTTCACGATCGAAGTCGACATGGCCATGGTGTGCCCCGGTTCCCGCGGAACGCACGTGGGTTCTCCCGCGCCTGGATGGCACGCATCATGCAAGTTTCCCGCATGCGGAACCTCAGTGCAAGCACGCAACTTTCGACCGGGCGGCCAACTCGGCCGGCCTCAAACCGCATCCCAGCCCACGGCAACGCAGCGCAGATCGACACGGCGTAACACGATCCTAGCCAGGATGCCAGCTTCGTGCTTGCATTCTGTCGTACCCTGCGCACACATAGTTGCGTGTCCAACGAGCGGGGAGATCGATCTCATTGCACTCAATGACGGCTCGCCGTTTCGTCGCTGCGATTGCAGTTCCGACGCTTCAAGGACTCGTAGATCCACAATGTCCAACAATCTGAGAGGTCAATTATGAGCACGAGACGCGAACGACGCAGCATCTTTCGTACGAGGAACTTGTCTGGTTTGGCGGTTGTCGGGGCGGCGCTCCTCGTCGCCGCATCCGGGGCAGCCGCATCCTCCGAGGCGACCGCCGCCAAGGCGTCCGGTACTGTCGATGTGCTCTCTGCGGGGTCACTCGACACCTTGATGACCAAGTCGGTCGGACCGGCGTTCCACAAGGCGACCGGTTACACGCTCAGCGACATCTCGATGGGATCGTCGGCGCTCGCGACCGACATCAAGAACAAGGTCTACGCGGCCGACATCTTCGTCAGTGCCAGCCCGACGGTCACCCAAAGCCTCGAGGGCAAGAAGAACGGCAGCTGGGTGTCATGGTATGCGGACTTTGCCGATTCCCCAGAGGTTCTCGGGTATGACCCGAAGAGCAAGTTCGCGCACGATCTGCAGACGAAGCCGTGGTACGACGTGGTCACGGAGCCCGGGTTCCTGCTCGGACGGACCAACCCGAGCCAGGATCCAGGCGGCGTGCTGGCCTACAAGGCCCTTACCGAGACGGCCAACGCGGAGCACATCCCGGCGCTGAAGACGCTCGCGACCGAGACCTCGGACGAGTACCCCGAGGACGTCGAGCAAGCCGGCATTCAGAACGGGCAGCTCGATGCGTCGTTCATGTATGCGGCCGACGCCATCTCCCAGGGCAGCCCGTACGTGAAGCTGGTCGGCCCCAAGAGCTTGTCGGCTCTCGCAGGTGAGTACACGATCTCGATCCTCAAGGGTTCGTCGCACACGGCCGCGGCCGACGCGTTCGTCAAGTTCCTGCTCGGCCCGATCGGCCAGGCGGAGATGAAGAAGGACAAGTTCGGCATCGTCGCCCCCGCCAAGGTGAGCGGGAAAGGTGTGCCAAGCGCCCTGGGCAGCTTCCTGAAGTCGCACTGAGGTGATCTCCAGCAGGGTGCCGCAGCTGGCTCGCTGGCTCGGCGCCCTGCTGGTTCTTTACCTGGCGTACCCGGTCGGGGCGTTCATCTACCGCGTCGCGAGCGGGAGCAATGAAGGGTGGAACGTCCCCGGGCTGTGGTCGGCGCTGCGGGTGTCGGTCGAGGGCTCCACGATCTCGGTGCTGATCGGGGTGCTGACCGGTATCCCGCTGGCCTACGTCCTGGCTCGTCGTCGAGGGTGGCTGAGCTCTCTGGTCGGCGTGGTCGTCCAGCTCCCGCTGGCGGTGCCGCCGCTGATCTGCGGGATCCTGCTGATCTACATCGTTGGTCCCTACACGTTCCTCGGCCAGCTGACGGGAGAGCGGCTCACCGAGACGATGATCGGCCTGGTGATCGCTCAAACGTTCGTCTCGCTGCCGTTCCTCGTCGTGGTCGCCCGCAGTGCCTTCCGGGCCGTCGATCCCTCGCTCGGTGACGTCGCGGCGACTCTTGGTCACGGTCCGCTGGCCCGGTTCCTCCGCGTCGATGTGCCGGCCGCGGCCGACGGTATCCGGGCGGGGCTGGTCCTGATGTGGCTGCGGGCGTTTGGGGAGTACGGCACGACCGTGATCCTTGCCTACCACCCCTACAGCCTTCCGGTCTATGTCGACAACCTGTTCTCCTCCGCGCCGTTGTCCCAGGCCGAGGCCCCCACGGTCCTGGCCTTTGGCGTCGCCGTGCTGGCGATCGCCGTCGGTAGCGTCGGGCGTCTACCGCGCCTGCGCCGCCGTCGGTTCCCTGCACCGCTGGCCCCTTCGCCAAGTCCCGCGACACCGGTTGGCTTTGACCTGGACGCGACCGTCGGAACGTTCCACCTCCGGGTGGCGCACCCCGAAGGCGGCCACCGCCTGGCCGTCGTCGGACCGTCGGGCTCGGGCAAGTCGATGACCTTAAAGGCCGTCGCGGGGCTGCTCGGGCCGCGGGTCGGGACGGTGAGCTGCGGCGCCGGGGATCTCAGTCGCGTCCGGACCGAGCACCGTGGGGTCGGCTACGTCCCACAGGGATTCGGCCTGTTTCCCGGGCGCACCGTCTGGCAGCAGGCGGTCTTCGGCGTCGACACCGACCCGGCCCGCGCCGCTTGGTGGCTGCAGACACTCCACCTCGAAGGCCTCCGCGACCGCTACCCGGAGCAGCTCTCGGGAGGGCAGCGCCAGCGTGTGAGCCTGGCCCGGGCGCTCGCCCGCGACCCGCGGATCGTGCTGCTCGACGAGCCGTTCTCGGCCCTGGACGCCCCAGTGCGCACCGAACTGCGACGGGAGCTGCGCCGCCTGCAGCACGAGACGGGGCTCTCCACCATTCTCGTGACCCACGACCCCGAGGAGGCGGCCATGCTTGCGGACGAGATCATGGTCATCACCGACGGGCGGGTACTGCAGGCGGGATCCTGCGCCACCGTGTATCGCCAGCCGGCGTCGGTCGAGGTGGGCCGACTCCTCGGGATCGACAACCTCGTGGCTGGCTTCGCCGGCGACGAAGGAACGCTGGTCACCGCCGCCGGGCCGGTCAGCGTGGCCACCGGCTTTCCCGCAGGCACGAGCGTGCTCTGGCGGGCCGCCCCGGAGGGAATCCGTCTCGGCACGCTCGACGCGGGCGCCAAGCTCCTTGGCACCGTCGACCTCGGGGCAGGCATCGTGACCGAGGTCATCGACCTGGGCCGGGTGATCGAGCTGACAGTCGAGATCAGGCCCGGCCTCGAGCTGCGGACGCGCAGCGTCGCCGACCTCGGCCTGGCGCCCGGGTCTACCTGCCACGTCGGTGTCGATGCCGACGCCGTCAGCGCGTGGGAGGTGCCGGTCAATCAGGACGCTTCACCCGCCCCGGGTCGCCACGCCGGCGAAGGCAGCTAGTCAGTAGTTGCCTAGCTGGCTCGACGCGGGTAGGATTGCGGCTGTTCAGTGGTTTCGGGGCGCGTGCTTGCTGCCTCGTCCATAGCATCCCCGAGTTCGCATCGAGGAGAACAGTGCACGTGTCCACTCACGACGCTTCGAACCTGCTCGAAGAGCGCAGCGCGAGTCGCATCGTCGGCTCACGCAATCGTCTGCCGGGAAGGGTCGTGGCGGTCAGGAAGGATGTTCTCGTGGCTGAGGTCGAGATGGCGTGTGGCCCTTACCGGGTCGTGTCGCTGATGTCCCGCGACGCCGCCGACGAGCTCGACCTTAAACCCGGCGACGAGGCAACTGCGGTCGTCAAAGCGGCGACGGTCTTCATCCAACCGGCTGACCAGCGATAACCGCCTGCCATCGCCCTTCGACGCAGCCGCGCTCATCGGCCAGGGCTTAGAGAGCCGCCGCCGCGTTAGTCTGAACATGAATTGTCTGCTGACCCCATGCGATTCGCGATCTCCATCCCGCAGTACGCTCGCGAGAGTCGCTTCGACGACGACGCTTTCCGCTCACATCTGCGCCGCGTCGAGGAACTCGGGCTGTTTGAGAGTGCCTGGACGCAGGAGCAGGTGATCGGCGCGGCTGACAGCCTCGCGCCGCTCCAGACGCTGACCTACGCCGCGGCGTGCACCGAGCAGCTGCGGCTGGGTTGTGCGGTGTTCGTGCTCCCCCTGCACAACCCTCTGCACCTGGCCAAGGCGATCAGCTCGCTCGACTGCCTCAGCCATGGCCGAGTTGAAGTGGGTGTCGCGACCGGCGGGCGGGGGCGCCCGTTTGTCGCCTTTGGCGTCGACGCGGACAGGCCAGTTGCCCGCTTCAACGAGGCCCTGGCGCTGATGAAGGCGTGCTGGACCGAGCCTGAGATCAACTTTGATGGACGGCTGTGGAAGCTCCAGGGCGCCTCGATGGAGCCCAAGCCGGTACAGAAGCCCTACCCGCCAGTCTGGTTCGGTGGAAGTGCGCCAGCCGGCATGCGGCGCGCGGTCCGACACGGAGACGGGTTTATGGGCGCCGGCTCCCAGACGCCTGCTCAGTTCGCCGAACAGGTCAACGTGGTGAGGGAGGAGCTGAGCGCCCAGGGCCGCGAGCCCGACACGTTCCGGATCGCCAAGCGCGTCTACGTCCACGTCGAGGACGATGCGGCGCGCGGGCGCCGGCGACTCGACGACGCGCTCACGCGACACTACGGTCGGGGCGGCTGGTCAGAACACATCCTCGCGGGCCCGGCCGAGGTG
>Ga0302325_10013819_pt1 | contig 17204 bp, 10 predicted proteins | sample Palsa_T0_2_FD_201948 | JGI IMG/M metagenome (GOLD analysis project Ga0302325, IMG submission 201948) | Peat permafrost microbial communities from Stordalen Mire near Abisko, Sweden - Palsa_T0_2 | ecosystem: Environmental > Terrestrial > Soil > Palsa > Peat permafrost | place: Sweden: Abisko... | reverse complement strand
AGGGCGATGAGGCGGGATAGGACGTGTCTGGCGGCCCATCAAGAGGCACGCCGTTAGGTCCCTCTGAGGGACACGCTGAGCCATTGTCGTCTGCTGAGGCGAATGGGGTTATGCCCTGCAGCGCCGCTTCGCCAAACATCTCATCATCCAAAACCATGGATCCGTCGAGATAGGGGAAGAATTCACACTCGCCGAATGACATGTTGAACGCTTTCACCTGGTTGCTTGATACGGCTTTGTTAATGGCCAGCCCTAGATCGGAATCGGTCATGGAGGTAGCGACATAGAAATACAGATGCGATACCTGGTTTGCGATTCCGGTGGAGGTCTGGGAATCGAGATCCCACTCGTCCTCGCCGCTGGTGTCCGGGCTGGCGATACCGGCGTTCACAACGGTAACGGGCACCGCCGGCAATGCGTAAGTCTTTTCATAGGTCACCAGATCCTTCACCACTTGGGTCAGATCTCCTTCCGCAATGATACCGATGGCGGTGCATTTGCCGGTCGATAACAATTGCGGGGCTGTAAAACTCGAGCAGGAGTCGGTGGCCCAAGCGGGCGTAACCGCTGCCGCCGCGGCAGGGGACGCGGCATCATAGGCAATCTGATAGTCCTGGGGACCGTAGCTTTCATTGGCGGCGGCGGGTACGGGACAGTCCGGAGGCGTGCAGGGGTCGGTGAGCGGGCGGGGTCCCTGACCCTGCTTCGTCGCGCCGGTACTCAGAGTCAGCTTCGTCAGGTCCGAGTGCAGGCCCACAACGTTGTTCAATCCAAGCACAGCCACAACGATACCCGAGAGAGATGTGGGCACCTGTGCGGGAGCGCTGTTTAGGTACACAGTGGCTCCGTTGATCGAATACTCTTCGAGCGTAGTATTGAAGGCCGATTGGACCACAGCCGCGGTTCCGTCTGCCTCAACAAGAAGCTGATTGTCTGCGGCCGTCACGTTGGTAAAACCTGCGTCTGATAAAAAGCTCTTGACTGCGTTGACCTGCGCCGTCGTCGCTCCGAATTTTGTCACGAACTGTTCCACGGTAAGCGATGTTCCATAGAGCGAGTTACCAGGCGTGAGCATGGCGCGGAGGGTCGGTTGAACCTGATTGGCATTCTGCTCCTGCAGGCCGACAACGACGTGCATCGCCGTGGAAGGCGCCAAAGAACCGATTGCCGTTGCGTTTTTCAAGTATTGGACCGGATATGCCTTAGTAGCTGTGGACGCCCAAGTCTGGGCGAGAGCGTTGGGAGATGTGAATGCTGCGAGCAGCAGCCATCCAACAAACGCGCCCAGACGCAGTTTGGGGGTCAGTTTCTTGGCTTGAAAACCTGAAATCTGCATGGGAGTCTCTCCTGGCGACTTAGATTTGAAGTAGTTGCTAGCAGTAGTACTTCTTCAGGAAGTAGTGCGACTAGCGAAGGCATGTTCGCCCAACTCCCTCCCGCCGGTCTATCGGGTGATTTCCGTATTCCGAAACGCGGAAAATCCGTAGGCGGGATTGGCTTCCCACCAGGAAGTTTTTCTAAACGACCGGAGGACGTAGAAAACAATGGATTTTCGCACTGGCCTTCCTCGACGTTTGTTAGCAAGGCTGTCCCACTCCCATCGTATTGCCGACGAGCCCTGGCCTAAGCTGAGCCGAGGGTGAGGCTCTTTCTTGCTGGCGGCACAAGGCTGCCCTGGGTTCGCGATTCCCACTTTCGAACCACGCAGGCATGAAAGTTCAGTTCTCCCGTCGAGCGCGCTGAATTTCGTGATAGGAGTTCGAGTGCCGACGACCCGATCGCTAGTCGCAGGTCGCACAGACGAGTGGTGGGGGCTCTGGCTTTATTCTTTATCTTGGCAGAGGGTCTTTCATGTTGGTTAGGGCGTAGGCCAGGACGGCCATTGCGGCGGCGTTCTCGCGGAGTTCAGAGGGGACTACTTTGTCGAGGGTGTCGGCGGCGGAGTGGTGGTAGTTGAAATAGGTGCGGCCGTCTTGCATTATGCCGAAGGCGGGTACTCCGGCTTCGGACATGGGAGCGATGTCGGCTCCGGGAGAATAGGTGGTGGGCTGGAAGACGCTCGCGCCGATGCTTTGGAGGACGGATTGAACGGGGCGTAGGGCGTCGATGCCAGCGGCGGTGGCTCTGACGTCGAAGCCTAGAGGATGCGCGGCGCCGGCGTCGCTTTCGATCGCGGCAATGTAGTGCGGGAAGTCGGGGGAGTATTCGGTGGTGTAGGCTTTGCTGCCGGAGCCTCCGGTCTCTTCGTCCATCCAGGCGATTACGCGGAGAGTGCGGGCGGGGCGCAGGTGCAGGCGCTGGAGAACTTCGGCGGTTTGCATGGCTATGACTACCCCGGCTCCGTCGTCGATGGCGCCGGTGCCGAGGTCCCAGGAATCGAGATGGCCGGAGACGACTACGATCTGCTCAGGGTGTTCGGAGCCTTTGAGGTCGGCAATCACGTTATAGCTCGTTTCGTCGTGGAGTTTCTGCGAAGTGAGAATGAGATGCATGCGGACTTTGCCCTGGGCGGCTAAGTGGACCATTAGGTCGGCGTCTTCGGCGGTAACGGCGGCGGCTGGGATTCCGGCGGGGAAGCTAAATCCCGTGTGGGGGAGGCGGTAGTCGGCGCTCTCGACGGAGCGGACAAGGGCGGCTACCGCGCCCAGATCGGCGGCGGCCTTGGGTCCAGCGGCGCGATAACGGACGGCCTCGCCGTAGGCGGCGAAGGCCAGTCCGGCGGCGGCTTTTTGCTTGTCGAAGAGCTCGTTGAAGACGACGATCTTGCCGGCGACTTGGTCACGGCCGAGGGCTTGGAGCTCCTCGAAAGAGTCGACGGTAACTACGTCGCCTGTTAGGCCGTCTGGCGGAGTGGAGGTGCTCCCCCCGAGCGCGGTGAGAATGATCTTTTGCGTGGTGTTCGGAACCATGCCGGGATACTCGACCAGGGCAGCGCTTTCGGCCCCCCGGACCCAGTGCGGAACAGTGACTGGCTCGAGGCGGACTTCAAGGCCGAGCTTGCGAAGTTCGGCGGCGACGTATTCGGCGGCAGCGCTGGCCTGGGGCGAACCGGTGGGGCGCGGTCCGATGTTTTCGGTTAGGTGGGCAAGCTGGCGGTAGGCGTAGTCGTCATTGAGGGTGGCGGCTTTGATGGCGGAAAGCTGCTGGAGAAGAAGTGGAGGGAAGTTCTGGGTGGAAGTTTGAGGTGTGGACATCCACGAGGGCATGGGCGGCGTCTGGGGCGGGTTTTGAGCGATGGTGTTGGCGGAGGAGATGAGCAGAACTGCGATCAAAGTTTCGACACACGAAGTTTCGACGCCCAAGGATCGAACGAAGCGAAAGGTCTTGGTCATAGGTGCAGGCAGTGTATCTGAGAGGAGAGGGTGCAGGAAAGCATGTGGTCGAGGAGTTCCTGAGGTGCTAGCCTGCGGTTGTATAGAGCGGCTGCGGTGGGCTAGTGTTTGGAGTATGGACAAGAAAGAAATCAACTCGACGAAGATGACCCTGAACTTCCTCGTCTGGATTGGCGGGGTGTTTATGTTGCTGCTATTCGCGCTGCTGGCGCACTTTGTGTGGCGGCTCTTCTAGGGCGGATTCGGCAGTGCAGTGGGTGGCCCGGTGGCCAGCCGAGGGCAACCGTCCTACCTGGCTAGCTGCATCTAGAGAATCCCTCAGTTGCTCGTCCTGTGGGTGTCTTCAGGGAAAAAAGCGGCCCCATTGCTGGGGCCACGTTTCAAAGAGGTCAAGATTGGTAGGTGATTTCAGGAAAGGCAATGGAAGTAGCCGTTTCGCCGGGCGAAGCAGCGCTTCGGGAAATGGTGACTGGAAAAGAAAGTGAAGGTCATTTCTGTGGGTTTGCGGCCTCTTTAGTACCTTGAGAAGGAGCACTTGCCGAACCAAAGGCAGGAGAGGCTGAGTTCGACTCATGCGCGTCCATAAATGATTGATGGAGAGAGGCTTAGGACCAGTTTGAGGCCAAGGGCCGATCTCGGCGCGAGGGATGGAGCGACCGGGGAGTGCAGAACGATGCACATTGATTGCACGGGGATGCTCTGAGAAGCAATTCGGGCCGCCGGCGGCACTTGGTGCAGCCGGCGGCCCGCGCAGTTCGAGGGGCGACTAGCTGTTGCCGGCCACGGTACGCAGCTTCCCGGGCAGGAAGTGGTAGGGGGGCCAGGGTCCGCTGATGGCCACTTCGCAGTTCTTCAACTGCTTGGCCGCAGTGCTATAGCGATTCTGATATTTCTCGACCGACTTGGAATCGATGAGATGGGCGATGTCGATGAGCATGCCTTGCGGAGCAACCTTCTTGCAGCTCACCTCTTCTTCCAGAGGGTTAAACAACTTGTGGACCTGTACCGACAGAGCGCGGGCCTTAGTCTGGCGCTCACGTTCACGGGAAGCCTTCACGCGCAGTTTGGAAAGATAGTCGCCGCCGACAGTGTTGGGCAGGATGACGTCAATCATGGCTTCGCGCAGCGAGCCGTCGGTGACCACCAACTTAATGTGCATTTCGGACTTGCCGCGAAGCTTAGCCACGCTCACGCCAAAAGCGCGCCGGTTGACCCGGACAGCCTGACGGAGAGCGTCGTCGCTTTCAAAGATGGTTCCGAAACGGAAGGGCAACACGGTGGAACTACGAAAGCAGCCGCTCACCACGCGGGCGTGATCGATGGCGGCTTTGTGATCGAGTTGGCTGGCGTTTTGGTCGTATTCGCTCACAATCACAGCAAACTCGCCGCTGGGATAGCTGAGCACAGGGGCTCCATTCACGCCTTGAACGTTTTCAATTACGAAGGGGCGACGGGAACGGGTGCCGTTGGGAAGGGTCTGGTGCTCGGTAAGGCAGTACGCGTACCACGCCATATTGAACTCTCCGAACCGGGACGGAGGCTGATCGGCGGCCTCTTATGTTTTTGCACAGCCGAACTGCAAGTTTGGAAGTTAGTTATTAGCGGTACAGGTTCTGGGAAAAACCAGTGTCAAATTACGTAAGCCATATTACTTCGGAGTGCATGGAAAATGCAACTTTTTTGTGGCAGAAGGCATCACGAGGATTTTTTGGGGAGCTCGAACGGCCAGGGCGGTGCCGGTCACCCTAAGGCGTGAGCGAGTTGGTGTTCGCTTTGGCGCAGGGCGGGCTCCGTGGGTCGACTAAAAGGGGCAGACTTCGTCGAGTCCTTTCCTTTCAACGCCTTATGGGTTCCTGAGACTACTCGTATCGGAGGCTCTCGACGGGATCGAGTTGGGCCGCGCGGGCGGCCGGGACGGTGCCAAAAATTACTCCGACCAGCGAAGACACGACAATGGCGATGATGGCGGACAAGCCGGAAATTGGGATGCGGTACTCGGTAAGAAAGCGCACCGAGTAAGGGATAGCGAGGCCGATGACGATGCCGGCGAAGCCGCCGATGAGTGAAATCAGAATCGCCTCGGCGAGAAACTGAAAACGGATTTCGCGGTTCGTGGCGCCGACCGCCTTGCGGATACCGATCTCGCGGATGCGGGAGGTCACAGTAGCCAGCATAATATTCATGATGCCGATGCCGCCGACCAGCAGGGTGACAGCAGAGATCAACAGCAGCATCCAGGTGAGCATGGTCGCCGAGCGGTCGGCAACTGCCAACAATTCGGTCAAGTCCGTCACATCGTAGACCGATTCGGGGCGATGGCGCGATTGCAGCACGCGCTTGATTTGCGCCGTGCCCGCAATCACCATGGAAGGGTCTTCCATGGAAAAATAAATGAGCTTCACGCTGGGCGCGTCGGTGAAATAGCGGCTGACTGTGTAAGGGATCAACATGGTGCTGCCGACCACTTCCGATTGATCGAATGTGTTGACGCGCTCCTTGAAAGTTCCGATGATGGTGAAGGGCAGGCCCGTCAGTTTGATGACCTTTCCAATCGCCGCCTGCGTTGAGCCGTAGACCTCCTGCGCCATCTTTTCCGTGATAAGTCCGACTTTGTTGTGGGCCTGCGAATCATCCGCGTCGAAGAAACGACCGGAGAGCACGACCAGATTGCGCACCTGCAGATATTCAGGGTAGACGCCAAGAATCTGCACTTCTCGCTCTTTGCCATCGCCGAAAGGAACGCGCTCCGACAAAGTGACCACGGGCGAGGCTGCGACCACGCCCGGTACCTGGCTGCGCACGGCTTCCACATCGTTGATGGTCAGGTTATCGGGCGTGGATTGGCTGATGTGCGGCGCTCCCTGGTATTGAGCGTAGACGAGATTGGCGCCGATGCCCTGAATCTGATTGAGCACGTACTGACGGCCGGTCATGCCGATGGTGACGACCAGGATGAGAGACGCGGTCCCGATCACCATGCCCAGCGCGGTCAGGATGAAGCGCACCTTGTTGCTGCAGAAGGTGTCGTAGGCGAAGCTGACAATTTCACCTAGGGCCATCTTGGGCCGAAGGCGCTCGGGCATTAGAGCGGCAGCCATATAAGATTAGATGCTACGTAGGAGTTGCGACGCACGCAAGCTTTGTCGCCTTGGGGATCGTAGGGACCGCATTCTCCGCTCCATCCCTTCAGCCTTCTGCCGCTCGAGATCCCGCTACAAAGGGCGCTCCAGTGCGCTCCTGTTTACTTCCCATTTTGGGAAGGATGGTATACCGTAATGGGGCAAGAGACACCGAAGCCTCTGGTCGCACTGATGCACCAAGTCCTCAGGGAATCCGTTTCGATTTCGCGCAGACCTCTGGCCGCCAGCCGGAAGAGACGGTTTACCGATTCACCTCTGATTTGGATGGTTCTAACAGCTCTTGCCATCCGCCTGGTTGTGATGGTCTTCCTGTTGCCCGAACAGTTGGACCCATCCCGCGACCACTGGCATTTCGGCTACGAAACGGGACGAATCGCCCGCTCCATTGTTGAAGGCCGGGGATTCAGCAGCCCGCTTTTCGCAGAGACGGGGCCAACGGCATGGATGAGTCCCGTCTATCCTTATATCGTTGCCGGTGTTTTCAAAGTGTTCGGCATTTACACCACGGCCTCGGCAGTGGTGGTGCTTTCGCTGAATGCTTTGACCTCAGCGCTGACTTGTATTCCTATCTTCTTCATTGCTCGCAGGACTTTTGGCGAGCGGGCAGCGAAGTGGTCAGGCTGGGGCTGGGCCTTTTTCCCCTACGCAGTCTATTTCCCGGTCGAAAGGATTTGGGAAACCTGGCTGGCTACGTTATTGCTCAGCCTGCTTTTTCTTTTTGCCCTGCACCTTGAGGATCGATCTGAGGCGGGGCCGGGTTTCGGAAATTGGATCGGCTTTGGCATGCTTTCGGGCCTGGGCGCGCTCACCTGCCCGGCGATCGTTTCCGTACTGCCTTTCCTGGGAGGATGGATTTGCTATCGTCTTCACCGCCGGAGGCAGGCTTGGTTTCTTCCCGCTACGTTTGCGGCATTGGCCTTCATCCTTTTTGTGTCACCGCCGTTTATACGGAACTACAACACGTTTCATCGCTTCATACCATTCCGGGACAACATGGGCATGGTCTTGAGGCTGGGCACCAAAGGCGCAACCAGTCATTGGGCACCGTATGACCTCGGCCCGTGGCACAGCGATGCCGAATGGCAGCAGTTCCAGCAGTTGGGCGAGTTGGGCTACATGGAGAAGGAGCGCAAACAGGCTGTCGAATTCATCGGCTCGAACCCCGGTTGGTATGCGTGGACCACGCTGCGCCGGGCGGTCTATATGTGGACAGGATTCTGGAGCTTCGATCGCGCTTACCTGGCGCAAGAGCCGCTTGATCCACCCAACATTGTTTTCTGTACGACTTTTACCGTGCTCGCACTCGTTGGCTTACGGCGAGCATTTCAATTGGAACCGGCGATCGCGCTGCTCTATGCCCTGGTGTTGATCAGTTTTCCGGCGATCTACTACATCACCAGCCCCGAGGTCTATTACCGGCGTCCGATCGACCCGTTGATCGTCATTCTTGCGGCCTCTCTCGTGCCAGCGCGGAAGCTCAGGAAACAACGGAGAGAAGAACTGGATCTGCGGCAAGACGACAGCGAACTCGTCGAGGCCTGATTCGCGTTGAATATTCCCCCGCGATCAACCATACCGAAATGGAAGTCCGCCGCCCTCGGACTCGGGCTACTAACCCTAGGATCTGTCCTGGTGCAGGGCTACCACCCCTTCGCCGAAGATGCGGAGATTTACTTGCCGGGCGTGGAGAAGATTCTGCACCCCGAGCTTTACCCTACAGGGCAAGAATTCTTCCTGGCGCATGCCAGCTTGACGCTTTTCCCCAATGTGGTGGCGTTTTCGCTGCGCGTGACTCACCTGCCCATGGAAGCCGGTTTGTTCTTATGGCACCTAGCGTCCATTCTTTTTCTGCTTCTCGCCTGTTGGGAGTTGAGCGGCCTCCTGTTTTCGAATGAGAAACCGGCGAATGCGAGGGCGCGGTGGGGTGCAGTCTGTCTGGTGGCCGCGCTGTTGACGATTCCGGTGGCAGGCACCGCTCTCTACATCATGGATCAGTATTTGAACCCGCGGAATCTGGCGGCGTTCGCGGGAATCTTCATGGTGGTCGAAGTCTTGCAGAAGAGATATGTGCGCGCATTGTTGTGGCTGGCGTTTGCCGCCTGCATGCATCCACTGATGTGGACGTTTCCATTTTCGTTTTGTGTCTTGCTCTTGGTGATGGAAAGATTCGAAAGCCGAGGGCAGAGCACGGCCGGGCTCGCGGCTTTGCTGTGGATGCCGCTGGCGCCTGCGGCCTCCGCGGCCTACCACGAGGCCGCGAAACGGCACGGCTTCCATTACATCCAGAACTGGGCATGGTATGAGCAGCTGGGGATCGTTGCGCCGCTGGTATTGTTCTGGTGGTTTCAAAGGATGGCGCGGCGTCGGCAGTGGTCGATGGTAGAGCGCGTGAGCCGTGCTTTCGTGGTTTATGGCCTCATCTATCTAATCGCTGCGCTGGTGTTGGATCTGCCGGCTCGCTTTGAATCGCTGGCCCGCCTGCAGCCCCTGCGCAGCCTGCATTTTCTCTACATTGTGATGTTTGTTGTGATGGGCGGGTTTCTCGGTGAGTGCGTGCTGAAAGACCGGGTATGGCGCTGGCTGCTGCTATTTATACCCCTGAGTCTGGGGATGTTCATGGGGCAGCGGGCGCTTTTTCCAGCGAGTGCGCATGTGGAATGGCCCGGCGTAGCGCCTAAGAATCCGTGGGCGCAGGCCTTTGTCTGGATCCGGAAGAACACGCCCGTGAATGCGATGTTCGCCCTCGATCCTGAATATATGCATATCGCCGGCGAAGATGAGATCGGATTCCGGTGCCTGGCGGAGAGAAGCCGATTGGCCGACGGAGTCAAGGACAACGGCGTGGTCAGTATGTTTCCGCCGCTGGCCGAGGAATGGTGGGCGCAGGTGCAGGCCCAGACTCCGTGGAAGAGTTTCCGCACAGAAGACTTGGTGCGGTTGAAAAATACATACGGCGTGGGCTGGGTGGTGGTCGAACAGCCTGGAGTTGGCGGGCTCGATTGCGCTTATCAGAATCGCGTGGTGCGCGTTTGCCGGATTCCGTGAAGGCGACCACAGCGGCAAAGCGTCCGGACAACGCCGGTACGGCAAAATCCGCGCTTCGGGATGGCCGATTCGGATACAATTCCAACTATGAGGCGTTTCTAAGCTTGTCGACTGCGCGCGTTGTCCATGCCCCCGTCCGGCTATTTCCCTACGAAAGATGGGGATCTCCCCTGCCTGCGCTCGCCCGGCAATACCGCGAGAACCACCCCTGTCCACATATTTTGTTGAAGGATTTTCTGGATCCGGAGATCGCCCGGGACCTGGCGACCGAGTTCCCGCAGGCTTCGACGGAGGAATGGACGCAGTACAAGCACGCCAATGAAAACAAGCTGGGCATGGCGAAACGCCAGCTTTTTCCGCCGGCGCTGGGAGCAATTGCGGACGAACTGAATTCGCCGCAGTTTGTAGCCTGGGTTTCCGAATTGACCGGGATCCCGAACCTAATGGCAGACCCCATGCTCGAAGGCGGCGGACTGCATCAGTCCGGGCGGGGCGGATATCTTAATGTGCACACGGATTTCTCGATGCATCACTTCCACACCCACTGGCACCGCCGGGTGAACCTGATTCTCTATCTGAATCCGGGGTGGCAGCAGGAGTGGGGCGGGGCGATCGAATTGTGGGAGCGGCAGGACGGGAAGATGGCTCGTTGCGCGGCCAAGTATCCTCCGCTGTTGAATCATGCGCTCATTTTCACGACCGACGAGAGGTCGCTGCACGGGTTCCCTGATCCTCTGACTTGTCCGGAGGGCCAATCGCGCAAGAGTCTGGCTTTGTACTACTACACCATCGAGCAGGACAAGAAGTTCAGCGGCCACTCCACCGACTATTTTGCGCGGCCGCAAGATGGCTGGTGGAAGTCGGCGATGATCTGGCTGGATAAGCAGGCGGTCGATCTTTATTCGCGAGCTAAGGCGCGATTTGGATTCTCCGATGCCTTCGCCAGCAAGGTGCTGGGATTCCTATCGGGCAAGAAGTAGCCTCCAACCTCAGGAAATCAATTGATCAAACCGCAGGAAAGGGCGGATCGCCGGTGCACATGTTCCTGGTCCCCAATCACCTTTACCGAGGACCATCAAATTAGCCCCAGGGCGGGACTAAGAACATGTCCTTTTCTAGCCCGCGGACTCCTCCGCGGGGCCTGCAATGTCGGTTCGGCGGGCGTAGTAGGTGGGATAGCCAGGCTCGAGTTTGCGGCCCTTGTCGCTGAAGCGGGGCAGATGGATCAGGCCCGCTTTCTGCAATGCAAATTGCAAAGTTGTAGCCAGCACCTCGAAACCATACTTCACGCTGCGACGGAGGTTGATGGATGAGGCTTCGTCGAAGTACTTCGTGGGGCAAGACACTTCTCCGATGCGGAAGCCGAAGTGCACGCACTGAGCCAGCATCTGATTGTCGAAAACGAAGTCGTCGGAATTCTCCAACAGGGGCAGTTCGGTGAGCACCCTGCGGCTGAAAGCGCGGTATCCGGTGTGGTATTCCGAGAGCTTCACGCGCAGAAACAGATTCTCAAACGCGGTGAGCAGCCGGTTGGAGATGTATTTGTAGAGGGGCATGCCGCCGCGCAACGCCGTCCCGCCGAGAATGCGCGAGCCCAGCACAACGTCATAAACGCCGTAAGCCACCAGGCTGGCCAGGGCCGTGACCAGCAGCGGAGTGTACTGATAATCCGGGTGGACCATGATGACCACGTCGGCGCCTGCGGCCAGGGCTTCGCGATAGCAGGTCTGCTGATTGCGGCCATAGCCGTAGTTTCGGTCGTGCTGGAAGACCAGCAGGCCGAGGCGGTGGGCGAGATCGACGGTGTTGTCGGAGCTGTGGTCGTCCACCAGAATGCGGATGTCGACCAGACTCGGCAGCTCTCCGACCGTAGCCTCGAGGGTCTTTTCCGCGTTGTAGGCGGGCATTACGACCGCGATGTGCTTGCCGTTGATCATTTGCCTTGAATCATGGCGCAGATCTCATGATACCTGAGAGCGGTGCCCGGCGGCGCGAAGTTTGTGGTTGTACCGAGCCGGCCGAGCCGAGGTGGGCTTGCCCCTTGCGGCGCGCTGTGAAAAACTAAAAGCTCACGATCGGGCCTGTTTCAAGGGCTGTTGCGGACGCTAGGTCTATGAGGACGTCGACAAAGAAAACACTCTTCGAGAAGATTTGGGATGCACATCTGGTGGCGCAACCTAGCGGACGATCTCCGATCATTTATATCGATCTGCATCTGGTGCATGAGGTGACCTCGCCGCAAGCCTTTGACGGTTTGCGCGCTGCCGGAAGAAAACTGCGTCAGCCTGCGCGCACCGTGGCCACCGTCGATCACAACATTCCGACCGAGCCGCGGGGAACTCCGATCACCGATCTTATTGCCGCCAAGCAGATTGCGGCGCTGCAGGCGAACTGCAAGGAATTCGGCGTGCGGCTGTTTGACATGGATTCTCCAGAGCAGGGCATCGTGCACGTGATTGGGCCGGAGCTGGGGCTGACTCAGCCGGGGATGACGATTGTGTGCGGCGACAGCCACACCAGCACGCACGGGGCTTTTGGCTCACTGGCTTTCGGCATTGGAACGTCGGAGGTGGAGCACGTTTTGGCGACGCAGTGCCTGGCCCAGCAGAGGCCTAAGAGGATGAAGATCGAGGTGCGCGGACGATTGCCGGAAGGCGTGGCGGCGAAAGACTTGGCGCTCGGAATCATCGGCGAGATCGGCACCGACGGCGCCACCGGGCATGTGATCGAATACTGCGGCGAAGCGGTGCGCGAGCTCTCGATGGAAGGGCGCATGACTTTGTGCAATATGAGCATCGAGGCTGGAGCACGAGCCGGGATGGTGGCGCCGGATGAAACGACGTTTGCCTATGTGAAGGGAAAACGCTTTGCTCCGCGGAACGGAGAGTGGGAGAAGGCGGTCGAATACTGGCGCAGCTTGCCTACGGATGACGGCGCCGCCTTCGACAAGGTGGTGGAGATGGACGCGGCGCAGCTTTGTCCGTTTGTGACCTGGGGTACGAATCCGGGGATGGTGGCTCCGATTACGGGACGCGTGCCTGAAGTTGGAAGCTTGCAAGAGATCGAGCGGCGCGCGACCGAGCTGGCTTTGCACTACATGGGCCTGGAGCCGGGGAAACGTATTGAAGATATCGGGATCGACCGGGTGTTTATCGGATCGTGCACGAACTCGCGACTTGAGGATTTGCGGGCGGCGGCGCGGGTTGCCAAGGGACATCATGTGAGCTCGAAGGTACGCGCCATGGTAGTGCCGGGATCGCAGACCGTGAAGCGGGCGGCCGAACAGGAAGGCTTGCACCGGATTTTTCTGGATGCGGGATTCGAGTGGCGCGAGTCAGGTTGCTCGATGTGCCTGGGAATGAATCCCGACATTTTGCAGCCCGGCGAGCGCTGCGCATCGACGAGCAACCGGAATTTTGAAGGGCGGCAGGGGCGCGGTGGGCGGACGCATCTGGTGAGCCCGATGATGGCGGCGGCGGCGGCGATTGCGGGTCACTTTACCGATATTCGATCGTGGAAGTTTCGCTAAGGCGGTGGGGCCCTCATCGTTTGGAATGGGCGCAGGGAGAACACCCTGAAGCCGAACGGAATCTGTAAAGAGCGTGGGGACGCTTCGACCCCGCTCAGGATGACCCGTAGTGGGAGGAAGGCGCAGTGCAACCGTTTCGTACACATCGCGGGCGCGTGGCTCCGCTGGAGCGGATCAATGTTGACACCGACCAAATCATCCCCAAACAATTTCTGAAGCGGATTGAGCGCACCGGCTTTGGCCAGTTTTTGTTTTACGACTGGCGCTTCACGGCGGCCGGGAACAAGCATGCTGGTTTCGTTTTGGACGAGCCCCGTTATGCAGGCGCGAGCATTCTGGTGGCGGGGAAAAATTTTGGCTGCGGTTCTTCGCGGGAGCACGCGGTGTGGGCGCTGGCGGATTTCGGATTCCGCGCCGTGATTTCATCTTCGTTTGCCGACATCTTTGCCAATAACAGCGCCAAGAACAGTTTCCTCGCGGTGTGCCTCAGCGAGACCGAAGCCGCGGAACTAATGCGGCGAGCCCTCAAGGTCGACGATTATCGACTCACCATTGATCTGGAGCAATGCGAGGTGCGCGACGATCAGGGCTTTCGCGCCAAATTTCCGATCGATGAATTCGTGCGCCACTGTCTGCTCCACGGGCTGGACGATATCGGGCTCACGCTGCAACACGAATCGGAGATCGCTGCTTACGAAGCCCTGAACCCGCCGTCGTCTCGCTAGAAGCCCATCGCCAGTAAAAAGGGAAGGTCAGCGCGTAAAGATTTGTAAAACCTTCGCCCCGCGCTTGACCTCTTCGTCGCCACAGTTGATGCTTGTTTCATGCGGCCTACGATGACATCTCCGCTCCGGTTTCTAGTTAAGCCTTTCCAGCAGGAGGACCTTTAGTAAGGTGATCTGCTGCCTTTCCCTTGCAGAGGTACCGCAACCGAATCGAAAATGAATACGTCTAATAAATCACACGTTCTACGCCGACCTTGTGGAAAGATGCAACCGAGCAAAACCGTGAAAATGATCGATTCGAGTTCTCCTGAAAAGGAACCGCTGTTCGCCCTTCGCTCCCGGAGTTGGCTGGTTTTGGCCGTCACGCTGGGTATGATTTGCGCCTTGCTTTCGGGCTGCACCGGCGCCGACTCCAAACAGCAGAAAGCGCAAGCCGCGTCCCCGCGCTCAGTTTCCGTGGCTGTGGCCAAAGTGCAGCAGCAGGATATGCCCGTCTACCTGGTCGGGCTGGGGTCGGTGACCGCGTTCTACACGGCGAACATCAAGAGCCGCGTCGACGGGCAGATTATGCGCGTCAATTTTCAGGAAGGGCAGATCGTGAAAGAAGGCGATTTGCTGATCTTGATTGATCCGCGCCCCTACCAAGTGCAACTCGAACAGATGCAGGCGCAGATTTTCAAGGATCAGGCGACGCTGCGTGATGCGAGGCTGAACCTCGACCGCTATACCACTCTGATTCCCTCCGGAAGCATTGCCCAGCAGCAGGTGGACACGCAGAAGTCATTGGTTGACCAGCTTGACGGCCAGGTACGCACGGATCAGGCGCAGATCGATAACGCCAAGCTGCAGCTTGTCTACTGCAACATCACGGCGCCGTTCACCGGGCGCGTGGGCCTGCGGCAAGTGGATCCGGGAAATATCGTGCATGCGGCTGACACCAATCCGATGCTGATCCTCACCCAGTTGCAGCCTATCGCCGTGATTTTCACTCTGCCCGAGGATCAATTGCCGACTGTTTCGCAACACATGAAGAACTCGACGCTGCTGGTGGAGGCTTACAGCCGGGACAATCAGACCAAGCTGGCGACGGGCAAACTGGAGACGATTGATAACCAGATCGATCAGACCACGGGAACCGCCAAGCTGAAAGCCGTCTTCGACAATAAAGACAACCAGCTTTGGCCCAACCAGTTCGTCAACGCGAATCTGCTTCTCGAGACGCGAAAAAACAGCACAGTGCTGCCCACGGCCGCGATACTGCGTGGACCGCAAGGAACCTTCGTCTATCTGGTGAAGCCGGACAAAACAGTCGAAGCGCACGCGGTGACCGTATCGATTGCCCAAGGCAACAACACGGCCATAGCCACCGGTCTGCATCCTGGGGACACGGTGGTGACCGATGGCCAGGACAAACTGCAAACCGGAAGCAGGATCGAGTTCCGGAGCGTCCCAACGCAAGGAACTTCGGCACCGGTTAGTCCCGGATCAGGAACTCCGGCTTCATGAGTCCATCAAGGTTATTCATTCTCCGGCCAGTGGCGACCACGCTGTTGATGGTGGGCGTGCTACTGGTGGGGTGGGTCGCGTTCCTGCAACTGCCCGTTTCCGCCCTGCCGGAAGTCGATTACCCGACGATTCAGGTGGTCACGTTTTACCCGGGGGCCGACCCCGACGTAATGGCGTCGTCGGTGACTTCGCCGCTCGAGAGGCAGTTCGGGCAAGTTCCGGGATTGAGCCAGATGACTTCGACGAGTTCATTTGGCAGCTCGGTCATCACGCTGCAGTTCGCACTCGACCAGAACATCGACGTCGAAGAACAGCAGGTACAGGCTGCCGTGAACGCGGCGGCAACCTATCTGCCGACGGATTTGCCGAATCCTCCTATTTACAACAAAGTAAATCCCGCCGATTCTCCGATTATCACGCTGGCCATGACTTCGGACTCGCTGGCCTTGTCCAAGGTGGAAGATCTCGCCGACACGGCTCTGGCGCAGAAAATTTCGCAGTTGCCGGGCGTAGGGCTGGTTTCGATCAGCGGTGGACAGAAGCCCGCCGTGCGAGTTCAGGTGAACCCAACGGCACTCGCTTCCTTCGGATTGAGCCTCGAGGATGTGCGCACGGCGCTGGCCGAGGCCAATGTGGATCAGGCGAAAGGCGTCATCGATGGCGCGCGCCAGTCCTACACCATTGGTGCCAACGACCAGCTTTTCGCCGCTGAGCAGTACAAGCCGATCGTCGTCGCTTATCACAACGGAGCACCGGTGCGCCTGAGCGATGTGGCCAACGTGATCGACGGCACGGAGAATACGCGGCTCGCGGCATGGATGAATCAGACCCCGGCGGTTATCGTCAACATCCAGCGCCAGCCTGGGGCGAACATCATCAGCGTAGTCGACCGGATCAAGAAGCTGCTGCCGCAATTGCAGGCGTCGCTGCCCTCGGCGGTTAAGGTTCAAATTCTCACGGACCGGACTACGACCATCCGCGCGTCCGTGAAAGATGTTGAGTTCGAATTGGTGTTGACCATCGTTCTGGTGGTCATCGTTATTTTCCTCTTCCTGCGAAACCTGCGGGCCACGTTCATTCCGAGCGTCGCGGTCCCGTTGTCGATTGTGGGCACGTTTGGCGTGATGTACTTGCTGGGTTACAGCCTCAACAATCTGACCCTCATGGCGTTAACCATCTCCACCGGGTTCGTGGTGGATGACGCCATCGTGATGATCGAAAACATCGACCGCTACCTGGAAGCCGGAGATTCGCCGCTCGATGCGGCCCTCAACGGGTCGGGACAGATTGGGTTCACCATCGTCTCCCTTACGGTTTCTCTGATTGCCGTGCTGATTCCGCTGTTGTTTATGGGAGACATTGTGGGCCGGCTCTTCCGCGAGTTCGCGGTCACGTTGGCGGTTACCATCCTGGTCTCGGCAGGGGTTTCTCTGAGCCTGACTCCGATGATGTGCGCCAAGTTGCTCAAGCATCGCAAGGAAGGCGAGAAAGGCCGTTTCTACGAGGTCACAGAAGACTTTTACAACCGGGTCATCGCCTCTTACGGCCGCACCGTGAAATGGGTGTTGAAGCACCAAACCGCAACCCTGTTGGTCACCTTCGGAACCCTGATCCTCACCCTCGTTCTCTACGTGGTTGTGCCCAAGGGATTCTTCCCGGTGCAGGACACGGGCGTGATTCTGGGGATTTCGGAAGCTCCGGACAATATTTCGTTTGATGCGATGGCCGAGCGCCAACAGGAACTGGCCAAGGTGATTCTCAAAGATAAAGATGTGGAGAGCCTGTCGTCTTTTATCGGCGTGGACGGCACGAACACGACTCCGAACAGCGGCCGCATTCAGATCAACTTGAAGCCACGCGATGAGCGAGACCTGGACGCCTCGGGAATCATCCGGCGGCTGCAGCCCGATTTGGCGAAGGTAAACGG
>Ga0302325_10013818_pt1 | contig 17204 bp, 15 predicted proteins | sample Palsa_T0_2_FD_201948 | JGI IMG/M metagenome (GOLD analysis project Ga0302325, IMG submission 201948) | Peat permafrost microbial communities from Stordalen Mire near Abisko, Sweden - Palsa_T0_2 | ecosystem: Environmental > Terrestrial > Soil > Palsa > Peat permafrost | place: Sweden: Abisko... | reverse complement strand
TACGGCATCATCGGCACCAAGGAGCAGGTGGTGGATAAACTCGCGCTCCTTGAACGCGCCGGTTTCGACGGCGTGGTGCTGACCTGGCCGCGCTACATCGAGGATATGGGGCGGTTCAAAACCGAGACTTATCCGCTGCTGCAACAGGCCGGATTGCGCTGAGGCCGTTGGGGATTGCGCCCCTGGCTTTAGATTGCGGCGATGGCTTCGATTTCGATCAAGAAATCCGCGCCGTAAAGCCGTGACACCTCGATCAAAGTCACGGCCGGTGCGGCAGTTGGCGTCACCGTCGCGAAGAACCGGTCGCGGGCCTGCCGGTAGGAGGCAAGATGGTTCATGTCGCGCAAGAACACCGTGAGCTTGATCAAGCTTGCCGCTGTGCAGCCGGCAGCAGTTAGTGCGGTCGCGAGATTGCGAAATACCTGCTCCGCTTGCATTGGGAAATCGTTCTTGCCGACGACGTTGCCATCGCGGTCGGTCGCCGTTTGCCCGGCGATAAACACGAGGTGGCCGGCGCGGACGTCGACAATCTGGGAATAGCCGGGCGGCGTGCCGAGTTCGGCCGGGTTTATGCGCTTGATTTGCGGTGCGGAATGGTTCGCCATGACATGAATATCGATGCTGAACTTTTAACTCGCCGCGGGGAGCGCGTTGTCGCGCGCGAGTTCGCGCATGGCCTTGAGCGTCGCCGCGACCGCCATCAGGTAACCTTGCTCCATAGTGGCGGCGAACTCGGTTTCCGCCGCGCTGCCAGGGGCGAGACCCTCGACGGTCAGCTTAAAGGTGAAGCGCAGCGCCAGCTCGCCGTCGTCTTCGATGATTTCGTTGAGGATGGTGCCGAGGACGCGGCCGGTGACGCGCTCGAATTTGACCATGCGCTGCGGATAAAAGGTGACGTTCTCGACAATGGTGTCGCCCTTGTCGACGATTTCACGCACCAGCCGATCGGCGGCGCGCTCGCGCACCGTGCATTTGGTGATGACCGGGACGAACGGCAGCGGATTTTCCGCCTTCATCACCAGTCCGCGCCAGACCAGCTCGCGCGTCAGCTTCGGCTCCTTGGGATTGCTATTGACCTTGATGGTCCGTGAGGCGTGCACCATGTGTGGCTCGCTTATTTGCTCCGGGAGATTTCAAACGCGCGTGACCCGAAACGGCTTGAATTCGGCGCTGACTCCTTGCCCGAACAAACAACGCTGGTAAAGGGGATCGAGGCCGGGAATTTTGTCGCCGTCGCCGCCGCGGACGCGATCGTTGCAGAGGTCGCCCATCAACGTGAACAGGCCGCCGCCGATTTTGAGGCCGTCGATTTTTACGATCGGCGCGTTTTCGCCGGGCGGCGCGCCAATGGAGGTGCGCTCGGCGACGACTTCGCCGTCGACGCGCCATTCGGCCCTATCGTGCGCGCGGTCGTAGGTAATGGCGTAACGGTGCCACTGGCCGGGCACGGTCGGGACGCCGGTCGGAATCAATTCGGTGAAGGCGGGATACGGATTATCCTTGCTTTGCGCGAACGGCAGCCGCTCGTAGAGCGGAACGATTTTGCTGTTGCTGACGAAAAAGTCGAAAACCATGAAAGTGCGCGTGTCGATGGTGTTGAATGCGCCGCAGCCGAGCCGCACATCGCCGGCGTCGGCGGCAAAGGGGTTATGCTCGGTGCCGGCGGTCGTCACCCGCATCTCGGTTTCTATTGTCAGCAGACCGCGCTCCCCCGGGCTAAATTCCGCGGTCGAGTAAATCAGGGCCTTGACGTTGTCGTGGGCGTCGCGGCACGAAAGCGTAAATGGCTTGGCCTCAATCGCGAGAGAACCGCCGCGGCAGGTCACGCGCGTCACCGGGTCCCAGATGCCGGGCGCCGGCAAATGCCGGTACCATTTTTCGCCAGGCCCGTCCGAGGCCGTGAAATCGTCATAGATCTCAGCGCCGCTCGCCAACGCCACCTCCGTTATCCAAACGTATGGTTGCCGGAATTATAGCCGGGCGCGAAATGCCGGCGGCATAAAAAAGTTAGGGACAGAAATAATCGATGCGGACCGGTTGATCGAATTTTCCGCCATGCGCGGCGAAAGTCTCGGCGAAGCGGTGACGGACCGCGGCCGCAAGCACGGCTTCCTTGGTGTAGCCGTTGAACCGCATATTGTTGATCATGCGGCCGGCGAAATCGTCGAAATCCGCAAACCGCCGCGGTTCGATGTAGCGCGAAATGCGGTCGGCGGCGAAACGCGGCTTGGCGGAACGCGAAAGCGCATCAGCCGCCGCCTTTCGCACCGAAGTCTCGTCGTGGAACAGCTCCATGACGTATTGGTGCGGACCTTCGGCTACCGGCTCGGCCACATAAAGGCGTCCAGCCGGTCGCAGCACGCGCCGCGCCTCGGCCAGCGCGGCATCGAGCTTGGCGGCCGGAACGTGGTGCAGCGAAAAGACAAACAGCACCAGATCGGCGGAGGCATCCGCCGTCGGCAGCGCGTCAGCGCTCGCTTTGAGCAAGCGATAGCTGCCGCTTTTATGCGCGGTCCAGCCGGTTTCGGAAATGAACGGATCGCAGCCGGTCACTCGCGCGCCAAGCGCGGCAAGCGCGCGCGTCAAATGTCCTTCGCCGCAGCCGATGTCGACGACCTCAAGCTCCGACACCTGGCCGACCGTTTCCAGCAAAGCATCGAGGTGCGATTTCGCGCCGAGGTCGCGCGGGGAAAGCTCAGGCATTGTGTGCTCGTTGATGGGCGTGTTGCGGCGCGCAGCTTAAGCGTGCGCGCGGGCGCCGCGGTGGGCGGAGAGTTCGACCGCGCGGTCGGGAATGGTGAAGCGCAGCGTCGCACCGATCGTTCCCTCGACCAGGCGAATGTCACCGCCATGGGCGCGCACCAGCTCGGCGGCAATGGCTAATCCAAGACCGGCGCCGCCGGCCCGGGTCGAGCCCTGAAAGGCCTCGAACAGGTGGGCCTGGGCTTTCTCGGAAAAGCCCGGCCCGGTATCGGACACTTCAATAACGACTACCGCTCCCTCGCGCCGCCCGGTAATGCGAATCTGGTCGCGGCCCGGATCGCGCGCGGCACGACTTTCCAGCGCCTGCAAGGCGTTGCGCGCGAGATTGAGTAGAATCCGGAACAGCTGGTCGTGGTCGGCCTCCACGATCAGGTCCCGTTCAACTGCGGTGATCCACCGGATCGGCGCATCGGGGCCAAGCCCCAGTGTCTCGTGGACCTCTTCCACCAGCGGTCCGAGCAGGATCGGCTTGCGCTCGGGCGGCGGCTCCTGCGCGCGTCCATAGGACAATGTCGATTGGCAGAACGCGATGGCCCGTTCCAGCGCGCGCATCAGCTTGGGCGCAAAGCGCTGCACGCCCGGATCGGGCAGGCTCGCGAGCCGGTCGGAAATCAACTGCGCGGAGCCCAGCAAATTGCGCAGGTCGTGATTGATCTTCGAAACCGCGAGCCCGAGCGCGGCCAAGTGGCTCTTCTGGTGGAGCATCGAAGCAAGCTCGCTTTGCATGGATGCGAGCTCGCGTTCGGCGACGCCGATTTCGTCGGTCCGGGCCGAGGCGGGAATGATACGGGCCGGATTCTCCGGGTCGGCACGGAACGCCATCATGTTCGCCGTGATCCGCCGCATCGGGCGCACGAACATGTAATGGAGCGTCAAATAAACCAGCATCGCGGTAAGGCCGGAGATCAACAGCGAAATCAACAACAGGTCGACCGAATAATGCAGCAGCCCCTTTTGCAGCGGCGCCTCGTCCATAACGATTTCGATATAGTCGCCGCCCATCGGCGCCGGGCCGACGACGCGCATTACTTTTTTGCCGGCTGCGCCGTCGAACATCAGCATGAAGGCATCGACGATCGAATCGAACGTCATGACGTTGCGCATGTCGTAATCGTTATTGATGGGCGGCGGCTTGTCGCCGACCGCGAGCATGCGCCGCTGCTGGCCCATTTTCATCGCCACCGCCCGGGCTCCGACTGAATCGAGGACTTGCTTGGCGAGGCTGTCGGACACCATGCCGTTAGGCGCGGCATCGAGTACCAGCGCCGCGGTGTAGGCGCTGGCCAGACGATCGTTCAGCCAATTGACCCGATAATTGGCGACCAAGGGGACATAGATCAGCACTTCCGCGATCATCACGAATAAAATCGTGAGGACGAGGAGCTTGCCGGAAAGCCCAAGACGCGGCGCCCGGAGCGGCACCGGCCGTGCGGTGTCTTCGCTCATCTATGAGCCTGTAGCCCGCTGCAATTAACCGATGCGACGCACCGCCACGATGCGAGTCGCACCGTCAAATTGCCATTAAAATAGGTCATTGAGGCGCAGTTTCCTAGTTCGGGGTCTGAAAGGGATGGGCGGATGCCTTAAAGGCTGGTTCCATCAGGTGCATTCGCCGTTTTATTTTTCCTTAGTCTTTGCCCCGGAAATGAAAAACGCCGCTGCGCGGAGCGCGAATCTTACGCCCTGGCGGCGCGGCATAACGGTGTGATTGCATTGACGTGCCGGAAGGGCTTTCGTATAAGCCGCGCCGATCGCGCAAATTGCTCGGTATTGCCTCGATCGGCGGGCGCGCGCTAGTGTCCGGATTCCGAAGTTCGCATGACCAAGCGGTAAGCCCCTGTGCGAACTTTGGAATCAAAGGGACACTAGCAAACCTATTGATCTCGTGTGGCTTTGGTTCAGAAGTCCGCATAATAAGTTGCCGGCAACAATGATGCGGACTTCTGAACCGCCACACTAGCGCGCAGCGGAGAAAAACGCGTGAAACGGACCTATCAGCCGAGCAAATTGGTGCGCAAGCGGCGGCATGGCTTCCGCTCGCGCATGGCGACAAAGGGCGGCCGCAAAGTGCTCGCTAATCGCCGCGCGCATGGGCGCAAGCGGCTCAGTGCCTGATCGGGGCAGCATTGCGGTCGTCATCGAGCGGCTAAAACGCCGGGGCGATTTTCGGGCGGCCGCCAACGGCGTGCGATCTGTAAACCGCGCATTCGTCCTGCAGGCGCGTTCTCGAGGAGATCATGGCGCCGTGCGCGTCGGTTTCACTGTGACGCGGCAGATCGGCGGCGCTGTCGAGCGCAACCGGATTCGCCGGCGCTTGCGCGAAGCGGTGAGGCATTCCACCGCCGGGGCCGCCATGTGTCCCGGCCATGATTATGTCCTGATTGGGCGGCGTCCGGCTCTTGCGGCGACTTTCACGGAAATGACGCAAGCTCTTCATGCGGCGCTCACGCGAATCCATGCCCAACTTCAGGGCGAAAAAGCCGATCCGGGCCACCACGGAACTGGAAGCGCCCGATCTGAGGCCTTACATGCGTCCGGTCCGCGGTCACCCTCAAAGAGGCGCGGCCACCAAGGTCGGTCAAGCTCGAAGCCGATGGAGTCCCCGCCGCGAGGGCGCTAAATGTTCGAACACAAAAACACGATAATCGCCATCGTCTTGTCGCTCATTGTAGTGATCGGCTGGCAATACTTCATCGGCTATCCGCAAATGGAGAAGCAGCGCCGCGAAGCGCTGCTCAAACAGCAGGAGCAAGCGCAACTGCATCCGCCGGCCGCCCAGCCGGCCCCGGCACAGCCCGGCACCCCGGCAACACCCGGTCCGCAAACCGGCGCGCCCGCGCCGGTAAATCCCGTCGAACCGGCCGCCAATTCCCGCGAAAGCATTGTGACGGCGGCGCCGCGTGTCGCCATTAACACCGAGCGGCTGAACGGCAGCATCGATCTCAGGGGCGCGCGTATCGATAACCTCTCCCTCGAACAATATCGAGAAACGGTCGACCCCAATTCGCCGGCGATCGTGTTGTTTTCGCCGTCCGGGGCGCCCGAGGCCTATTACGCGGAGTTCGGTTGGGTGCCGGCATCGGGCACCAAAGAAAAAATGCCGGGACCGGATACGGTGTGGACGCAGGAAGGCAGCGGCGCGCTCGGCGTCGACCACCCGGTAACGCTCACTTACGACAACGGCGAAGGATTGGTGTTCCGCCGGATCATCGCGGTCGATGACCACTATCTCTTCACCCTCAAGGATGAGGTGGCGAACAAAAGTAGCGGCCCAGTCACGCTGTTTCCCTACGCGCTGATCTCGCGTCACGGCACGCCGAAGACGTCCGGTTACTACATCCTCCATGAAGGCTTGATCGGCGTCATGGGCAATGACGGCGAGCAGACCGAGACCTACAAAAAGATCGCCGACAAGAAAGAAGAGCACTGGGACGTCACCAATGCCTGGCTCGGCTTCACCGATAAGTATTGGGCGGCAGCCTTGTTGCCCGAGACCGACGCCAAGGTTCACGCGCGCTTTTCCGCGGCCCAGGTTGGCGGCGAACAAACTTATCAGACCGATTACCTGCTCGACGCGGTGACGGTGGCGCCGGGCGCGACCGGCTCCGCCGATGCGCGATTATTCGCCGGCGCCAAGGAAGTGTCGGTTGTGGGCATCAATTTTCCGCTGTCGACGCTCGGCGGCTATAATCAGGCGCTCCAACTCAACCATTTGGATTTGCTGATCGACTGGGGCTGGTTCTATTTCATTACCAAGCCGATGTTCTTGGCCATCGACTTCTTCTTCCGCCTGGTCGGCAATTTCGGCATTGCGATCCTTATCGTCACCGTGCTGGTCAAGCTCCTGTTCTTCCCGCTCGCCAACAAGTCCTATGCCTCGATGGCGAAGATGAAGGCGGTGCAGCCTGAACTCACCATGATCCGCGAGCGCTACGGCGACGACAAGGTGAAGCAGCAACAGGCGATGATGGAGCTGTACAAGAAGGAAAAGATCAATCCGGTTGCCGGCTGTTTGCCGATCGCGATCCAGATTCCGGTCTTCTTCTCGCTTTACAAGGTGCTGTTCATCACGCTGGAGATGCGGCACGCGCCATTCTACGGCTGGATCCGCGACCTTTCGGCGCCCGACCCGACGAATGTTTTCACCTTGTTCGGACTCATTGCCTGGGACCCGACGGCGTTGCCGCTATTGGGCAGTTTCCTTCACCTTGGGATTTGGGCGGTGATCATGGGCATCACCATGTGGGTGCAGATGAAGCTCAACCCGGCGCCGCCGGACCCGACCCAGCAGATGATCTTCAACTGGATGCCGATCATCTTCACCTTCATGCTGGCAAATTTCCCGGCTGGCCTCGTGATCTACTGGGCCTGGAACAACACGCTGTCGGTCATCCAGCAATCGGCGATCATGCACAGGAACGGCGCCAAGATCGAGTTGTGGGACAATCTCAAGCGCACTTTTTTCAAGCCCAAGCCAAAACAGCCGGCGGAATAGGCGAATAACAAGCCCGCCGGCTTTTCTTCGCCGCCGCGTCCGCTAGGATCGCGAGTGGAGCGTATTTAACATTCGCTGCCCACCAAACCGTCAGCTTGTGAAGCGAATCTCGCATCCAAAGCTCCCTTAATCCGCCAGGAAACGACAGAGGGTACGGCGATGAACGTCAAGATCGGCGAAACCGAGATCGAGAAGAAAATCCTCTTTGAGATCCGAGAGGACTGGTTGGCTTCGCACCGCGAGGCGCCGATCGATCCGGCCATGCCGATCATCGACCCGCATCATCATCTCTGGGACCGCGGCGCGCGCTACCTTCTCGAAGACATCAAACGCGACATCGACAGCGGTGGCCACAACGTGCGGGCCACGGTCTTTTCCCAGTGCGACTCGATGTACCGCGCCGACGGCGACGCAAAGTTCGCGCCGGTCGGTGAAACCGAGTTCGTCAACGGTGTTGCGGCAATGAGCGCAAGCAACATCTACGGGCCGGCCCGCATCTGCGCCGGCATTGTCGGCTTCGCTGATCTTCTGCTCGGCGCCGAGGTCGATGCCGTGCTGGAAGCGCATTTGCGTGCCGCGGGCGAACGCTTCAAAGGCGTCCGCCATTGCTCGGTTTGGGACGCGGATCGCTCGATCAAATCGACGCCGCTCGATTACCCGCCGCAACTCCTGCTTGATGCCAAATTCCGCGCCGGCTTCGCGCGATTGGCGCGCTACGGCCTGTCCTTCGATTCTTTGATCTACCACACCCAAATTCCCGAACTTACCGATCTGGCCAGGGCTTTTCCGGACACGCTGATCGTGCTCGATCACGTCGGCATCCCGCTTGGCATCGGCGCTTATGCCGGCCGCCACGACGAAGTATTCAAGACGTGGGCGGAAAACATCCGCGAACTCGCCAAATGTCCGAACACGCGGGTCAAGCTCGGCGGCATGGGCATGCACTTGTTCGGTTTCGGCTTCGAGACGCGACCAAAGCCGCCGACCTCGGAGGAGCTCGCCAAGACGTGGAGGCCATACGTCGAAACCTGCGTGGAAGCGTTCGGCCCGCGGCGGGCCATGTTCGAGAGCAACTTCCCGGTGGACAAGCGCTACTACAGCTATGGCGTGATGTGGAACGCGTTCAAGCAGCTCGCCGCGGGCTTTAGCGCCGACGAAAAGGCCGCGCTCTTTGTCGGCGCCGCGCAGCAAACATATCGGCTGCCACTCTAGTGTGGCGGTTCAGAAGTCCGCATCATTTTTGCCGGCACCTTACTAGGCCGCGCGCTGATGTTATTAGCCGACGTGCACCAGGACCTTGCCGAAGTTTTTGCCCTGAAGCATGCCCATGAACGCAGCGGGCGCGTTTTCGAGCCCTTCGGTGATGTCCTCGCGGTAGCGGATGCGCCCATCGGCGATGCCGGCGGCGACCGTTTTCAGAAACTCGGGGTAATGATCGGCGGCGAATTCGTAATTGATGAATCCGCGCAGCGTGAGGCTCTTGGTCAAGATCGCGCGCATGGTGGCGGGAAGAAGATTTGGGCCTGCCGGCGGCCCGCTCGCACTATATTGCGCAATCAATCCGCAGACCGGCACGCGCGCAAAGCTATTGAGTAAAGGCAGGACCGCCTGCCAAACGGCACCCCCGACATTCTCGAAATAGACGTCGATCCCCTTTGGGCACGCAGCCGCGAGCTTCTCGGCAAAGTCGCCGACGCGATGATCAACGGCGGCGTCAAAGCGCAACTCCTCGACGACGTAGCCGCACTTATCGGCGCCGCCGGCGATGCCGACCGCGCGCGCTCCGGCGATCTTGGCGAGTTGGCCGACCAGCGAGCCGACGGGGCCGCTTGCAGCCGCCACCACGACCGTCTCGCCGGGCTTGGGCTTGCCGATGAGATTGAGGCCCCCGTAGGCGGTGAATCCCGGCATTCCCAGCACGCCGAGCCCGGTGGTAATGGGCGCGACTTTGGGATCGAGCTTGCGCAGCGCCGGACCGCTCCAGGCGGCATGCGTGCGCCAGCCGGTATGGGCCAGTACGATATCGCCCGGCGAATAGCCCGCGCGGTCCGACTCGAGGACTTCACACACGCTCTCCGCGGTCATTACTTCGCCGACGCCGACGGATTTGGCATACGATTTCGCATCGTCCATGCGTCCGCGCATGTAAGGATCGAGCGAGAGATAGAGCACGCGCAGCAACAGACCGCCGGGCGGCAGGGTCGGGACGGGCGTTTCCTCGAGGCGGAAATCCGCGGCCGCGGGTTGCCCTTTGGGCCGCGCGGCAAGCACGATCTGTTTGGCGAGCGGAGTGGCCATGCTGGTCTCCTGATGGCGGGTCGCAAATGCTCAGCTTGGGCCGCGCGTAAGCGCGGCGCGCAGTCTTATAGGTTGCGCGCACCCTTCGCGCCTGGCAATAGCGCGCCTGTCTGACGAAAACTCGGAAATTTAGGCGGCGCGCACGCGCTTAAAGAACGTCTCGACCTTGGTTTCCAGGTCTTTCGCTCGCGCGGAGAGCCGTTCGGTCCATTTGGTGATTTCTTCCACGGCCGCTACTCCGCGTGCCACCGCGACGTCGACCGAATTGATTTCGGCGGAGGCGCGCGCGGTGTGCGCGGCGGCGGTGTGGATGCTTTCGGCAATGCTCTGGGTCGTCATGCTCTGCTGCTGCACGGCCGAAGCGATGCTAGTCGACACATTGGTCAGTTTGCCGATGGTTCGCCCGATCGCTGAGATTTCCTCGACCGACCGCTTGGTCGCTTCTTGAATGGCCGCGACCTGTTTCGAAATGTCCGCGGTCGCGCGCGAGGTCTGATTGGCGAGCGTTTTCACTTCGGCCGCGACCACTGCAAACCCCTTGCCGGCGTCTCCGGCGCGCGCCGCCTCGATGGTGGCGTTGAGGGCCAGGAGGTTGGTCTGCGCCGCGATCGCCGAAATGGTGCCGACGACCGAACCGATCCGCTCGGCGCCCTCATTCAAAGAGCTGATAACTTTTTGCGTGCGCTCGGCATCGGCGACAGCGGACTGCGCGATGTCGAGCCCGTTGGTCGCCTGCTGCCCGATTTCTTGGATGGATCCCGAAAGCTCTTCGGTCGCCGTCACCGTCGCTTCCATCCGCTGCGTGGTTCCCGCCGACGCCGACGAGGCGGATGTCATGCGGTTGAGCGTGTCGTCGGCGGCCTGACTCATGGTCGAACCAGTCTCGCTCAGCGACGCGGAGGTTTCCTTGATGGCCGAGATCACTTCGCTAATAGCGCCGTCAAAATCGGCGATCGCCGCATCGATGGCGCCGCGTCTGACCCGGGCCGCCTCATCGGCAGCTCGGCGGTGCAGCGTCATCGCGTTCGAGACGTCGAAGCTGATAATTTTCGAGATCGTTTTGGCGCGTTGCGCGAGCTTTAACGAAGACAGCCAGTGTTTGCGCGCCAGCACATCGAGCGACATCTGCACAACAATGCTGCCGGAGGTGCTGCGAACCCGTGCGTCGAGGCCCATCTCGGCTTCCTTCTCGACGGTTCGGCGGCACGATTCTGCATAGCGATCATCCAATTCGCCGCCGAGCAAGGCGCGAAAATGCGTCACTTCCAGTGTCTTCAAAGTCTCTTTGTTGTCGGCGACGATCCTGCCGATACGGGGCAAGTCCTGGAGCGCCACGAGCACGTCATCGATGGCCTGCTCCAAATGCGGTTCGAGCATGGGCCAGGTGTCGGCCAAGATCTTTCGGGTTTCGTCGTCGATGCGATGCATCGACAGACGGGCATCGAATGACGGAATAAGTTCGGTCGGCGCCATATGCCCCGGAGGCCTCCCCAAATAACCGGGCATGTTGGCCGACAATGGTTGCTTGAGTATGAAGCGGCCACCGAGTGGAGCGGATTTGACGTTCGCTACCAACCGGGCCGCGAACTCGCGAAGCGAATATCAAATCCAAAGCTCCACTAAGCACTTAGGCTTGCTAGTGGTCCTTTGATTCTAACATTCGCGAGATAGCCTACGGAATCGGGATGCGAATGTTAGAATCGGACCACTAGACACGAAAAAGGGAGGCCCATAGGCCTCCCCCAACAACGAAGTACAATTGATCTTCCTTGCTTCAACCGTGCCGGCCAACCACGTCGAGCGTCACATTCGTGAGGCCGGAAAAGCCGAGTGCCCGCGCCGCGGCCGGCATGACATCGATAATCCGCCCGCGTACGAACGGGCCACGGTCATTGATGCGCACCACGACCGAACGACCGGTGCTCTGGTTGGTGACCCGCACCATGGTGCCGAACGGCAGCGTGCGATGGGCGGCCGTCATGCCAGAGGCTGATGCATGCTCGCCGTTGGCGGTCAGGCCTCCCGAATAAATCGAGGCTATGCCGTTTTGGGCTGACGCGGCCATCGGGACTGCGATGAGACACGCTGCAACAGCAATTGAAGCAAACGCAAACTTTGTCTGGGTAGAACCAGGCATGATCTTCCTTATTAGTTGTTAAAGGGAAGGTTGATCGACTGTAGTAGTACAGCCGACGTAGTTAGTGATCGGTAAAATGTGGAAATTGTGCGACGCAAATTAAGTATTGCGTAGCCTCGGCCGATTGTAACAATTTGTGAACACGCGGCCGACGGTCTCAATCGGCGCGAAAGCTTGCCGTTACTTAGGCGATATTGGGGCTTTACTGCGTCGCCTTACGCAGAAACCGTTTTACCGCGCTGAAAAGCCCCGAACTTCTCGAAACAGGCATTATTCCGCGGCAATCGCGGTCGGCAACACATGGTCCTTGAACTGGTCGCGCAACGCAGTCTTGAGGATTTTGCCGGTCGCGGTGTGCGGGATTGAGCTGACGAATACCACGTCGTCCGGCATCCACCATTTGGCGATTTTGCCTTCGAGGAAGCCGAGGATCTCTTCGCTCGTTGCGGATTGCCCTTCCTTGAGCACCACAATTAGCAACGGCCGCTCATCCCACTTGGGATGCCGCACGCCGATCACCGCCGCTTCCGCCACTTTCGGATGCCCAACGGCGAGATTCTCCAAGTCGATGGAGGAGATCCATTCACCTCCTGACTTGATCACGTCCTTGGACCGGTCGGTAATTTGCATATAGCCCTGTTCGTCCATGGTGCCGACGTCGCCGGTGTCGAAAAACCCGTCGGCATCGAGAATGGCGTCGTTCAGCTTGTAATAGTTTTTGGCGACGGCAAAACCGCGCACCTTGATCCCGCCGAAGGTTTTGCCGTTCCAGGGAACGCCTTTGCCGGCATCGTCGGTGATTTTCATTTCGACGCCGAACGGGGTGTAGCCTTGCTTGGTTTTGATGTCGAAAATCGCCTCTTGGTCGAGGGCGGCGTATTTAGGCTTAAGCGTGCCGACGGTTCCGAGCGGGCTCATTTCCGTCATGCCCCAGGCATGGAAGACTTCAACGCCATATTTCTCCCAGAACGTCTTGATCATGGCGCGCGGCACGGCGGAGCCGCCGATGATCACGCGCTTGAGATCCGGCAGCGTGGCGCCGGTTTTCTCGAGGTATTGCAGGAGCAGCAGCCAAACCGTGGGAACCGCGGCGCTGCAGGTGACCTTGAATTCCGTGAGCAGCTCGTAAACCGAGGGACCATCGAGCTTGGCGCCCGGCATGACCAGCGCGCATCCCGCCATCGGCGCGCTGAAGGCGAGCCCCCAGCCATTGGCGTGGAACAGCGGCACGATCGGCAGCACGATATCCTGCGAGGAAACGCCCATCGCGTCCGGCTGCAGCGCCAACATGGTGTGCAGCACGTTCGAGCGGTGCGAGTAGAGCACCCCTTTGGGATTGCCTGTAGTGCCCGAGGTGTAGCACATGCCCGCCGCGGTGTTTTCGTCGAACGATTTCCACTCAAAATCGCCGTCCGTCTCCTTAAGCCATTCCTCATAGGCCACCGCGTTGCGCAACGACGTTTGCGGCATGTGGGCGGCGTCGGTGAAAATGATGTAGCGCTCAATGCTCGGCAGCTTGTCGGCGATCTTTTCCAACAGCGGCACGAACGTGAGATCAGTCATCATCACGCGGTCTTCGGCGTGATTGACGATCCAGATGATCTGCTCGACGAACAGCCGCGGATTAATGGTATGGTAGATCGCGCCGATACCGAGAATTCCGTACCAGCTTTCCAGGTGCCGCCAGGTATTCCAGCCAAGCGTGGCGACGCGATCGCCGAACTTGACGCCGTCCCGTTCCAGCCGGTGCGCGACACGCAGCGCGCGGGCGCGGATTTCGGCGTAATTGGTGCGGTGCAAAGGCCCTTCGATCGAGCGCGTAATCACCGCGCGGTCGGCGTGATTGATCGCGGCATGGTCGATGATCCGGTGGCAAAGCAGCGGCCAATCCTGCATGAGACCGAACATGGAAATCCTCCGGAGTGTGGGCCTTTTTCTTCTTTGCGTGGCGGCCGGTAAGGACCGCCCCCGCGCTACCCCAATCTAGCCGGACCGCGCCGGGATGAAAATGCCACATCGCGCCGCGGCGTCGGGTATTTCGGATATTGAAGGTAAGTAGGTTTACCGTCTAAGCAGTGCTGCGAGTGCGCTGCGATCCGCAGAAGATTATCAAAAGGGATTTTCATGGCCCCGCTCAGCAATCTTGCCGCCCGCGACGTCGAAACCTTGGTGCATCCCTACACCAATCTTGCGACCTTTCGCGAAAACGGCCCGATGGTGATCGAACGCGGCGAAGGCGTTTATGTCTATGACTCTCAAGGCAAGCGCTACTTGGAGGGTATGGCCGGCCTTTGGTGCACGGCACTCGGCTACGGCAACGAGGAGTTGATCGAGACGGCCGCCGCGCAAATGCGCAAGCTTTCTTTCGCGCACGTGTTCACCGGCAAGAGCCACGATCCGGCGATCGAACTTGCCGAGAAGCTCAAGGAGATCGCTCCGGTACCGATCTCGAAGGTGTTCTTTTGCAATTCCGGCTCGGAAGCCAACGATACCCAGGTGAAGCTTGTCTGGTATCTCAACAACGCCCGCGGGCTTCCGTTAAAGAAAAAAATCATCAGCCGCCTGAAGGCCTATCATGGCGTTACCGTTGCCGCGACTTCGCTGACCGGCCTCGAAGGCAACCATCGCGATTTCGACCTTCCGCTCACCGGCTTTTTGCACACTGGCTGTCCGCATCATTATCGCTTCGCCGAAGATGGCGAGACCGAGGAAGCGTTCGCCTCGCGGCTCGCCGCCGAACTCGACGCCCTGATTGAGCAGGAAGGACCGGACACGGTCGCCGCTTTCATCGCCGAGCCGGTGATGGGCGCCGGCGGAGTCATCGTGCCGCCGCGAACTTATTTCCCGAAGATCATGGCGGTATGCGCCAAGCACGATTTATTCATCATCAGCGACGAGGTGATTTGCGGCTTTGGACGGTTGGGGACGTGGTTCGGCTGCGAAAAGCTCGATTTCAAGCCGCAAGCGCTCTCGGTCGCCAAGGCGCTATCGTCGGCTTATCTGCCGATAGCAGCGGTGATGATGCCAGAGCTGATGTATGAAGCGCTGCTTGCCGAAAGCAACAAGATCGGAGCGTTCGGCCACGGGTTTACCTATGGCGGTCATCCGGTCGCCGCGGCGGTCGCGCTCAAGGCGATTGAGATTTATGGCCGCGACCGCATCGTTGAGAACACCGCCAAGCGCGCGCCGCTATTCCAGGGCCGGCTTCGGCTGTTGGGCCAGCATCCTCTGGTCGGCGAAGCGCGCGGACTAGGGTTGATCGGCGGCGTCGAGCTTGTCGCCGACAAGTCGACTAAGCGCTCATTCAATCCGCGGCACGCCGTCGGTGCGCGCGCAGTGCGCTTCGCCGAAGAGGAAGGACTGTTGGTGCGCGCCGTCGGCGGCGACGTGCTCACCCTTTCCCCGCCGCTTGTGATCAAGGCGCCGCAAATCGAAGAACTGTTCGAGAAGCTTCGCCGGGCGCTCGACAAAACGCTCGATTGGGTGACGCGCGAAAAGCTGGCTGAACCGTGACGGCGCTGCGCGATCGCGCCGCTCATCAAAATGCCCCCGGAATTGGGTGCTGCGGTGAACACTATGTTCACTTCTCGCAAGCTAGGAGGCCGGCCATGAAGCCGGATATGCCAGCGGGCGCCGCGCAGCGACCCAATTCGTCGGCCAAAACGCGCGTCACGCGGCGCCGCCTACTCGCCGCTGGCGGCGGCTTGCTGGGATCGTCTTTGGCCGGGACCGCGGCCTATGCGGGCGGCGTTGAAGCGCAAAGCCTGATCGTGACCCGTTACGCGCCGCAACCACCGGCTTGGCTGAGCGGTCACCGTCTGTCCATCACGGTCATTGCCGACATACATGCCGGCGGCCCCAACATGACCGTCTCGCATGTTCGCCGCGTGGTCGATACCGCCAACGAGCTGAAATCCGACCTTGTCGTTCTGCTCGGGGATTACATCGCCACTTATCGCTTCGTGGACGTACGCATGCCCAACAGAATATGGGCGGCGGAATTGGCGCGGCTCACCGCCCCGCTTGGGACCTGGGCCGTGCTTGGCAATCACGATTGGTGGCACGATCCTGCCGGCATCCGTGCTTCGCTCACCGCGGTCGGCATTTCGGTGCTTGAAAACGATGCGGTGTTGCTCGGACCCGAAGGAGCACGGTTTTGGCTCGCCGGGCTCGGCGATCAGCGCGCCTATCGTCTTGGGCATGGCCGGTTTCGCGGCGTTGACGATCTGCCGCGGACGCTTTCGCAAATCCGCACCGGCGACCCTATCCTGCTTCTGGCGCACGAGCCCGACATCTTCGCCCACTTGCCCGAGCGCGTCGCGTTGACGCTTGCCGGCCACACGCACGGCGGCCAAATCCGCCTACCGCTGATTTGGCCGGCCTTCGTGCCGTCGAAATACGGCGCGCGCTACGCGTATGGACACGTGGTTGAAGATGGACGGCACTTGATCGTGTCGGGCGGGCTTGGCACCAGCTTTATTCCGGCGCGGCTCGGCGTGCCGCCCGAAGTCGTGCAGGTCGTGCTCGGAGCTTAGAGCCGGATAAGCCGTCAGTAGTTGGCGTTCGTCGGGCCGCTCGCCATGCGCGCGACGCCGAACGGCGACTGATGCGGTCCAAGGACGATGACCGGCGTTCCAACCTTCACCCGGTTGTAAAGATCAATCACGTCCTCGTTGGTCATGCGGATGCAGCCTGAGGACACGGCAGAGCCGATATATTCGGGCTGATTGGTGCCGTGAATTCGGTAGAGCGTGTCTCTGTTTGCGGAATAGAGGTACATGCCGCGCGCACCCATCGGATTATGTGGGCCGCCGGTGACATATTCGGGCAAGGGTCCGAGCCGTACTTGCTCGCTGGGTGTTGGGTGCCAAGCCGGCCACTCTTCCATGCGGCCGACCTTCGCGAGCCCACTCCAGGCCTGCGCCTCTTCGCCGACTGCTATCCCGTAGCGGACTGCTTTGCCCTGCGGCAGGACGTAATAGAGGAACTTGTTGTCGCTATCGATGAGAATGGTGCCGGGCGCTTCTTTGCGCTGATATTCAACAAAATGCCGGCGATATGCTTCTTGGACCGCCGACTGATTGTACGGCAGGTTGGACATCAAGTCCTTGTCGCGCTGCTTCCAATTGGCGTCGTTCACCGGATCGAGAGTGCCGTTGTCCTGAACGCAGCCGCCCAAAGCTATGGCAGCTATCACAAATGCCAGCGCACGCATCGTCATCGGTGACCCACTTTTTCGCCTGTCCCAGCCTTGAATCAGCGAAAGCCTACCCCGCATTCCAAATAGCGAAATCGGTGCGTGGACGCCAGCACTCGCAACGGTCGAGGCCTATCTCGATCGCGAGTGTTGCAGGAATGTCGCACTAGCCTCCGCCAACTGTGGATTTTGCTCTAGCGCAAGGTTCTTACCATTCCCCTTTTTGCTCATTAACCAAAGGTTTACCACGCCGGATGTCCTCTTTGCGACTGCAAGGGAATCGCAAGCGGGCGTCATGTAACTGAGCGATTTCC
>Ga0302325_10013816_pt1 | contig 17205 bp, 18 predicted proteins | sample Palsa_T0_2_FD_201948 | JGI IMG/M metagenome (GOLD analysis project Ga0302325, IMG submission 201948) | Peat permafrost microbial communities from Stordalen Mire near Abisko, Sweden - Palsa_T0_2 | ecosystem: Environmental > Terrestrial > Soil > Palsa > Peat permafrost | place: Sweden: Abisko... | reverse complement strand
TGCATTCAAGAACGACCCTGATTTTCCGAAGCTGACAATCAACAATATAAGCTTTACTTCGCCGGATTGAGCAGTTACGAACCTTTCGTTTGAAACCGGGAGTTATTTTGATGGCTAAGAAATCCAAACGCCGGGCGTGGACAACGGAACATGTCCGCACCCTAAAGACGCTTGCAAAAAAGAAGAGCCCTGCGGGGAGAATCGCCAAGACCCTAAAGCGCACTGAAGGCGCGACGCGGCAAAAGGCGTTCAGCATGGGACTATCACTCGACTCGCGCGCCTGAAACTGCCTACCAGCAAGCTTCAAGCCTGCATTATCGACTCTAGCCCCGCCATGCGCGGGGCTTTTTCGATAGGCCCTTCCTTGAATGCGGTCACCGAGTGGCGCTATCGTTCAGTCTGGAGGAGAGGTTATGGCGTTGGCGAAGCCCGAGATTTGCGCTTTCGGTTGGAAGGCGCATGACTTCGCGCTTAAGGGAGTGGACGGCAAAACCTTTACGCTTGCCGGCGTGCGCGGATCGAAGGGGACGCTCGTCGTCTTTATCTGCAACCACTGTCCGTATGTGAAGGCAAGCATTGGCCGCATCGTGACAGAGGCCAAGGCTCTACGCGAGATCGGGATCGGCACCATCGCTATCATGCCCAACGATACCGAGGCATATCGCGAGGACTCCTTCGACAACATGAAGGTATTCGCGGCGAAGCATGGCTTTACGTTTCCCTATGTCCTCGATGAGACACAAGAGGTGGCACGGGCTTATGACGCTCAATGCACACCCGACTTCTTCGGCTTCAACGCGCAAGACGAGCTTCAGTATCGTGGACGGCTAGACGCCGCCCGCATGACGCAGGTCGCGAATGCTCGCCGCGACCTTTTCGAGGCGATGAAACAGGTGTCCCAGACCGGTCTAGGCCCGAAGGAGCAAGTGCCCTCAATGGGCTGCTCGATCAAGTGGAAGGACGATTAGACCCGCACGGTGGTGGCTTCTTCCAACCGGTCTTTTGCTGCGGTCACCGCATTCTTAGTCGGTCCAATATTTCTCTAGCCAAAGCAATACCGCTCTTAGATAGGTTGTCTCTGCCTGACGCCGTGCCATTTTGGCTTATCCCCATTTTGTGGCCGCGAACAATTTTGCGTCTTGGCCACTAAAAAGGCGGGAAATGAGCACGGCTAAGAAATCACGAACACGCCGAATGGTTGATAGAGGCCGAACGCAATGACTCTTTAAGCATCGGAGCACAAGCGTGTAACTGCTGGTTAGCGCGCCGGGACGGAAATGTCTGATGACATGATACGCAGAGAAAACTGCGCAGGGCGTGTTTGAAGCCACGATAACGATCGCCGCCCAAACTGGGTTGCGTTTAGAGGGGTAAATGGGCCAAATTGAAGGGCATCACGGCTGGCTGCTTCGATCCCTCACAGGCGCGCCATTTCGAGATGACCTAGGTCGCAAGGGTTGGTTTAATCGGATTAGCCATGCGCAGCCGCATATCGTTCAGCATCTCCGCCTGAAAATCGTTGGTTGGCCCAAATGGTCGCGGCCAATGCGCATCGCTTTTCTCTCCGATTTTCATACTGGATCGCATTCGGGTGATGTCGCGCGCTTATCAGCAATCATTGCTGAGGCTTCGAGTTTTGCACCCGATATTGTGCTGTTCGGCGGCGATTACGTTAACATGCAGCTATTTGGAGGTGGGCGTGTGCCACCAAGCACGATAGCTGCAACGCTTGCGCGTCTCGAAGCGCCACTTGGCCGGTTCGCCGTCCTTGGAAACCACGACTACTCGTACGGAGAACGCGACGTGGCGGACGCTTTGGAGCGCCACAACATTGCGGTGCTCAGCCATAGCCGTTTGACCACGCAATTTGAGAATCATTCCGTCGATATCGTCGGCGTGCCGGATGCCCACGTGACAAGGAGTGAAGCCTATACGGCGTTGGCCGGTATTTTACCGAACACTCCGACCATCGTACTTGCTCATGATCCGTTCTGGTTCGCGCACGTGCCTGCCGGTCCACACCTTACGCTGGCCGGCCATACACACGGCGGCCAAATTCGGCTTCCCGGCGTTGGGATCATCACGAACGCCAGCAAGGCACCTCTACGCTGGAGTCATGGTCTAATTCACGAAGGGCGAAGATATCTCTACGTTACCAGCGGCATCGGAACGAGCGGCCTGCCGCTGCGTTGGGGTGTTCCGCCAGAATATGGCGTGCTGGATGTGGCGGGTGCCTGATTCCGATGTCGACAGGACACTAAGAATGAATTGTAACGTAAGGAGACTTACCGTGTCGCTAGTAGTCGTAGCGTTTCTGACACAAGTTTCCCATGCGCAGGAAAACTTTCCCGAGTCTGAGCGCCAAAAGGCCGAAACTGCGAAAAAGAAAGCGGAAGAGAAGGCCAATGATGAGGCATACAAAGCCACGCTAAAGCGTGCTCCAGTTGTCAATCAAAAGGTTGATCCGTGGGGAAGTCTGCGAACGCCATCCGCTAAGGGCAACAAATAGGTTTCAATCCTGCTGCCTTCGTCCCGCCAGTTTATTGGTTGACGCGCAAAAAACATCGACGACACGAGTCTGATCGTCATCCGGACGCAATCCAATGAGACCTGTACTATGAACAAAACGGGAACATTCGTCAATGAGTTATCGGCGAGAGGGGTGCTTAGCGGCTCCTCGGGGCGCCCCAGCCGTTGACCAGACTAGCGTCCCACTCGCGTAATCCTTGCAGACGCCTGGTCCCGACGTGAATTGCCTGGGCGGCGCATTTTGACCTGAGCGATTCGGCAACCCTCGCCGCGCTAACTAACCAAAGAGCGTGTCTGACCTTGGGACTTTCCGTTAGAAACCTCATCGTTTCCGAGCCCAGCTTTCTGAAGCTCATGATCCAACTCTGAGGGCTTTCGCCATATCGAGGACGTTACGATGAAATTCGCCGTCATGGCGAGATTGCGCTGCATATGGTAGGCTACTACCACCGCCTTCGTCTCATCGAGCGTGGCTTTCCGCCAACGAATCTCGCGATGCTCTACGCCACCCACGCTGTCAGCAAGTCGGGTGTCTTCTGCCTGCAGGATATAATTGCCAATTGGATGGGGACCTGAAAAATCAATTCGTCCTGTTGGAACCCATCCGTCCTGCCTATCCGGGACCGCTTCGTAGGGCTTTGCCTTATAAAAATTGTATGCAGCAACAACCCAAAACAACGCCACCAAAACGGTCGCCGCACCGAACCAAAGCAGTTGATTAGGGATCGTGTCCCAAAGATTGGTGACCGTTTCCCACAGCATTGGCTTCCCCTTGTGCGCTCATCGTAGTTAGGTCGACCCCGTCAACATCTCTGCCAATTCACTGAAGAAATCGTGACCAACATGGTGCCGTCGGTCCGACATCAGTATCTCTACTGACTTCTAAACAACCCAGTCGGCGCGATCTCCCGCTATCGACGCGGCAGTTTTACGCCGAGCGCATCTTATTGATCAGGTGTGCATTCAGGGAATACTTCCGGCAGACAAATGGCGAAGGCAATTCGGTCTATTACATCGAACGCTTAAACTGGCGCAGAATGGCGAAACTAATTTGTCTTGGATTCTCTGCGAGTAATTTCTTTCCGCGCTCGGTAATTGCGAAATGTGCGTGTTTGGTCCTCTCCAACGCCCCTGCTATGCCGAGATAGAAGCGAGCCCACTGCACTCTACTCGCGAATACACTTTGCTTGCCGCTTGGTAGCAGCTGATGAATTTCGTCTTCTGAAAGGCTCAGCGTTTGCGCCAGGCTCTCGATACCACCCTTGATGCTCCTTTCCGTACCGTCTGCAGCGTAGGCGAGTAAAGGGCGCATCAACGATTGAGTATCGGGAATTGCCATCGATTTAGATGTGTTCGTAAGCTCATCAAGGGGAACTCTTATCACGGGTGCCAAATTGTGATTCAGCGTAAGTCTCGCCAAGATTTAGTGATGCGGTTGGAACACCGATTTATCACCACCACAGCCCGCATATCACGGAAACCCTAGTGTCTGCACCTCGCTCGAAGGGGAAAGGCGGCGCGAACCGATGCCACCAGTGCAGAGGGAGATTCGGGCTTATTCGGCATAGGCATGCCCTAAGGCAATTTTGCTCCAAAGATTGCCGCGCCGCCGGATCGGTCGGCAAGACGAACTTCGCGTAACGTCGGCCGGATCACCGTAACGATGGATCATGCGGTACCAATTCGAACACACCACGGGAAACGCCATGTGCGTGCGAATTACGCCCCGGCGGGACGGAGGGCGAGCTTGACACCATGCGACTCCCCGAAACCGAGCTGTGAAGTTTCGCCGCCCCCGCCGTCTACGCGTGGATATGGAAGATCTGTCGCGCCAGCACCATGCGCATCACTTCCACGGCCCCCTCGGTAATCATGAAGCTGCGCGAGTCTCTCCACATCTTTTGAATCGGCATTTCAGTCGAAAGACCCATACCACCATGGATCTGCATGCAGCGGTCCGCGGCCCGGAAGCCTAATTCGGTGCAAAATATTTTGGTGATGTAGCTCTCGTGTCGCGCCAGCGTCTTTTTATCGGCCTTCCAGGCGGCTTGATAGACATAGGTCTGGCCGACCTGATGTTCCATGAAAGAATCAGCAATCATAAACTGTACCGACTGGCGATCGCTGAGTGGAGCGCCGAAGGTGACACGCTGCTGCGCGTAACGTGAGGCGAGTTCGACGGCGCGCTGCGCGACGCCGAGGCCGCGGCAAGCCTGATAAAGGCGACCGGCGGTTATCCAGGCTTGGGCAAGTCGCATGCCCTCGCCTTCGCCGCCGATCAAGTTCGCTGTTGGCACGCGCACATCGTCGAACGCAAGCTCATAGGTGACGTCGCCCATCATCTTCGTCGTCTTGCGCGTGATCGCGAAGCCCGGAGTGTTGGCATCGACCAGAAACATGGACAACCCGCCGCGCGAGCCCTTGCTCCGATCGGTCGCGGCCACGACCTGCAGGAAGTCCGCACCCTCGACATGAGAAATGAAACGCTTGCGCCCGTTGATGATGTAGTGGTCACCCTGTCGCACGGCGGTGGTGCGAATCATGCCCGGATCTGCGCCCGCATCCGGCTCGGTCTGAGCAAACGCGGTCTTCTTCTCGCCACGGAGGACCGGCAGCAAATATTTCTCCTTCTGTTCAGGCGACAGCATGAAAAGCACTGGTCGCACTTCAGGGCCGAACACACCGGGCCCGCGGGGCGGCAGCGCGACGGTGCGAGCGAGCTCTTCCCAGACGACGACCATGCCTAGATGGCCGAGGCCCATTCCACCATATTCTTCGGGCACATCGAGCAGCCAAAGGCCGAGGTCTTTCGCTTTATGCTCCAGCGCCGCGCGAATCTCCGGCTTCAGATCCGGTCCATCCATGGCCTCCATCTCGATCGGAATGAGTTCGCGATCGACGAACTTACGGACCGTTTCCTTCAGCATCCTAAGATCTCCAGCCAGTTCGAAATCCATTTGCTTCCCTCTCAAACTCCGAGATAGCGCCGTTGCAGCTCGGGATGCGCGCGCAGCTCCGGAGTTCCGCCGGACCAGACAACGCGGCCCTTTTCCAGGACGTAGTGCCGGTCGGCAATGCGACTGAGCGCTTTAATGTTCTTGTCGACGATCAGGATTGACTGTCCGGCGCCCTTCAGCAGCGCCAGGACCCGCCAGATTTCCTCACGGATCAGCGGCGCCAAGCCTTCGGTCGCTTCGTCGAGAATGAGGAGTTGCGGATTAGTCATCAGCGCCCGCCCGATCGCCAGCATTTGCTGCTCGCCGCCAGACAAGAGGCTTCCCAGAATTTCGATACGAGCGTGAAGCGCAGGAAATAAATCGAGGGTGGTCTCCAAGGTCCATGGATTGGGCCGCCCGTTCCAATTGGCGGCCATGGCAAGCAGATTCTCGCGGACGGTCAGATTAGGAAAAATCTGGCGGCCTTCCGGCACCAGGCCGACGCCGCGCCGTGCGATGCGGAAGCTCGGCCACCCCGTTACCTCGGACCCGGCGAATATAATCTCGCCTGCGCGCGGGGGCAGAATGCCCATGATGGACGATATCGTAGTCGTTTTGCCCATGCCGTTGCGGCCAAGCAGCGTCACCACTTCTCCGGCTGCCATTTCGAAGGACACGCCGAACAATACCTGGCTGTCGTCGTAAGCTGCATCGAGGCGGCGCACTTGGAGGACTGCGGCCACGCTCATGTGAGCAGGTCCTCTTCGCCGAGATAAGCGAGGCGCACCTCCTCGTTGCTGCGGATGTCCATTACGTCACCTGTGGCGACGACACGGCCGTAAACGAGAACCGAAATTCGGTCGGCAAGGCCGAAAACGGCGTCCATGTCGTGCTCAACCAAAAGTATGGTGTGGCGGCGTTTAAGGCCTGCGAGCAATTCGACCATCCGGGTCGCATCCTCCGGGCCCATTCCGGCCATAGGCTCATCGAGAAGCAAGAGCCGGGGTCGCCCGGCCAGCACCATCGCCATTTCCAGCGCCCGCTTCTCGCCATGGGCAAGATTGGCGGCTATCTCAAACGCTCGATCGGAAAGACCAACGTCGGAAAGAATCTGAAGCGCTGGCTCACACAAGCTTGGATCTTCATCGGTCGGGCGCCAGAAGTGGAAGCTGTGCCCAACCCGCGCCTGTACTGCGAGCGACACATTGTCGATCACAGTGATGTCACCGAAGATGCTTGTCACTTGGAACGAGCGGCCCAACCCTCTGGCTGCGCGGGCATGAACTGCCAGATCAGTGATGTCCTCACCGGCGAAGTAGACACGGCCGTCGTCCGGTGTCAGTTCGCCGGCCAAATGGGCAATGAGCGTTGTCTTCCCGGCGCCATTCGGCCCGATCACCGCGTGCAACTCGCCGGCATTAATCGAAAGGCTCACTCCGTCGAGCGCGGCGAGGCCGCCATAGCGCTTGGTCAGCCCTGCAGTAACCAGAAGCGGCTCAGACATGTCTCGGCTTCCGCACCAAACCGGGTATGAGGCTCATGATGCCGTGCCGTCCAAATAGAACAATCACGACCAGGATCGGTCCGAGAAAAAGCGCCCAGTATTGAGTCCAACTTGTGAGCAAATCTTCCAGCACCAGATAAGCGACCGCTCCTAATATCGGACCAAACAACATGCCCATTCCACCCATGATGACCATCACCATAATTTCCCCGGAGCGCGACCATTGCATGATCGAGGGCGAAACAAAAAGCGCCTGCTCGGCGAGCAGCGCGCCAGCAATTCCGCACATAACGCCAGATACGACAAAGGCCGCCAACTGGTAACGAAGCACCGGAAAACCGAGCGCGGCCATGCGACGGGGATTCGTGCGCGCGCCTCGAATCACCATGCCGAAGCGAGAGCGAATGATGCGGCTCTGCATCCACAGGAACAGAGCCAGAAACACGAACACGAAATAGTAGAGGACATTGGCGTCGTCGAGCGGGATCAGGCTGCCAAGCTGACTGTGCTGTGTCATTGTCATTCCATCGGCGCCGCCAAAGGTGTTGATGCTGATGGCGAGGAAATAAAGCATCTGGCTGAAAGCGAGTGTGATCATGATAAAATGGACGCCGCTAGTGCGCAGCGAAATAAAGCCGATGCCGGCGGCGACAACTGCAGCCCCTGCGATCGCGAGAAGAAGGTGAATAACCTCGTTGTCGATGCCGTATGCGTTGGCGATGCCGACGGCGTAGGCGCCGACGCCGAGATAGGCGGCATGGCCGAAGCTCAGCATTCCGCCATAGCTCATGATCAGATCGAGGCTGAGCGCGGCAATGGCAAAGATCAGGATGCGCGTAAACAGATCGACGTAATAGGGCTCGGCGAATGCCATTGAAATCGGCGGCACCAGCGCGAGCGCGGTCATGCCGAGCCCCACTATCAAGCGGCTCCAGGCGGTTTGCATGGCCTAGCGCATTCTCGGCGGGAACAGGCCACGTGGCCGGAAAAACAATACGGCCGCCATGACGACGTAAATGAGCAACGACGCGACCGCCGGGCCGGTATTGTCGGCCGCCGTCGGCGGCAGGAAAAGGCCAAATAGCGGCCGCAGGTAGGCGCGACCCATGGTGTCGATGAGGCCCACCCCGAGCGAGGCGATGAACGCCCCGCGGATCGAGCCGATACCGCCGATGACGATGACGACGAACGCGAGAATCAGAATGCTATCACCCATGCCCGAAGCCACGGTGAAGATTGGCCCAGCCATCAATCCTGCGAGCCCGGCCAGTATCGCCCCGAGCGCGAACACGACGGTGTAAAGCACGACGATATTGGCGCCGAGGGCGCCGGCCATAACCCGGTTTGAGGCGCCAGCTCGGACTACCATTCCGAAGCGTGTGTGCGAGATCACAAGATACAATAGCGCTGCGACGGCGAATCCAACCACGATAACCGCGAGGCGATAGGCCGGATAGGGCGCGCCTGTAATTATATGGACTTGACCAGCGAGAAACCGCGGCACCGTCGCATAGACCGCAGTCGATCCCCAGATGACGCGAACAAGATCGTTGAAGAACAACGTCAGGCCGAACGTGGCCAGCACCTGATCGAGGTGATCGCGAGCGTAAAGTACACGGAAGATGCCGATCTCAATGACTACGCCAGTGGCCAGCGCGGCCGCTAGGCCCGACGGGATGGCCAGAGCAAATGAGCCTGTCGCATCATAGGTCTCGGCGCATACATAGGCGCCTATCATGTAAAGGGACCCATGGGCCAAATTGACGACGTTCATGATGCCGAAGACGAGCGTCAGGCCCGCCGCCATCAAAAACAACATCACGCCGAATTGCAGTCCGTTGAACGCCTGAATTAGCAAAAGCAGCATGTCGGTCACCCGCCCGATGATCGGCGGAATGACGATCCGCTCATTCTTTCTTCATGTGGCATTCCGGAGCGTAGGCGTCTTTGTGAGCCGTGAAAATCGTCTCTTGCTCCTTTAGGAACTCCTTGCCGTCTTCTGTCTTCTGCACCTGGAAGAGATAGAAGTTTTCAATCGGAAAATGATTCGCGTTAAAGGCGAACTGCCCGCGGACCGAAGGAAAGCTTGCTTGTTCTAGGGCGTCGATCATACCTTGTCTGTTGCTGAGGTCCCCATGCACCGCTTTGACCGCGCTGTCGATCGCGAAGATCGCATCGAAAGAGACGGCACCGTAGTTGGGTGGCGTATAGCCGTATTCTTTACTGAAGGCCGCCACGTACTCCTTGGAGCGAGGAATATCCAGATCCGCGCCCCAGAAGCTGGCCTCATAGTTGCCCAGCGCCGCTTCCCGCACTGCCTGTAGCGTGCTCGAATCGACAGTGTAAGCCGAGTACAGCGGAATTTCATTTTTAAGGCCGGATTCGGCGTATTGTTTCACGAATTGGATGCCCATCCCACCGGGATAGAAGACGAACACCGCCTTCGGCTTGGCATCTCGAATCTGGCTCAGCTCGGCCTGATAATCGAGCTGACCGAACGTGGTGTAGACCTCGCCGGCGATTTTTCCTTTGTAGCTTCGCTTGAAGCCGGAGATCATATCATGGCCGGCGGCATAATTCGGCGCCATGACATAGACATCGTCGACGTGACGTTCGGTCAAATAATAGCCCATCGCTTCCGGCGCCTCGTCATTTTGCGAGGCCATAGCAAAAAAATATGGCGAGCACATGCCGGCCGCGAGCTGATGCGGACCGGAATTGGCGCTGATCAGGATGGTGTGCGACGAAACAACTTGTTGGTAAACGGCGAGCAACACATTTGAGCCGAGCATGCCGGTGATGAAATCTACTTTGTCCTTCTTCAGCATCTTTTCAGCCTGCTGCCGACCGAGATCGGGCTTCTGCTGGTCGTCGCCGAAGATTATTTCGGCCGGCAGGCCGCCGATCTTGCCACCCAGCATCGAGAGCGCGAGGTTGGCTGAATCCCGCATCGGGTTGCCCATGACCGCTTCCGGTCCGGACAGCGTCGTGATCAGCCCGATCTTCACGCTTTCGGCAGCCATAGCGCAAATCGGAAGCAGCGGCAGCAGCGCTGCCGTCAAAAGCCATTTGGTCTTCACGCTTCTCTCCCCAATTTTTTGGTCGCACATGGCGCTCGTGTCAGCTTTTGCCGCGCGAACGATCCTGTGATGCTTCGGCAAGGATTTCGCGGCTTTGTTCGCCGAGCAGTGGCGGCGGCCTCATCTGGGCTCGCGGTCGCTCGCCATCGACGAGAATGGGGCAATGAATGCTGCGAATGGTACCTTCGCTCGGATGATAAGTCTCACAAACTGTGCCGAGCGCTTGCACCTGCGTATCCTCGAGAGCTTCGGCTGCGTTCCAGATCGGCGCTGCGGGAACATCAGCGTCGCCGAGCCGCCGCAACCATTCGTGGCGCGCTCTGGTCAAAAACCTCCTCGCCAGTTCCTCGCGAAGGGCAACGTAATGTTCGGCGCGATTGAGATGCGCGGCAAAACGCTGGTCGGCGCCGAGTTCCGGTGCTTCTAGCGCCTCCAGAAGTGCGCGCCAGAATTTCTCTCGGGTTGACAGGTGGATGGCAAGAAGACCGTCATCAGCGCAGCGAAAGGAGAAAGACTGGGACGTGGCGACCCTGGTTAGCCGATCGGAAACCGTGCCAACGCGAGTAAAGTTGGTGAAAGCGTCCGGAGAGAAGGCCATCGTGGCCTCAAGCATGTTGACTTCGAGCCGCCGGCCCAGGCCAGTGCGCCCTCGCTCTACCAGCGCGGCAAGTATCGCGCAGCACGCATGCATGCCGGTCACGTTGTCGGAGATAGTTGGCCCGAACGCCTCCGGCTCGTGAGGGTCAACGAAGAGACTTGCAACGCCGCTCAGAGCGAGGCCCACGGCGTCGAAAGCCGGTCGCTCGCAGTAGGGGCCTTTACTGCCGAATCCGGTGATGGAGCATTGAATGAGACGCGGGTTTCGCTCCCGTAGAATCTCGGGCGCCAAACCAAGCTTGCCGAGAACCATCGGCCGAAAATTGTCCAGAAGGACATCACCGCCATCAACCAATTCAAGCAGGACTTGCCGGTCCCGCTCGGTCGTGAGGTCCAGTACGATGCTCCGCTTGTTGCGATTGTACGCAACAAACGTGGGGCCATAGGCATTGCCATGAGAACGGCGGAACGGATCGCCTTCCGGCCGTTCCACCTTGACTACGTCGGCACCGAGATCGCCGAGCATCATTCCCGTCAGCGGCGCGGTGATTACCGTGCCGAGCTCGATGACGCGGATTCCATCAAGCATGCTGTTCATGCGCCTATGGTCTCACCCGGCGTCGCCGACGCTTAGCCTTTGTGAGCCTTGTCGTGGCTCTCGAGGCCAGGCTTGTATTTTCCCTTGAGAAAGTCGCCTATGCCCTCGGTGCGCCATGCGTCGTTTTGCTGAACCACCAATTCCATTTCCTTCGCCGACGAATAGTTCATGGCGGCATCCCAAGTCATCTCCAGGGAGTGACGATAGCCGTCTTTGGTTGCCTTAAGCGCAAACGGGTCCTTGCCGGCAAGCTCTCGTGCAACGCTCATAGTCTCGTCACGCAGCTTGGCCAGCGGAACGGCTAAATTAATAAAGCCGATCTCCACGGCTTTCTTACCGTCGAACGGGCGGCCGAGCATTCCGTACCAAAGCGCATCACGAGGACGCAAAAGATTGGCAAGCGATTTGCTCACCGAACCGCCCGGGAACAGCTTGAAGTTCACCTCAGAGAGGCCGAACGTCGCCTCTTCAGCGGCGATCGCCAGATCGCAACCCTCGACGATCGAAAATGCGCCACCAAAACAATAGCCGTTGATCATCGCGATCGTCGGCTTGGGGAAATAGCGCAGGGTGCGGCCGCGCCATTCGACCGCTAGGCGCGTGATGCGGTCGTATTCATCTGGCTTAGACTTGAGCTCGGTGAAAAACTCTTTCAGGTCCATACCGGCGCAAAAGGCCTGGCCTGAACCGGTGATCACGACCACCCGCACGTCCTTGTCGTAGCGAAGCCGCTCGAGCGCCGCCGTCATGTCTTCGTGCAAGCGCGGGCTCATCGCATTGCGCTTGTTCGGACGATTAAAAGTGATGGTCGCGACGCCATCGTGGTTGTCGAGAAGCAGCGTTTCGAAGGTCACTCCAAGTTCCTCCAGGCAGCGCCGGCAAGGCAATGCGGGGGATCGAGGACACTTCCGTTGCGGGTTTACGCCCGCGTGGTGGATGCAATCCACCGAAAAAGCGCCTTGAACATTCTTCCCGTTTGCCCTATGGGCGATTATCGCACATCTGCGCGTTTATCGTTTTGGAAGGCTAAAGCGCGAAAAGTGGGGAGTCAATGCCGCCTGGACGGCCCTGACGTATGGCTGTGTGCCGGCAATCGTCGATCGGAGACATGAGGGACTTCTTCTGGAGACGTTGATGGGTTCTCGACAGCGAGGCAGTACCTACCATTCCGAGTCGCTAGCGCGCGGGCTATTGGTGATCCGCGCCTTCGGACACGACTTTCCACGTCTGCGGGCGATCGACGTCGCTAAACGTACCGGGTTGAGCCGCGCGGCGGCGCGGCGCTATCTGTTGACACTGCAGGATCTCGGTTATGTCGGATCAGAGACCGATGTCTTCTATTTGCGCCCGCGGCTTCTTGACCTCGGCTTTAGCTATCTCAGCTCGATCGGCGTTGAAGACATCGTACAGCCGGTACTCAGTCGCATTTCAGAGAAGACCCAGGCCTCGTCCACCTTTGCTGTTCTCGATCGGGATGAGGTGGTGTTCGTCGCGCGGGCACCAAGCAAAGGCATTTTCATGCTGGCGACGAGCATCGGGGGTCGCGTGGCCGCCCATGCGACGACCCTCGGGCAGGTGCTGCTCGCCGCCATGGCGCCTGAGGAGCTCGATCGTTACCTGGCTGAAAGTAAACGGGTCGCGTTCACGAAGCGGACCATCACGGACGCGGGCGCGCTGAGACAGAAACTCGATCGCGTGCGAGCCGAAGGCTATGCCTTGAGTCATTCGGAGCAATTCGAGGGCATCGTGGCCGTGGCCGTGCCGGTCCACAACCAGCGCGGTGAGGTGGTCGCTGCCGTCAACATCAACATGTATCCCGCCAATGCGAGCAAGATAAAAGTGGCGAAAAAACATGTCGCAATTTTGCGTGAAGAAGTTCGCGAGTTAGAGGCGGCGATGCAGGCACAAAATTTTCTTATAAGTGCAGTTGAACCATTCGCAACGCGGGCGAGAAAATCCAGAAAATCTGGTAGCGCGACGTCACGCTCACTACCCGCAAAATAATACTTGTTGCTGCGCTTCGATTAGGAAACCTGTCGGTCTTGGCTCTGCCAATACTTTGCCCGCAGCGCTTTCTTGTCCACTTTGCCATTGAAAACACGCGGCAACGCTTCGAGAAAATCGACGCTGCGCGGCTTCTTATAGCTAGCGATGCGGCTGCGGCAATGGTCGATGATTTCGCCGTCGCTCGCAGCATGGCCGGACCGTAGCACTACGCATGCTTTTACCGCTTCGCCCCATGACGTATCCGGAACCGCAATCACCGCCACCTCGGCGACAGCCGGATGAGTTCGCAACGCTTCTTCGACCTCCCAAGAGTAAATATTCTCGCCGCCTGAGATAATCATGTCTTTCTTGCGATCGAGGACATACAGAAAGCCGTCGGCGTCGATCTCTCCGAGGTCCTGCGTGTGGTACCAGCCGTCTCGCAACGCCTCGACGGTTGCGGTGTGGTTGTTCCAATAGCCCTGCGTCACCGTCGGCGAATGAAACAGAATTTCGCCAATTTCACCGACCGCGCAATCGGAACCATCCGGTCGTACGACCTTGACGTCGTTTCCCCAGGTCGGCTGACCTGCCGAGGCGAGCCGGCGTATATCGGTCTCGTCGCCATCGGGGCGGTGATGCTGTGGCAGCAAGATCGAACCGACGATGCACTCAGTCATGCCATAGACTTGAATAAAGATCGGCCCGAGGCGCGCAATCGCGCGCCGCAGTACCGGCACGGGCATCGGCGCCGAGGCATAGTGGACGCAGCGCAACGACGTGACATCGAACGACGATACCTCTAGTTCATCGAGTAAGCGCTGCACCATCACCGGCGCAAAATGCGCCGCCACTATCCTTTCCCGCTCGATGGTCCGCAGGATATCTATAGCGTCGAAGGCCGACTTAAGCACGATCGTATTGCCGAGCAGGCTGAAGGCCATATGCTCAATCTTTCCGCCCAGATGAAACAGCGGCATCACGATCAATGACTTGCCGGGCGGCGGGCCGGCTTCGTGAGAGAGCGTGCGAGCAGCCTCGAGCGCTGCCGCGTGGCCTATCATCACGCCTTTCGGGCCGCCGGTCGTTCCGCTCGTGTACATGAGATAAGCGGTGTGGTCCGCTCGCGGCCGGAGTGCCGGAGGCTCAGCCGACGCGCCCCGCAGAACATCTTCGTATCGTTCTGCCCCTGCTGCCTCGCCGCCAATGCAGAACGTGCGCCGGATGCTCGGCGTAGTTTTGACCAAACGCGCGGCGAGGGTCGCGAATTCCTCGGTGAATAGAAGGACGGCCGGCCGGCAATCGGCACAGATGGTGACCAGCTCTGGCTCGGCGAGCCTGATGTTGAGATTGACGATGGTGAAGCCGGCAACCTCACCCGCGCCGAAAACCTCAATGTACTCACTGCAGTTCCGCGCCAGGATCGCGACTCGCTCCTGCTGTCGCACACCACGCGCAAACAACGCATTGGCGAGGCGATACATGCGGCTCGCCTGCTCGGCGAACGTATACGATCGTCCATCGAATATGACAGCCGTCTGCGCGCCATAGAGCCTGACGCCGCGCGTGATCATATCGGCTAGGGTTTTCATGCGGCCTCGTATCGGCACTGGCGTTTCGGTGAGACAATTACAGCTGGTAGATCAACGGCTATTTTTGCATGACAAATTGGCAATGACCTTGCTCCAGTGTCAGGAAGGCCTTGTCACCCGGGATCGTGTCGATCACTTTGAGGTAGTCCCAGGGATATTTGGATTCCTCCGGCGACTTGACCTCGAAGATATAGACGTTGTGAATGGTACGGCCATCGGCACGCACATACCCCTTGCCAAACAGGGCATCGTCGGTCGGAATTTCCTTCATTTTATCGACGACTTTCCGGCCATCTTCGGTACTTCCGACAGCATCGACCGCTTTGAGATAGTGCAGTACGGCCGCGTAGTTGCCGGCCTGCATCATGGTCGGCATACGGCCGCGATTGAGCTCCGACCATCTTTTGCTAAACGCTCGGGTGCCGTCGTTCAGGTCCCAGTAGAATGGCATGCTCAGTAGCAACCCCTTGGTAGCGGCAAGACCGAGACTGTGTACGTCGGTAACCTCGGCGCTCAAGCCGGCGAGCGCGATCTTTGGCGTTAATCCGAATTCCTGAGCCTGCTTGATGGCGCGTGCGCTGTCGTCGCCACCATTGGCGAGCGCAAGCACGTTTGCCGAAGAACCCTGCGCTTGCAGCAGGAACGACGAGAAATCCATCGTATTGATGGGATGGCTCACCGATCCCACAACCGAGCCGCCGATCTCCGCCAGCGCCTTCGTCCCCTCGTCTCTCAGGCTATATCCGAACGCGTAGTCCGCGGTCAAAAAGAACCATTTGTCCCTTCCGCGCTTAGCCATCGCAATGACCATGGGCGCGACCTGGGAATGCGTATCGTAGGTCCAATGTACCGTATTGGGAGAGCATTGCGCACCAGTGAGCGCAATTGTGCCGCCGGCCGAAACCAGAATGGTCTTGTTCTTTTGCCGCGCGATCTCGTTCACGGCGAGCGCCACCGCGGAATTACCGAGATCAGCGATCGCATCGACGCCATCGCGATCGAACCACGTGCGTGCGATTGAAGCGCCAACGTCTGGTTTGTTTTGATGATCTGCCGCGATGATCTCGATACGCTTTCCCGCAACTTTGCCGCCATAGTCCTTCGCCGCCATCTCCGCAGCGATCACCGATCCGCGGCCAGTCGAATCGGAAAATACCCCGGCCTGGTCGTTTAGAACACCAATTCTAACGATATCTCCTGCCGCCATTGCGGGTGACGACAGTCCAATAATAAGCAGCGCAGCACTTGAAACAATACGCGACCTTGATCGCATCCCCGGTCCTCCGCCACGAACGCTCTTCGCTTTATTATGTCACTGGAGCATAAGCGTTCGCTTTGTCGCCAGTCAATCCAACACTTTTGCGTGGATGAAATGCGCGAGACGCGGCTCTTTTGCAGCTCTGTTGCAGTACCATCTTGCGCGCCATTACGGTGATCGGCCAGCGCTTAGTTCTGCGCCGCCATCGTTTCAATTTGCTTTCTGCGCAAAATTAGGCGTGCGGGCGTCGTGTCTATCTGTCAGACGCCTCTACTATTCTAAGCATCGCGCCAGCTATACCCTCCTGAACAAGTCCGGCTTGATTGAACAGAGACAGAGTTCTCTCAACGATCGCGCGCCGGCCGTCAGACGTGATCCGCTTGTTCAGAATGACCGATTTGACATGGACGGTATCGCCCACAAATAGCGACGACCGATACGTCCATTCACGAATTCCGGTCGCCCCGACGATCTCGTCGCTAAAATGTGGCAAGCTTGTTGCCATCCCGGTTGCAATGAAGAGTCCGAAGGATCCGTGGAAAAGTCGTCCCCGAAGGCCTCGCGCTTTAGCATAGGTTTCATCCGAATGGATCGGATGCCAATCGCCGCTTACCATGCATGCGATCGATAGATCGGCTTCGGTCAAGGTGCGTCCAGTGCTGACGAATTCGCCGCCGACGACTAGCTCGTGAAAGAACACTCGACACCTCCAATACTCTCGTCGGCGTAGCCACGCGACGTTCCTGCACTAGCCGATCCGCTCGTTTGAGGAAATACCGATTTGGCGACTTCTATTGGCGCCGTCATGTCAGACGATCGAGCAAAGTCAGCCGCACAAATCCTTCAATCGATTGCGTCAACCAATTCCCGCGCATGGGTCGCCGCCCCTCGAGCAGCGCGGCGAAGTTGGCGCAGCCGTTTACATCAATAAGTATCCGGCCAAAAAACGGAGAAAAATAAGGTGGTCGATGTTGGTAGCCCAGAAGATCGCGCTCGCCGGCAGGCTGTAGGCGAAAACGCCTGCAATCGCCCCGATCTTGCGGCCGCGGAGGTCGCCGACATAGCCGAACACTAGCGTGCCGAGTAGAATACCAAAATTACCTGCGCCAAAGATCAAGCCCATTG
>Ga0302325_10013813_pt1 | contig 17208 bp, 13 predicted proteins | sample Palsa_T0_2_FD_201948 | JGI IMG/M metagenome (GOLD analysis project Ga0302325, IMG submission 201948) | Peat permafrost microbial communities from Stordalen Mire near Abisko, Sweden - Palsa_T0_2 | ecosystem: Environmental > Terrestrial > Soil > Palsa > Peat permafrost | place: Sweden: Abisko... | reverse complement strand
TTTTGGTTTGATCTTAATGGGGACAGGCCGACGCGCCATACCACCAGTATGCTATAAAACATTTCATATGGCAAATGTTTTATAGAACTATTTCAGACGGTCGCAGACCTAGTTGGGGATCGTAACCGCTTCGAGTTATGAATATTTTTCCAACCATATTGCTCACTTCTCTTCGATAAAATTCCAATCGATTCTCTGCTTCAGTGCGTTGCCTTGGTGGCGAGCCAGGAACCCATCGAATTGCAGCCTGCCCACGACTATCCCCGGCCCGACGCCGACGCTTTCGGCGAAATCGTGAATCGCCTCGTTCGTGAAAGATCCTTTTCTTAGGAAGTCGGCCAGGGCGCCAGGCGGAATCAGTGTGTCGGCCGAAAAACGGCTGGCCTCCTCTTCGTACCGCCGCATCTCCGGGTCAATAGCCTGATCGGACAGATCCTCTTCCGCGTTGTCGACCACGAAGGAGCGCTTGTTTCTATGAAGAAGAATGTGCCCGATCTCGTGGAAGAAGGTGAACCAAAGTTGGTCGTCGGTTTTGTACCGAAGCGTGAGACCCACGAGCGCCCTCTTCCCAGTCAACCAACGTGCGCACCCACTGATGCCGGTACTCATTAACGCCGGCACCCAAACCACCGCAACGCCGGCCTCCGCACAGATCTTCTGGACCGGGTCCATAGTCTCCTCAGTGCGTATTCGGGTGAGGTGCCTAAGCTCCTCAATTGAAGAAAGCAGGCGGCTCTCATCGAATTCCGCGAGGTCCAACTCTCTTGCAACGATCTCGGCTTCGCGGACCCAGGCCGCGATGGACGCCTCGCTCGAATGCGCCGTGCGGGTCTGTCTGTACGCCACTGCAGAGGCTGTCCATACGGACTTCCAGCTCTCGGGCGAGGACACGCCAAAAAAGCCTAGGAGAGCGTCAGCATCGGAGCGCCCGGGCGGTAGCGAGAATCTCATCCGCTTCATCTCCTTAATGGGGAACCTTTGGGCCCACTCGTCCCACTGCGGGGACTTGGCAACTTCGCGACGCCGCGCTTCAGCCTCGTCGAAATGAAGCTGCAGGTTTAGCCACAAGTGCGCTGGCCGCTGAAAGGCCTTCTCAAGGGCAAGTGCAGTCTGCGGTGTAATCGGCGCCTTCGCATTGCAGATCTCACTGATGGTCTTCGGCGCCAGGCCGGTGCGGCGGGCAAGGTCTCTTTGCGACCACCCGTTGAAGTCGAGATACTCGAGAACCGTATCGCCGGGGTGCGAAACGGTGTTCGGCTTAAAACTGTTTCCGTAAGCGCTATCCATGGGTGTCCTCGATTGCCAATATGTTAATAGACGTGATGGATTTCCACCGCTCTAGCTCGCCGGAATCTTCCAGCGACATAGACCCGCTCGCCTTAAACAGCAGCCGATATGGCTGCTTCAAGTCGACAGAAAAGGTGCCCGCGCGCTCGCCCTTTAGCTCGTGACATCGTTCGGGCCCGGATTTCGGGGGCCAAAAGTCCGCTAGGGATTCGGCGGCCCGCAGGGCCGTCACCCTCAGTTTGAGCTTCTTCGCCATGTCCGCACCGTAGCGCCGTTTGCAGAGGCCCTCGTCTTCGATGGCCTTGCGCAAGCTGTTGTCGTCCACATATATGTCCATGTGTTCCCCAGCGGGTAATCCACAATTAAGTTAATCCATTACCCAAATGGTAACACTATCGAGCAACGCAGTCAATAGGCAAAATCGGCACATGCGGGGGACGCTCTCCGCCTCCCTGCGCTATGGTTGGGCAAGGGTAAGGGCGACTCGGATTTGGTTAACGGGAAGGGTCGGCGGCCTTTCCGGCATCGCCTCATCGGTGATGGCGGAGAAATGGCGCCCTAAATGCCTGCTTCGGCGCGAGCTTGCCTACTTCCCCAGGGGATCCCTTGTTGGTAAGGCGCGCGCCAATTTCCCAACCTTGTCGACGAATCGAAGGTAGGGGGCATATTCCTCTGGTCCACGGAAAGCAAACTCCACGGGGTAGGCGGGGAGATACTCGTTCGCTTTCACCAAAGCTGGCAGGTCCCTAAGACACAGTCGAAAGAATTCGTCGGTTTGCAGATCGTGGATCAGGAGTAACTCATTGGCGTTGAGATAGGCGCTGTATTTGCTCACAGTCATGTCTAGCTCCTGGCTAGAACGTTCCGCGGCGTTTGAAAAGAACTGTCCCCAGGTTTCCGGCGGACACAGATCCGGATGCTCTGGGCTCTTGCGCAAATCAAACGATGTCCATGCGCCGCGGAACTGTGGATCGGCTAGCCTTGCGATCATGTAGTCAGTGTCATCATGGAATTTCTCCGGATCGAAGCTGATGTTGTGAAACTTGAAATGCGCATTTTCGTACAGGATGCCGAACGGGGATATTAACTGATGCACCGCCTCGCGCAAATCAGCTTGCGCGGCGTGCCTGACCTTCTCCCGTTGGGCTGCCTGCCAGTCAAGTTTGGCGTGATCGCGATAGGCGCCTACGATGGTGGCCAGTGTGGTGGCTGCCCCGACAGCTATTGCGGTCCAACCGATCCAAGAAAACCTGCGCCGTTTGGAATCCCAGGTATGGCCGCGAACTCCAACAACCACAGCAATGAATGCGCAAACCGCTGAAATGTATTGGATCACGAACGTCTCCGGGTCCCGAAGTCGCCATCCGTTTCTGGAATGACGTCCGGCCCACTGTTCAATCGCTCACCGCCGCGAAACCAGCCGCACCCGCCGCGACTCGATCAACGGCCTCTCCGACATCGCTTCCTCTGCGATAGCCGCCTGCTCCTCCTGATGTCGCCGCCCCGATCCCGTCGCTGGGCTGGCGCTTTCCGGACGGCCCACATAACGCAACTCGCGGCCCGTGAGCGCAAGCAGCGGCTGCAACTGCTCCTGCATCAACCGCCAAGGCCCCATGTTGCGCGGCTCTTCCTGCGCCCACACCACCTCCGCGGCGATCCGATAGCGCAGCAGCGCGTCGTTGGCGTCGCTCTCGGCGAACGGATACAACTGCTCGATGCGCACCAGCGCCACGTGATTCGCCTGGCGCGCCTCCCTTGCGGCCAGCAGATCGTAATAGATCTTACCGGAACAAAAAACCACACGCGCGACCTGCTCGGGATCGAGGGCCGCGGTATCCGGCAGCACCTCGCGGAAGCCGCCGCTGGTCAGCTCGCCCACCGTTGAAACAGCCTTGGGATGTCGCAGCAGGCTCTTTGGCGTGAAAACCACGAGCGGCTTGCGCATGCCGCGGCGGTCCGCGCCGCCATACATCTGCCGGCGCAACAGGTGGAAATACTGGGCCGGCGTGGTGCAATTAGCGGCCTGCATATTATCGCCGGCGCACAGCACCAGGAAGCGTTCGATGCGCGCGCTGGAGTGCTCCGGCCCCTGCCCTTCGAAACCGTGCGGCAGCAGCAGCACCAGTCCGCTGGGCTGGCCCCACTTGGATTCCGCGCTGGAAATGAACTGGTCGATCAGGATTTGCGCGCCGTTGGCGAAATCGCCGAACTGCGCTTCCCATAGCACCAGCGTCAGCGGATCGGCCACGCTGTAGCCGAACTCGAAGCCCAGCACGGCGTACTCGCTCAGTGAGCTGTCGAAGACTTCGAAGCGCGCTTGGTCCGGCGAGATGTGCTGCAGCGGCGTATACTTCTGCGCGTTTTCGGAATCCCAGAAGACCAAGTGCCGCTGGCTGAAAGTGCCGCGTCCGGAATCCTGGCCGCTAAGCCGCACGGGCGTGCCTTCGAGCGCCAGCGTGCCAAATGCCAGCGCTTCGCCGAACGCCCAATCGACGGGTCCGCCTTTGTCGATCACCTCGCGGCGGCGGTCGATGAAGCCGCGGAGCTTGGGATGCAGGTGGAAATTTTCGGGGAATTGGGTTAGCCCGCGAATCACGCGATCAATGTCCGCTTTACCAACTGCCGTGCGCGGGCAGAAGCTGGCGATCTCGTCGCTCGGAACCGCGGCCAATTCCTGTCCCTCAAAACGCTCGCTGCTCTTCTCAGCCGCGTCGTAAGCCGCCGATAGACTCTGCGCGAAACTCTTGCGCATATCCGCGACTTCTTCGGCCGTGAGCACGCCTTCGCGCACTAGCCGATCGCCGTAGAGCTTGCCCACCGAGGGGTGCTCCTTGATCTTGCGGTACAGGATCGGCTGCGTATAGCTGGGATCGTCCGCTTCGTTGTGGCCGTGGCGGCGATAGCAGAACATGTCGATCACCACGTCTTTCTTGAATTGTTGGCGGTAATCGAAAGCAATCTGCACGACGCGGATGGCGGCCTCGGGATCGTCGCCGTTCACGTGGAAAATAGGGGCTTGCACGCCGCGCGCCACATCCGTGGAATAAGGCGTGGAGCGGGCTTCGTCGGGCAGTGTGGTGAAGCCGATCTGATTGTTGATAATCAGGTGCACGGTGCCGCCCGTGCAATAGCCGTCGAGCTGCGAGAGGTTCAGCGTCTCGGCCACCACCCCCTGCCCCGCAAACGCCGCGTCGCCATGGATCAGCAGCGGAATCACGCGCTCGCGGTGCGTATCGCCGAGGCGGTCCTGCTTGGGGCGCACGATGCCCTCCACCACGGGATCGACGGCTTCCAGATGGCTGGGATTGGGCGACACGGAAACCAGAACCTCGCGGCCGGTGGCGGAGCGATAGACGCCGCGCGCGCCTATGTGATACTTCACGTCGCCGGAGCCTTGCGTGCTGGCCGGGTCGAGTTCGCCTTCGAACTGCGCGAAGATCTCCGCGACCGGCTTGCCGACCACCGTGGTGAGCACCGTCAATCGCCCGCGGTGCGACATGCCCATGACGACTTCGTGCACGTTGTCTGCGGCGGCGCGCTCCAGAAGCTCGTCGAGGATGGGAATGGCGGTTTCCGCGCCTTCCAGGGCGAAACGCTTCTGGCCCACGAAGCGGGCGTGCAGGAAATGCTCGAACTCCTCGGCTTTCAGCAGACCCTGCAGGATGCGCACGCGCGTTTCGCGGTCGAGGGGCCAGTTGTTGGCCTGCGGCTCCATGCGGTGCTGCAGCCAGCGCTTCTGCTCGGGATGCTGGATATTCATGTACTCGCAACCGATTTTGCCGCAGTACGTCTGGCGCAGCGTTTCCAGGATTTCGCGCAGCGTGGCGACGGGCTTGGGGCCTGGCTTGGAGGAATGCTCGCCGATGGCTTCGCTGAGGCTGCCGGTGAGGAACTCACGGTCGAGGTCCCAGATGGTGAGGCCGTAAGTGACCGGATCCAGCTCCGGATGGTTGGTAGGCTCGCCGCCCAGCGGATCGAGATCGGCGATCAGGTGGCCGCGCACGCGATAGGCGTTGATGAGCTGGAGCACGCCGGCTTCTTTGGCGATCTCGGCGGTGCGGCCGCTGGCCCCCGGCAGCATCACGTTGCGGTCGAGCTCCCACATCACCGGCTGGTGGGGCATCTTCAGGTGCGCGAAGATCTCTTCGTAGAAGCCGTCGGCGCCATCCAGCAGCGCCTGCACCTTGCCCAGGAACATGCCGGATTCCGCGCCCTGAATGATGCGGTGATCGTAAGTGCAGGAAAGCGACATGACCTTGCCGATGCCCAGCATCGACCGTGTTTCGGGCGCGGCGCCCCGATATTCGGCAGGGTAATCGATGGCGCCGGCGGCGACGATGGCGCCCTGGCCGGTCATCAGGCGCGGGCTGGAAGTCATGGTGCCGACCGTGCCCGGATTGGTCAGCGAAATGGTGGTGTTCTGGAAATCCCCGGGCGCCAGCTTGCCTTTGCGCGCGCTGTCCACCAGGTCGTCGAAGGTGGTCACGTATTGCGCGAAGTCGAGGGCGCCGGCGTTCTTGATGTTGGGGACCAGCAGGTTGCGGCTGCCATCCTTGCCGGCCACATCGACCGCGATGCCCAGATTGATGCGCGGATGCACGATGCGCGCGGGCTGGCCGTTCGATTCGCCGTAGGCATGGTTCAGGCCGGGAAAATCCTCCAGCCCTTTGAGAATGGCCCAGCCGATCAGGTGCGTGTACGAGACTTTGCTCTTGCCGACCAGCGTGCGGTGCTGGTTGATGATGCGGCGATTTTCGTCCATCACCTTGACGGCGATGACGCGCTGCGAAGTGGCCAGGGGAATGCTCACGCTGGCGTTCATATTTTCCGCGATTTTGGCGGCGATGCCGCGCAGCGGTTGGAGGTCTTCGGGGGCCGCAGAAGTGGCTGCTGAGCGGGCGAGGGGGGGAGCGGGCGAGGGTGCGAGCGCAGGGTGCCCGTTCGGCGCGTCCTCGAAGACGTGCTTCCAGCTTTCGTCCACCGCGGAACGGTCGTTCAGATATTGTTGGTATAGCTCGTCTTCGAGCCAGCTATTGATTCCCAGGTCCGGATCGGTTTTCAGGGGCATAGTACGGGGAGGCCTTCTTATTTATTGTACCTGCCCTAAAGCCCGCCACGGGCGGCTTCAGGCACGCAGTGTGGCGTCGGCGCGACTTGTCACGGGGACGAATCCCGAACGCCGTTTGGGACCATCAGGGGCACAAACCCGAGATGCCCACAGAACCGTCAACTTAGATTTGTAAACGCTGCGGCGTTTGAACGAAAGCCGCTGGCGCGGCGGACGCTTCGCGTGGGTAATGGTGGCGGCTGTCGGCTGACGGTGGCGGTATTTTGGGTCACAAGGGGGTCCCTGTGACCCATCTCAGACGAATGATGCTGGAGGAACTCCAGCGTCGCAACTGTGCTCAGAGTACCGTAAAAGGCTACCTGCGGATTGTGCAGGACGGCAGCCAAGCGGAGATTGTTGGTGGTGGCTGCATATCGCTTCTGTTCGAGAAAGATCCGGTATCTCAGAACCACGCTGGGGTTGAATGCGAGGCGCGGTTCTGAACGGTACCAATCGACAAAATCGGCGATCGAGATCATAGCTGCGCCGACCGCTTTTTGACGTGAAGGTATTGAGTACAGCCGCTTTGGACTGTTCGAGGTCTGGGAGCGCCAGGACGCGCTTGAGTGGGCGTTTTTTCTTACGCGGTTTTGACATCGGAGGCGGCCTCCTATCGGACCGTCGCCTGTCGGGATGTCCCGAAACTCAGCACTGCGCCGTCTATCATTGGCTATCCACGTTCCCATCTCAGGCCGTCTACTTGCCGGGCTCGTGGGATTTCAGAATCCGTAGCACTGAGAGTATCGTGTTCCAACTGCGCGTTGTCGCCGGCGCCCCAAAGAGTTTGTCGATCTGGCCGAGACAGCCAATCGTTTTCATGTGGCGGCGGTACACCCCATACACGAGACGATTCTTCGATCCCATGATTCGCACCAGCCACTCCCCACCTTCGGGAAGAACAATCGGAAGAGAAACTCCGCGGCGTCCAGCCTCCGACAGGATGCTTACAAATTGAACAACATCCGCGGGCGGTGGCTCAGTTCCAAACGGATTGTCCATCTCCAGTCGAATCAGATCGCTGCCGTCGCAGAAAGCGATGGTTGCTTCAAACGGCAGCTTCCGGCGCAATTCGCCAAGGAACTTTGCGCGCAACCCAGGCTTGCGAACGACAAGCGTACCTGCGGCGCCCACGTTCACGGCATCGTAGATGCCCAGTTCTTTGGCGAGCACGCTCGGACGAAAAGCCCTGTGTCCTCCAACGTTGATACCCCGAAAGAAAACGATCAAAGCCATGCTGCCCATTGTCGCCCGAAGTATCGAGGAGAAGCGGAAGCGGCCGGGCCTGACGATAGATAACGTGTAGTCGCTTAGCGTTTGGGAACTGTCTCTGGCGCTCGCGGCAAGGATATTGGCTGTAACACGTACAGCCCGTTTACGTGAATCGGAGGCATCCGGACAAAGTTATTCCCGCAGCAAATTGGCCAACTACTCGATGGCCTACCTAGACGCCCGGGCGCGCAACATCGCGGCGATATCCTCGAAGCCGTTGGAAATCGCGCCGTCGAGCGCAGTTGCGCCCTCCTTGGTGCGCAGCCCCGCATCCGCGCCGCGCGCCAGCAGCAACTCGACTACCTCGCGCCGGCCCCAGGAAGCCGCGTTATACAGTGGCGTCGCGCCCGAGTCGTCACGTACGTCGATATCCGCGCCGCGGTCGAGCAGCAGGGCCGCCATCTCGCGATGCCCGCCCAGCGCGGCGTCATGCAGCGGCGTGGCTCCCGCGGAGTTCTTCTCGTTGACCCGCGCGCCATGATCCAACAGTATGCGCGCGATTTCCACGTAGCCCTTGAGCGCGGCGTCCGCCAGCGCCGTCGACCCTTCCGCGTTGTGCGCGTTCACATCCGCGCCCTTGCCGGCCAGCAGCTCCACCATATCGGCTTGGCCTTTCAGCACGGCTTCATCCAGCAGCGTAAACCCGGGTTGATCCTTCTTCGCCAACGTCGCGCCGTGCGCCATCAGCAGATCCACCACCGCCGCGTGCCGGTAGCGCGAGGCGTTTTCGAGCGGCGACGCGCCCGACTCATCGCGCGCATTGACGTCCGCGCCGCGCGCGAGCAGCAGCTTGACCACTTCCGCGCGGCCCTTCGCCGCCGCTTCGCCAAGCGGTGTGGCGCCAGTTTCCGGATGGCGCGCGTCGATCCCTGCGCCCTTATCGAGTAGCAGCGCGGCGATCCCGCGATTACCCTTCCAGCAGGCCTCGTCGAGCGGCGCCGCGCCCGATTTGTCGCGCGTGTTGACGTTCGCGCCGTGCGCCACCAGTAGCGCGGCCATGTCCTGGTAGCCGCGCGTAGCCGCCAGGTGCAGCGCCGTCGCGCCCGAACGGTCCGCGGCATCCACCGCCGCGCCATGCGCCAGCAGCAGTTCGGCGACGTCCCGGTTATCCTTGATTACGGCGAAATCGAGCGGCGAGGATCCGGCTTCTAGATGGCGCGCATTCAAGTCGGCCCCATGCGCGATCAGCAGCGCGGCGATTTCCCGGTTGCCGGTCCAGGCCGCATCGTGCAGAGCGGTGGCGCCCAGCGTGTCGCGCGCGTTCGCATCCGCGCCCGCAGCCAGCAGCGCGCGCACCTGTTCTAAATTTCCGGATGTGACCGCCTCGTGCAAATCGGCCGCCTGCGCGATGGCAGCCCAAAGCAGCAACAGCCTACCCCACCGGGCATACATCGGTGAACCCCACGTATTGCACTTCCTCTTCCAGCACCACCGCAAAATGGCGCCGCACCCGTGCCTTCAGCTCTTCGATCAGCGCGCGGAGATCCGCAGCCGTGCCACCGCCGGCGTTGTAAATCAGGTTGGCGTGGTAACCGGCCACGTGAATATCGCCCTGCGACATGCCCTTGGCGCCCACCTGCTCCAGGAAATAGGCGGCCGGTACCTTGCCTTCGCGAACCACCGTGCGGGGAACCGCGGCCGCCACCGCGGGCGGCAATTCGGCCAGCAGAAAATTCTTGAAGATGCTGCCCGCGCACTTCATCGTGACCGGAAACTTCTCGTTGCGTACCTTTACGATGTCGTCTGCCGTCTGGCGCAGAGAGCCGGCATCCGCGGGCGTCATACGCAACTCGGTCGAGAAAATGATCCAGTCTTTGTGGCGTTTGAAGACGCTCTCGCGATAATGGAATTCGCACCCGGCGTTATCGAACACGCGCACGCGCTCGCCATCGAAGAAGCGCACCCCGCGCACCCCCTCCGAGATGGAATGGCCGTACGCGCCGGCGTTGCCATATACGGCCGCACCCACCGAGCCTGGAATTCCGGCCAGAGTTTCGATCCCCTGCAGCCCGTGGCCGATCGCGAAGTCCACCAGATCCTGCAGCACCGCGCCGGCATCGCACTGCACGCGGTCGCCCGCCGCCAGCATGCGCTGCGCCACGAAGCGCAGCATGATGCCGCGGAAACCCAGATCGGATACGATCAGGTTGGTGCCCCCGCCCATCACCATGTAGTCGCGACCGCTCGTGCGCGCCACCGCCAGCGCCTGGATAAAGGATTCCACGCTCTCTGTTTCGGCGTAGATATCGGCCGGACCGCCGATGGCAAATCGCGTGTAAGCGGAAAGCCGCGCGTCGCGGGAAATGGTTAAATTGGGTATTTCGGACAGGCGCCCCAGCGTGAGGTCCATCGATTTAATTATAGGAGGCAGCTATGCGACTCGGGTTCCCGGGCTTTCCACCCGCGGCCGTGGCATTCTACCGCGGCCTGGCGCGCCACAATACGCGCGAATGGTTCCAGCCGCGCAAGATCGTCTATGACGAGAAGGTGAAGGCGCCCATGGTGCAGTTGGTGACGGAGTTGAACCGGGCCATGATGGATTTCGCGCCCGGCTACGTCACCGATGCGCCCAAGGCCATCTATCGCATTTATCGCGACACGCGCTTCAGTCCGGACAAGACCCCATATAAGACGCAGATCGCGGCGTCGTTCGCGCGGCGCGGCATGGAAAAGCACGGCGCGGCGGGATATTATTTCGCGATCTCGCACAAGGGCGTGGATGTGGGCGGCGGCATCTATATGCCTCCGCCGGAAACGCTGCTGGCGGTGCGCACGCACATCGCCGAACGGCACCCGGAGTTCCGGCAAGTGGCGGCTTCGAGCGCCATTAAGCGGCTGCTCGGCGCGGTGCAGGGCGAGCAACTTTCTCGCGTACCCAAGGGCTTTTGCGCCGAGCATCCCGCAGCCGATCTGCTGCGCTTCAAGCAATTCCTGCTGTTCACCACGCTGGATGCGGCCATCGTCACCACGCCGAAGTTGTTCGTCGAGTTGGAAAAACGCTTCCGCGCGATGACGCCTTTTCTGGAGTTTCTGAATGCGCCTTTGGTGGGGAAGCGGCGTGGGGGGAAGGCAGAGTGGCTGTGAAGTGTTCACACCCACCGGCGGCACGATGAGTCGGGAGCCAGGCCCGGGCGGTGCGCGGAAATCGGACCTGAAATAGATCACGCGTAAGAGTATGCGTGCAGCAGAACGTCCTCTCGGTACACCTTGTCGTAAAGCCGTTAGAACCGGTTTTCCGGCGATGCCGGGCAGCGTCACTGGGACCCTTCCGCAGGCTCTGTATCGAGACATCGATTTCCCACGATGGTATTGGCCGCCGGCGAGACGCCCGGCCCCGCGGTGACGCACGTATGCGCGATGGCGAATCCGGAAATCTCGTTGCCCAGGATGCGGTTGCCCACGGTATTGGCGGGGCGGTCGGCGCCGCGCCCTAAGTAAATGCCGCTGTGCAACAAGGCCGGCTGATCGGGAGCGTAGTTGCAGCGCGCCTGGCGCATGTCGCCGGTGCAGCGATCGCGGTTCAATCCAAGCAGCCGGTTCGCCGACACGACGTGCCCCGCCCCGATCAGAAAGATGCCGCCATAGCCCGTGCCATCGATCAGATTGCCAACGATCGTGACGTTGACTGGTTGCATTTCGAGGTTGGAGTTATTGAAGACGATGCCGTACTGCGCATAGGGGTATGCATCATTCGGCTTGCGGCTGATGCACGAATTGTCGCGTATCTCGCCATCGTGGAAGCCGTCGAGATCCATGCATTTCCCGTTGATGTCTTCAAAATGGTTGCCGGCGTAGACGGATTGATCCACGTTGCCGGCGGTGTCCAGCGCGGCGGGCACCGCCGCCATATCTACGAACTCCAGCGGATAACCAATCCCGCGTCCGGTATTGTTTTCGATCCGGATGTTGGTGGCGTGTCCCACCTGAATGGCGTCGCGCGCGACCTCCTCAATGGCGTTCTGCGCGACGATTCCAACGGCGTTGCGGGGCGAACGATAGTTGGAATGCGTCCAGATGGCGTTGCCGCGCACGCGCCGGATGGCGCACTGGCGCACCTCGAAATCGCGCGTGCCTTGCTCCAGCAGGATTCCGCCGGATGCGTTGTTGCGGCCGGATGGCGCCAGCGACCCGCAGTCTTCGATGCGGACGTTGTCGATGCGCACGCCGGAAGAAGCGCTGACCAGCACAGGGTAGTTGGCCACTTCGGTGAACGATACGTGCCGGATGGAAAGGCGCGCGGCGTTTTCGACCACGATGCCGTTGTTGCGGTAATAGCGGGCGAAGGGGACGCCGGATGGCGGCAGCCCGATGGGCTTCTGCAAGGCTGCCCGATGGCCCACGATGCGAAAGCCGGCGAGGCGAAGATCGGTCGCGCCTTTGGAGTAGATCATGGCGCGGCCTTCGAAATCGGGCGCGGCTTCGAGCGTAGAGCCGGATGGACTGCCGCGGATTTCCAGGTTGTGGGCGCCTTCGGGGATGGTGATCTCGCGGTGCAGGACCAGGGTTCCGGCAGGCAGTTCGACGACGCCGGTGCGGCGGGAGAAGTCGGGCAGGTGCGCGCCACAGGCAGCTAGCACCAGAGCGCAGAGAACAAGAGTCGCATACTTTTCCTGTAACTGAGCGCTGCATAAATTGTGGGGCGGTCCCCCTAGACCGCGGCCGAGGCCCTCGTAGGCCTCTCGCGATTGTCGAAAGCCCTGGTTTTTCGAGCGAAAGAGGGTCCGACGCGGACGCGCAGACCAGGGGGCGACTCGGCGGGAAACTGGGAGAGGTCGGATGTGCGGGGATGGTACACGTACCGCGTTGGGAATGGCCCGCGGTTTTTCGCGCGCGAGGCGGATCGTTTCATCGGAGACGTCAATGCCGTGGATCTCGGCGAAGTCCGCGCTCAGCGGGCGCATGAGACGGCCCGGCCCGCAGGCGATCTCAAAGGCCTTAAGGTTGCCCGGGAACCGCCGGCCGGCGGAGCGCGGATGGCGGGCCTCGACGCGCGGGCCGCGGAGTACGTCGGCGGCGGTGGCGAAGACCTCCGCATCGTCCTGGGGTGCCCCCTGGGCCCGGCGGTCGAAGGCGACGTAATAGTGCGGGTCCTCGCGGCCGCGCTGGTTCCAATCCGGGCGCATGCGGTCGCGTACCTCGGAGTCGGGCATGCCTACCTGGTATTCTATCCACAATGGCGATCCTTGCGCGGAGACCCGCGCGGATTTCTATCAGAGCACGGGAAGGACGACGCGGAACGGCTCGTTATTCCCGAACGGAGACGCTTTCGTTTTCGGGCTTAGGCCGTAACCGCCATGACGAGGAGATGCCGACCAATTCGAACAGAGAGAGCCAATTGTCAGCCGTGTGGGCGCCCCCTGCTTGCAACACGGGCAGGAGGTTTTACATTCCCGCTTTTTCGGTCCAAACGAAGCACACACTGGACCCGCTCTCGCCGGTGGTGAGCGAAGTGCCCACGATAACCGTGCCGTCCGCATTGACCGCCAATGAGTAGCTCTCTGGGCCGCCGAGAGTGCCCAAATCCTGCATGCCGGTGGCGGCGGTTCAGCGAAGCGCCCGATAAAAGTTGCTCGGGTCCGTGGCATAACCCACGACCACCAGGCCATTAGCGGAGATCGCCGTCGCAGTGCTCTGCGTTCCTGTGGTGACCCCCAGGTCCTGCAAGCCGCCGGCGGGCGTCCACTTGAAAGCATGGAAGGTCGCGCCGTTGTCGTCGGAACCCTTGATAGCCGCGCCCACCGCAACCGGCGCCTGCCCGGTCCCGGCAAGGCCGTACGCCCAGCGGAAGGCGCTAAACGTTGTTGTATTTCCTATGGGTTGCTCTCCGGCGATAGCCGAACCGTTGTAGGAGATGGCGCCCACGCCAAAAAAGGTCGCTATTGCTAGGGTCCCGAGAACTTGGTATCCGCCGGCTAACGTCCAGCGATACGCCTGCACGGTATCCGTAGAGCTGCACTTACTTTGCCCATCGGCGCAGGCCCATGCGTAGCCTATGATCGTTGAACCGTCGCCGGATATGGCGCTGCTGTAGGTGCCCGCGCAGATTGTAGCGCCAGGCATCTCGCCCAGCCCTTGAAAACTGGGCGTTTGCGCCGCTGCGGCCAGAACTAAAGTCGCTGCCAGTGCGGCTGCAAACAGATACCCGGCAGCTTGGCGATGGCGCCTTCCCATCCCCGTGTTCATTTGGTATCCACCCGCTTCCTGAATAGATGATAGGCGCAAAGCGATCCGCACAGATGTGAACTATTGGCAAGCATTTGTGAATTATCATGGATAGTTCTAAAGCACACCACTATAATGGCGATTGTTTTCCGGCAGGTGTTTTGCGCACCGCTCACGGGTTTTGACGCGACGGCGCCGGATGGCGCGGTGATCGGCGTCGTGGGAGAGAATGGCTCGGGGAAAGGCGCCCTGCTGCGGCTGGCGGCGGGGCTGGTGAAACCCGCATCCGGCGCGGTAGAGGGGGGCGAGCCACGCCGGTTTCTGGGATGGGAGCTGGGACCGGACGCCGCCCTGGATTTCTCACCGGTGGCCGCGCTGGCAATGGAACACACCATGGCGCGGCGCGACGCTCTGGAGCGGCAACGCGCGGCGGCAGCGCTCGACCGCTTGCGGCGCGCGGGGGCCACCGTGCTGCTGGTTTCGCACGAAGAGGAACTACTCCTGCAACTGGCCGACGAAATATGGTGGCTCGATCGGGGCAAGCTGGCCGGCAGGGGCGATCCGGCGGAGACGCTGCGCGCTTACGCCGGCCATATCGCGCGCCGCGTGCGGGAGTGGGGCGCGGCGGCGGCGCCGGTGGCTCCGCGGTGGCGGCGGGGTGATGGCCGCGCGCGCGTCGAAAATCTGGAGTTGCTGGGCGAATCGGGCCAGCCGGCCAGCGTCGTACGCAGCGGCGAACTGGTGTTGGTGCGGGTAACCCTGCGCGTCCGGAGCGCGGTTGCCGATCCCGTTATCGGGATGATGATTCGCAGCCGGGCGGGCCTCAACGTCTATGGCACGAACACGGAACTGGAAGGGATCAAATTGGGACCGTGCGCCGGCGGTGAGGTGTTCCAGCTTGACTTTGCCTTCCGCTGCGAGCTATGCAACGGGGAGTATACGCTGACCGTGGCGTCGCACGATCCGGACGGCGTATGGCACGATTGGCTGGAGGATGCCATTGCGTTTGCCGTGGCGGACAGCCGGTATACCGCGGGGGTGGCGAATTTGCGGGCTACCGTGCGGATGGATCGGCGGGAGTAGCAGGCGTCCCCAGGAGTGGGGACGCGGCACGCAGGGTGCGTGTGCCACATCGCCACACGCCCGGGTGGTGTATCATTGAGGGCGGTGTGCGATCTAACCTTCGGGGCGGTTCGTGGAACAACAATTCGACGAACCTGCGGTCCTCGTACCGCAACGGGAACCAACCTGGCAACAGGAACAACAACATCGGGTTTCGTTGTGCTCGGGATGTGGAGCGGAAGGCGTCCACGTCTTCCGCATGCCGGAGCCGGAGCGGCCACGGGCCGCTTCGGGTGTGCGTTCTTCACTTCCGGATCGCGCTCCTGACGCGGCGGTTCGTACCGCGGCGTCGAACATAAGAGCGCCCCCCGGCCCTGTGGTAGCGAAAGCGAAGCTTGGCCGGGGATTATGAAACAGGGTCGGCCGAAAAAAATTTCGTGCGGCTTCGCCGCTAAAAAGGGGAAAAGAAAAAAAGAATCAAGGGAACACTTCCCGAGCACAACGAAACCCGACGTCGTTGACCCCGCCAGGTCGGCCCCCGCCGCGGAACGAGGACCGCAGGTTCGACGAAACGCCGAACCACGAACCGCCCCGAAGGACGCGATCTTCCTTCGAGTCGTCGCTCCAATCGGCAACCCACTCCCAGACATTACCCGCTAGGTCCGCTATCCCGTCGGGCGTAGAACCTCGCGGAAAGAGCCCGACCGGGCTGACTCGCCCAAGCTTCGTCTGATCGTAGTTCGCCTGGTCGGGATCGGGCGCGTCGTTGCCCCACGGATACTCGCGCCCATCCGCGCCCCGCGCGGCCCGTTCCCATTCCACATCCGTCGGCAAACGCACGCGCGCCCAATCGCAGTAGGCCTTCGCGTCGAACCAAGTTACTCCCACGACCGGACAATTGGGCCGTAGTAGCTGGCTGTCCCATCTCTCCGGCTTGGCCCCTCCATCGTCCACAAAAAGCCGGTACTCCTGAACGGTCACCGGATATTTGCCAATCTCGAAGCCCTCCACGCGTACCCAATAGTCCGGATCGCGCGGGAGACGCAATCTCGGATCTCCCGCCTGTCCCAACGCCTCCGCGGCCGCTAAGCGGGTCTTCAAGGGAATGGCAGCCGCCTGATTCGCCTCGAAGATGCCCAGCGCTACGTTTTTGACCTCGGCATACCTGGGATCGGGCGGCGTGTAGCCAAGCGGCTGCAAGTCACGCAACATCGCCCCCAGCAAGCCGAAGCAACGCGCCTGCTCGGCCAGCTTGGGCTTCGCCCCCACCCAATGAAACATCCGCTTGGCCAGAGTCGAACCGTACAAATCGTCCAGCGCGGCCGCTACCAACGCGTTTACATTCTCCGCCCGGTCCTGATACAGAATTCCGGCCAGCAGCAGCACCACCTCGCGCCACTCCGGCAGCCACGCGCGCCCTTCCGCGAACAGCAGGGAGTGCCGCTCGGCGGCGTCCATCTTGGCCAGCAGCCGCGCCGCCAGAAACTCTTGAAACGTGAGATGCCAGAACTTGACGTCCGCGCCCCGGTTCACCACGATTCCGCTGTCTTGCTCTTCTTCCCTAAGGAACTCAAGCACCCGAGCCAGGTTGCCCTGAAACTGCCGCGCCACCGCTTTAGCCGCCCAATCGCGCGGCGCCTGCACCTGGCGTCCGTCCGGATGCCCTTGCATCGCTCCAGCCAGCTCCTGCAGAACCTTGATGCATTCTTCCGGGGTCAGCCTGCCCGGGCGGCGTTTCCGCGAGCGCGCCAGCCACATCAGGATCGAGTCGTACAGGTCGGCCCGCTGCTCGGGCATGCGCTTCTCGTTCCAATGCAGCACCGCGAGCGCGGTCAGCATCACCGGATTGCTGGCGATGCGCCGGATCTCCGCCCGGCTTTCCACTGCCTCGATCAGTTCCCGGGCATGGCGTTTGGCCCGCTCCTGGTTTTCGGCAATCAGCGCCGCTGCCCATCGCTGCAGGAACTTGCGCACCGCTTCGGGCTCTAACGGCCCGATGCGCGCATGGTGGAAATCCGCGAGCATCACCTCTTCTTCATAGGCTTTTGGGCGAGTGGTCACCACGAAGCGGCAGTTGGGCCAGGCGCGCGCCGCTCTCTCAATCAGCCGGGAAACGGTCTCGCGGGCCGCCTCGTTGGGAGCTTCATCCAACCCGTCAACCAGCAACAGGCACGGGCCCCTGGTGAGCTGCAACTCGAAGAAATACTCGTCCAGCGGGACGCCGAGGTCTCGCGTCTGCTGGGCCAGCAGCCGCGGTAGCAGCGCGGGCGCGTCCTTTCGCTCGTGGCGCTCAACGAACTCGGAAAGCTCGGAAATCCGAA
>Ga0302325_10013811_pt1 | contig 17209 bp, 13 predicted proteins | sample Palsa_T0_2_FD_201948 | JGI IMG/M metagenome (GOLD analysis project Ga0302325, IMG submission 201948) | Peat permafrost microbial communities from Stordalen Mire near Abisko, Sweden - Palsa_T0_2 | ecosystem: Environmental > Terrestrial > Soil > Palsa > Peat permafrost | place: Sweden: Abisko... | reverse complement strand
GGGTTCCAGCGTGAACCGAACTTCAGGCGACTGGAGCGGGGGATGTTGCGTGTGGAGCAGGGCCGTGACACGGTAATCGGTCCCTTCGGCGGCTATATACGAAAACTGGCCATCGGCGTCGGTGAGAGTGGGACCGTCCTCCTCGGTGGCAATGCTTCGGTTGCCGGGAACTGCCATTACTAAGACCGTCGCGCCTATGGCAGGACTGCCGTCCGATAAGAGAATAGTTCCGGTAACGCGCTTCGTTTTCAGTTCCGGGGGAAGAAGAAAGTCGTAGGTTTGGGCGGCGTCTTCGTCTTTGACTTCGATTTCGCGCGCCGACGCCTCATCATAAGCGCTGGGCCAATAGATGGTGGGATATGGCACACGGCTCGACGGTAGAGTGTAGGCGTTCATCACGAGCTTGTACCGGCCGGGCGTGAGATTAAGGAAAGAGTAGTAACCCTGCTCGTCAGTTTCGGAAAACTGGCCCGGCGAGTTGCGCTGTTGACCCTCCCTGTCGAGGTAGAGGCGAATCAGCATGAGAGAAACGTCTTTCGGGCCGGGGCTTCCTTCGGGGCGGATGAGGCGGCCTTCGATGGAGCCGCGCCACTGTTTCATCAAGATGAGTTGGAGGTCCGCGCACCCTCCCGCGTGGACTTCTGCCTTACGTAATGGGCCTGCGCCCGGGAATTCCAACAGGCTGTAACCGGGGTGAGTGGCGGTTACTTCGTAGGTGGCTGGATCGGCATTGCGGATTGAGAAGCGGCCATCCGCATCGGTGCTGGTATTGTAAGTGGCGCCGCTTCCGCGGGCTTCGATGTCGACACCGGGGAGTGGCTGATCACCACCGAAGACCTTGTCGGGACGGCCGAGTGCTTGCCCCTGGATCGTTCCTGTCAGCCGCGCTTCGGTGAGGCCTTTGAGGAATTCGAGATCCTCCGCCGCATATTGGACAGAACGGCTCCGCTTGCAGCCGCGGGACGGAATGGCGGCTTTGGGGCCGGCGGGGGTTTGTGTGTACATCAGGTACTGCTCGCCGACTGTGAGGGTGGGACCGTCGCACATGCCGTCGTCGAAGAGAGTGACGGAATCACCGGAGATGCCTTTGTAGGCGTGGTCAAGGCGCATGCTGGCGCGCGCGACGAAGCCGTTACGGGTCTCGAGGATCGCGGTGACTGTTCCGACGAAAACCGCCGGAGTTTGCCAGTAGGCCTGGCACGGCGGTGGAGGGGCGCCGCAACTGCACGCGAGCGCGGACGGGGCCAGGGAGAGGAGGATCGCAGCGGTGCGGATCAGCAGGCTCATGTTCGATTAGACAACGGTGTCTTGTGCTGAGTTCCGCATATCCACCAGCAACTCTGACGCATTCCTGCGCCGACCTTTCTGGTAAGCCAGCGCGCGGAATGGTTCGCGGCTCAGATGCGCTCCTGCGGCTGGGGAGATCGTTCGAGATAGAAGGGCGAGCGCCTGATGCTTTGGAACAGAATCTCTCGGCGCCTGGCACTTTCCCGCTACAATTCGCGCCGCTATTGGTATGAGAAGAACATTGGCCGTTGTCCGAATTGTTACCCTGTCTGTTTTACTGCCATCATTGGCCGGGGCTGTCTTAAGTGATGAAACCTCTCGGTTGATGCGGCGGGCAGAAGCGGGCGATGCGGCCGCGCAGACCGATTTCGGGTACCTCTATTTCAGCGGCGCTGGCGGCATGCCAAAAGACTACGCCAAGGCGCTGTTCTGGTTCCGCAAATCGGCGGACCAGAACTTTGCGCGCGGCTTCGATTGCATTGGAAGCTTTTACGAAATGGGGCTCGGTGGGCTACCCAAGGACCCCGTGAAGGCGCTGTCGCTGTTTCAGAAAGCGGCCATGATGGGCAATCCGTGGGGAGAATATAACCTCGGCCGTTTCCTTCGGAACGGAACCGCTGGAAACCGCATAGACCTGGCGGGGGCCGCGGCCCTCTTTCAAAAAGCCGCGGAACAGGACCATGGTCTCTCCCAGCTCAGCCTGGCTACCATGTATGACCGCGGGGAAGGCGTCCAGAACAACCCGGTGACCGCTGTCTATTGGTACCGCAAAGCGGCAGCCAAGGGCATCGCCTGGGCTCAAACCGGTCTAGGTGATATGTTGCGCGACGGCCGCGGTTGTGTGCGGAACCTGGCGGAAGCGGCGCACATGTACTCCCTGGCGGCCGACCAGGGAGATGCTGGAGCCAGGACGAGCTTAGCGGGCTTCTATTTGTCGGGTGAAGGCGTCCCTCAAGCGGATCCACGCCGGGCGATGGCTCTGCTGAGAGCGGCGGCGGAAGGCGGTTACCCGGCCGCGGAATACAATTATGGCGTGGCTTTGGAACTAGGCCAAGCCGGCCAGGTCGATTACCGTGGAGCACTGAACTGGTATTTGAAAGCGGCGCAGGCCAACAATGGCGAAGCCATGAACCAGATCGGCAGCATGATCGAACGTGGCCGGGTTCATGACGCTTCCCTGGGAAATGCAGCCGATTGGTTTTGGCGGGCCGGGCAATCGGGCTCATTGCGCGGTTCGCAAAACTGGTATGCCATCACCCATCAGCAACGGCAAACCCAGACAGGCCGGCCAGCCTGGGAAGAGCCTCTCGATCCGCACTATTGCCTCACCACATTAGCGGGCGGCTGTTAAGCCTTGCATAGAAGTGAACCGTTCGCTTTCCGTGTAAACCGCTGCGCGTCGGCGACTCCCCCAAATCCGCTATCGTAGCTAGAGCGCGCCAATGAAAGGCATTCAGCCACAACCTATCACTCTGCACGATGTCGCCGAGGCGCGCGAAGCCCGCGAGATCCTGCAATGGTTCACGCGCGAAAAGCAGTGGATCAACGATATCCACCAGCAGCTCTGCCGCATCCCAGCGCCCACCTTCCTCGAAAGCCAGCGCGCGGAATGGTTCGCGGCTCAGATGCGCTCTTGCGGCTTGAACGCCCGAATCGACCGCGCAGGCAATGTGCTCGCCACGCAGGACGCCGCATCGGAAGGACCCTTCGTCGCCGTCACCGCGCATCTCGATACCGTTCTTGCTCCGCGCACGAAAGACGATATCGGCGTGTCTCCGGATGGTAAGTTCTTCGGGCCCGGCGTTTCCGATAACGGGGCTGGATTGGCCGCGCTTCTTGCGATTGCGAAAGCGATCCAATCGGTCCCAGGAGCAGACTTCTCCAATCTACTGTTCGTCGCCAATGTCGCTGAAGAAGGCGAGGGCAATCTCAACGGCATGCGCGCGCTCTGCAAGAACGAGATGGCCGATAAGATTCGAAGCTTCCTGGTACTCGACGGCGCCACCACCGACCACATCACGAGCCAGGCGCTTGGCAGCCGGCGCTTCGAGGTCGTCTTCACGGGTCCTGGCGGGCATAGCTGGAGCGACTACGGCACGGCGAATCCGGTCCACGCCCTGGCCCGGGCTGTGACGCTTTTTGCGGAGACTCGCATCCCTCCCACGCCGCGGAGTTCGATCAATGTGGGCGTCATCGAGGGCGGTTCCAGTATCAACGCGATTCCCGCACAAGCCCGCGCCAAGGTCGATATCCGCTCCGAACGCAATGACCGCATGGACGATCTGGTGATGGCTTTGAACGCCTCGGTAGACCGCGCGCAGGAGGTCGAAAACAGCCGCGCCCTCACCGGCAAGGTCACGGGAAAGATCAAGGAGATCGGCTCCCGCCCCGCAGCCCGGCTGCCTGAGAACGCACCCATCCTGGCCTACATACGCACAGTGGATTCGCACTTGGGCATCCGCTCACACATCGAATGCGCTTCTACCGACGCCAACATTCCTCTCTCACTTGGCATCCCCGCGATCTCGATCGGCGCCGGAGGGCAGGGCGGCGGGGCGCATACGCCGCAGGAGTGGTTCAGTCCGGAAGGCCGCGATCTCGGGCTGAAGCGCATCTTCCTGACGTTGTGCCTGCTGCTGAATGAAAACGCTTAAGGCGGACCTCGCCCTGATCGGCGTCACCGCCATCTGGGGCTGCACGTTCCTGCTCGTCCAGAACGCAATCAAAGACGTCTCGCCGATTTTGTTCCTGGGGCTCCGCTTCACCGTCGCCGCCGCCGCGCTTTTCGTCATTTACGGGCGCAGGCTGATGAAAGCCGCCGTTCTGCCCGGAATCGCCGCGGGGCTCTTCCTCTTCGTGGGGTTCGCCTTCCAAACGGTGGGCCTCCAATACACCACGGCCTCGAAATCCGCATTCCTCACCACTCTTTCGGTTCCATTGGTACCTTTGGCGGGTTCGCTCGTCTATCGTTTGGTACCGAAGCCCTTCGAGTTGCTGGGTGTAGCCGTGGCCAGCATCGGCATGGTGCTGCTGACCGCCCCTTCGAGCTTCGCGGGGATCGGCCGGGGGGATTGGCTCAGCTTGATATGCGCGGTATCGTTCGCCGGTCAGGTGGTTGCGGTAAGCCACGCAGCCGGCAAGGGGAATTTCGAAACTTTAGCGTTCATGCAGATGCTCACAGCTTCCGTGCTCTCCTTCGCGACGCTCGGTTTGCTCGAAAAACCGATACTTCACGGGACGCCCGCCGTGGTCAGCGCGGTGCTGCTGGCGGGACTCCTGGCCTCGGCTTTGGCGTTTTCGGTACAGGCCTGGGCGCAGCAATTCACCAGCGTGACGCGCGCGGCAATCATCTATGCGCTTGAACCCGTTTTTGCGTGGATCACGAGCTGGTGGCTGGTTGGCGAGCGCCTGGGATTCAAGGAATCGACCGGCGCAATATTGATCCTGGCGGGCATCCTGACCGTTGAATTGAAACGCGGCGAGACGAATTCACATCAGTAGTTCAGTCCCCGCCGGAACGTCGATTGTATAATCGTTATTTAGAGGCAATAGAGGAGTTAGATAAGTTCCATGAGTTTTCTCAATAAAATCCGTCAACAAAAGTATCTGTCGTTCACGGTGATTCTGTTCACCCTCTCGGTCGGCATTCTGATCGGCACGATTCTGAATTCGGGCGTAAAGGCGAATAGCCAGGGCGGCACATCTGCCCCTGGGGCCACGCCGTTGGTCATCCCGGAGCCAGTGCAACTGCAGAATCAGTTCACTGCGCTCGCTAAGCTTCTGGAGCCTTCCGTCGTGAACATCTCGACCGAATACGATCCGGCCAAGGATAAGAACGCGACCAGCAAGAAAGCCAACCCGCGCGGACGCCGTCAACAGGTTCCCAACGACGATGAGGAACAGAACGGCGCGCCACCGAACGGCAGCGATGAAAATAGTATGCAGCAGTTCTTCCAGCGCTACTTCGGCGGCGGAGGCGGTGGTGGCGGCATCAATCCCTTTGGACAGGGGCAGGAAGAACCGCGCGCCAGCCTCGGCTCCGGCGTGGTCGTGGACAAGAACGGCTACATCTTGACCAACAATCACGTGGTTGAGAAAGCCACGCGCATGAAAGTGAAGTTCAACGGCGATGACACCGAGTACGAAGCCAAGCTCATCGGTACGGACCCCTTGACCGATCTCGCCGTAATCCATATCGATCGCACCGGCCTGACTCCCGCCAAGATCGGCAATTCCGACGCTATACAGGTTGGCGATTGGGCCGTAGCCATCGGCTCTCCGTTCGGCTTCCAGGCCACCGTCACCGCGGGCATCATCAGCGCCAAGCAGCGCCGCATTGCGGAAGACGGCGCCAATTCCTCGTTCCAGCCATTCCTTCAGACCGACGCGGCCATCAATCCCGGCAATAGCGGCGGCCCGCTTCTCAACATCAACGGTGAAGTGATCGGCATCAACACCATGATCGCCAGCCGCTCCGGCGGCTACCAGGGCATCGGTTTCGCCATGCCGATCAACACCGCGGTGCGCGTCTATAACGAGATCATCAAGACCGGCCACGTAACACGCGGCTCGATCGGCATCAGCCTCCGGGAAACTCCCGATCGCAAGGAACTCCTCAAAGCGTTCGGCGCCAAGAACGGCGTGTTCGTCGAGGATGTCACTCCCGGCGGCCCGGCTGAGAAGGCAGGGCTCAAGGTGGAGGACATCATCGTCTCCGTCAACGGCAAGATGATCAAGGACGGGCAGGATCTGATCGATACGGTCTCTTCAATTCCCGTCGGCAGCAAGGCGACTCTCCAGGTACTTCGCGATCGTAGCGAGAAGACCTACGAAGTCACTGTAGGCGACCGCGAAAAGGTTCACTCCGCGCAGTTGTTGAGCGCCGATCGTCCGCCGCAGGAGATGGAACATGGCTCAACCAGCCAGCCCCGCTTGGGGATCACCTTCGGCAATCTGAACGATGGCATGCGCGCCAATACCGGCTTCAAGGCTAAGGGCGGCGTGCTGGTGGAATCCGTCGAGCCGGATTCCTTCGCCGATGGCATCGGCCTGATCAAGGGCGATGTGGTGATGAGCATTATTGCGAACAATGAGCACATCACAATCAACAGCCTCGACGATGTGAAGCAGATCGCCGGCAAGCTAAAGACCGGTGAGAGCGTAGCGCTGAAAGTAATGCGGCACGTTCCCGGCGGACCCTGGCAACCGGCCTACCTTGCCGGCAACATTCCGGCGGCACAGTAAATCCGGCCGATCTTGATACAATTTTGGGCGCACTCAAACCGCGCCTCTTTTTCATGCCTTCGCAATTCCACGTGGTTATTGCCTTCGGAACGATAGCGGGATTTCAAGCCCTAGCCGCCCCTCAGGTAGCCACGAAATCGACTGCGCCTAGAAAACCCGTAACCACCCAAGCCAGAATCCCTACGCACATCAGCGCCTCACGCACTGCCGCGCGCCAACCGGCCGCCAAGCAACAGCCGGCCACCCAAACCACCTCACGAAAACCGGTGACGCGCAAGCCCGCAGCCGCGCCTCAATACGGCTATCGCCAATCCGGCCCCACACCCGACCGATATAAGGAAATTCAGGGATCGCTCATTTCCAAAGGCTACCTGCAAGGCGAGCCCACCGGCGTCTGGGATCAGAACTCAGCGGACGCCATGAAAAAGTTCCAAACTGACCAGAAGTTGGAGCCAACTGGTAAGATCACGGCGAAGTCCCTCATCACCCTCGGTCTGGGACCCAGAGACGAAAGCGCTCCTACAACATCCAAATGATCATCGGCGTTCCGAAAGAAATCAAAGACCATGAAGCGCGGGTAGCGCTCGTACCGGGCGGCGTCATCGCTCTCAAGGAACACGGTCACGATGTGCTGGTCGAAGCCAGCGCTGGTGTCGGCAGTTCCATCCCTGACGAAGAATATCACCACGCCGGAGCCACAATCATCTCCAGGGCTGCCGAGGTCTGGGCGAAGTCCGATCTCATCGTCAAGGTCAAGGAACCCCAAGCCTCCGAGTTCGTCTATCTGCGCCCCGGCCTGACGCTCTTCACTTATCTACATCTAGCGCCGCTGCTCGACCTCACCAACCGCCTTCTCGAAACGAAGACCTCCGGCGTGGCGTACGAGACCATTCGCGAAGCCGATGGTTCCCTGCCCCTGCTGACTCCCATGAGCGAAGTCGCGGGCCGCATGGCGGTACAGATCGGAGCGCAATATCTGGAAGCGCAGAACGGCGGACGCGGCATTCTGCTCTCCGGCGTTCCAGGCGTGGCCCCTGCGAACGTAACGATCATCGGCGGCGGCGTGGTGGGTACCAACGCCGCAAAGATCGCCCTCGGCATGGGGGCCACCGTCACCATCATCGACAAGAGCCTGCCCCGACTCCGTGAACTCGACGACATCTTCAACGGCCAGCTCATCACCCTCGCTTCCGATCCTTGGACCATCGGCAAAAGCCTCAAGCATGCCGACCTGCTCATTGGAGCCGTTCTCATCCCCGGCGCCGCCGCGCCTAAGCTCGTCAAGCGCAGCATGATCGCCAAAATGAAGCGCGGCGCGGTTGCGGTGGACGTAGCTATCGACCAGGGTGGGTGCTTTGAAACCTCGCACGCCACCACTCACACCGACCCAATCTACTTCGTGGACAACGTGCTGCATTACTGTGTCTCGAATATGCCCGCAGCCGTTCCGCACACCTCCACGTTCGGCCTCACTAATGCGACGTTCCCGTATTTGCTCGAACTCGCCAACAAGGGCCTGGAACGCGCTATGGGGGAACGCAAGAGCATCCGCGGTGGCGTGAATACCTACCACGGAGAACTCACGCACGCCGGTGTTGCCGAATCGCAGGGAAGGTCTTGGAAAGAGCTCTAACCAGCCTGACGGAAGACGAGCGGCTCTTCCAAGCCACCGTCCGCAAATTCGCCAAGGAACAGATTGGCCCTCACGTCCGCTCGATGGATGAGGCCGGGAAATTCTCGAAGGATATCCTGAAGCAGCTCTTTGAACTCGGGCTCATGGGCATCGAGATCCCCGAAGAGTATGGTGGACAGGGCGGCGACTTCTTCCAATGCGTCCTGGCTGTCGAGGAACTCTCCGCCGTCGACCCTTCCGCGGGCGTGATCGCCGACGTTCAGAACACCATCGTCATCAACGCGATCCTGCGTTGGGCGACCGATGCCCAGAAGCGCCAGTATCTTCCCAAGCTGGCCGCCAATACTGTAGGCGCCTATGCGCTCTCGGAGGCCGGTTCCGGATCTGATGCGTTTGCGCTTTCGACGCGCGCAGTCGATCAGGGCGACCATTATTTGCTCACCGGACGTAAGCTTTGGATCACGAACGCGGCTGAGGCGGGTTTGTATCTGCTGTTCGCGACGGTGGATCCGGCTGCCGGCTACAAAGGCATCACGGCATTTATCGTCGAGCGCGGCTTTGAGGGCTTTCAGGTCGGGAAGAAGGAGGACAAGCTGGGGCTGCGGGCGTCCTCAACTTGCGAACTCATTCTGGACAACTGCCGCGTGCCCCGGGAGAATGTGTTGGGCGAAGTGGGCAAGGGCTACAAGATCGCCATCGAGACGCTCAACGAGGGCCGCATCGCCATCGGCGCGCAGATGATCGGCCTGGCCCGTGGCGCTCTCGACGCTGCAATCGCTTATTCCAAGCAACGCAAACAATTCGGCAAACCGATTTCGGATTTCCAGGCCGTTCAGTTTTCGCTCGCCAAAATGGCCACGCAACTGGAGGCCGCCCGGTTGCTGGTCTACAACGCTGCCCGTCTGCGCGATGCCAAACTCCCCTTCCTCACCGAAGCCGCCATGGCCAAGTACTACAGTTCAGAGGTCGCTGAGAAGGTGGCGTCGCAGTCTATCGAAGTCTTCGGCGGCGTTGGCATTACGAAAGACTATCCCGCTGAAAAGTTCTACCGCGACGCCAAGATCGGGCGCATTTATGAAGGAACCAGCAATATCCAGCTCATGACCATCGCGAAGAAACTGCTGGGCCGCTAACGCCGTCGAGTTCAGTAAACTGGAGGGAGAGGCAATCTATGGGCAAACTGTTCTTATGCGCCGTGCTGGCGCTGCCTGTTTGGGCAGCCGACGACATCAATCCCGACGAAATCATTCGCAAGTTCGCCGCGAAGGAAACCGCCTTCCAGAAGGCGCGTGAAAACTACACTTACCGGCAGACAGTAAAAATCCAGGAACTCGATTACGACGGTAACCCCCACGGCAAGTACGAAATAGTGTCCGACATCGTGTTCGGTCCCGATGGCAAGCGCACGGAACACGTCGTCCGCGCTCCCATGACGACCTTGCAATTCATCACGCTGACGCCGGAAGACGAGAAGGATCTGCGCGACGTGCAACCCTTCGTGCTCAACACGAAGGACATTGGCAAGTACGATGTGAAGTACATCGGTAAGCAGAAGCTGGACGAGATCAACTGCTACCAGTTCACCGTACATCCCAAGACGATGGTCAAGGGCGAGCGCTACTTCGAAGGCGACATCTTTGTGGACGACCGCGACCTGCAAATCGTCAAGACCATCGGTAAGGCCGTCGGCCTGCGCAAGAAGAACGACGACAACCAGTTCCCGAAATTCGAGACCTACCGAGAGCAGATCGACGGTAAATACTGGTTTCCCACCTACACGCACGCCGACGATACGCTACACTTCCGGAACAGCAATCAACGCATCAGCATGACGGTGAAGTATGAGAACTACAAGCAATTCAAGGCTGACACAAACATCACCTTCGGCGACGAAATCAAAGATAAAGATAAGGACAAATGACAAAAGTTACGGTAAGAAATGACGGGTCGATTCTGATCGACGGAGATTTCGAAATTCTAGATCCGCAAGGGGAAAAATTCGGCTTGGCCGGCCGCACATCGATCGGCCTGTGTCGCTGCGGTCAATCGGCCAACAAGCCCTTCTGCGACGGTTCCCACGCAAGAACCGGTTTCCAGGATACGGTGGTAGCACGCGAACTTCCGCCACCCAAACCGAAAATCTAATTCCGCAACAAACGTTTCAGAGCCGCGCGCGACAGCAAGCGGTCTTTTAATCCGTAATCGAGACAGTGGGGCCCAGCGGTTGCCCCACTTCTTCCACCCGCGCGATCATCCGAGCCGCCAACTCATCGAACACACTAGGCCGCAATGCTACGGGCGCGCCCGAATCCCCGCCGATTCTCACCTTCGGATCCAGCGGCAACTCACCCATGAAGTGAACCCTCATAGCCTCCGCGGTAGTCTTCCCGCCGCCATGACTGAACACATCGATCCGTTCGTCGCAATGCGGGCACTGCAAATAGCTCATATTCTCGACAATCCCGAGAATCGACACCTTCACCTGCTCGAACATGTGAACAGCTTTGCGCGCGTCTTCAAGAGAGACGGCGGAAGGCGTAGTCACCACAATCGCGCCGGTCACAGGAGCGGTCTGCAAGAGGGTCAATTGCACGTCGCCCGTACCCGGCGGCAAATCGATCAGCAGGTAATCCAACTCCCCCCAATCCACGCCGCGCAAGAACTGCTGAATGACGCTGTGCAGCATCGGCCCACGCCATACCAGTGGCTTGTCGCCGGGATTCAGGAACCCCATCGACATCAATTTTACGCCGTGACTCTCCAAGGGCTGTATGCGCTCGCCGATTGCAGCTGGTGTCTGATTGATGCCCATCATGAGCGGCACGTTGGGGCCGTACACATCGGCATCCATCAACCCAATCGAAAGGCCCTTTCGCGCGAGAGCAATGGCGAGATTCACAGAGACGGTCGTCTTCCCGACGCCGCCCTTTCCGGAACCAATGGCAATGAGGTTTTTGACGCCTCGGATCGGCAGCTTCGGCTGAGCTTGTTGGGGACTCATGAAACTTCAGGATAGCAGCGGCGTCATTACGACACGGAAACCCACCGAGTGGTAACCCGCCTGCCCCGCCGCCCGCGTCTCGCTGCGGTAGTGTGTCCGGCACGAACTCTCATTCGCATACCACGACCCGCCGCGGATGATCTTCGTGGCGCGGCCGCTCCGTGCGCCGTCCGAGCCCGATTTGCGATCCTCCTCCGTCAGCATCGCTTCGGAATCCACACAGGGATCCAGCCCCTTCGCGGCCAGTTGCTTGTACGTCGATACGGTAGAAAAATCCCGCGTCCATTCAAACGCGTTCCCCGCCATGTCATAACAACCCGACGGACCCGCCGGATACGTTCCCACCGCAGTCGTATACCCGCCCGCATCCATAATCTTCTTCCAGACGGTCCGGACCTCCGCGCTCGATTCGTCGAACGGCGTTCCCGGCTCATCTTCCCCGTAAGCAACGCCTTTGAAATTGCTGGCCGTGACCGAATCCCCGCGCACTCTAAGTACGAACGGCCAGTAAGGATAATCCACCCCGCCGATCGTCTTCGGGGCTCCGTTTTTGGTGGCGCACAACACATTGAAGTTCAACCGGTCGCGATAATCGTTGGCGCCGGTTGCGTTGCCCCAGGGAAATTCGTTCTCATCGCCCGTCTTGGTGACCCCGCGCGCGGCCCGTTCCCACTGAGCATCACTCGGCAGCGCAACACGCCAGTCCGTCTTCTTCGTTAGCCACTCACTGTAAACCGAACATTGGTTGTATCCGACCCACAGAACCGGATGGTCCGCCTTCTCTTTCCAACTAAACGCGGCGTTGTCCCAGTAGCGTGGCCGGAAACGGGCGCCCGCCGCATCGGTGAACTCCTTGTATTGCGCGTTGGTCACCAGGTACTTCCCGATGTAGAACTCACTCAGCTCCACGCTATGGAGGCTTGACTGACTCTCTCCGCGGCCCGGACGAGTGGAGCCCATAATGAAAGAGCCCGACGGTATGTGAACCACACCCTCTGGAACCTTGCCCGCGCCCCAAGCCCGCCCGGCCGCAAGCGCCACTGCCGACTTCAATAGAGTTCTTCTGTTCATCATCTTTCAACACAATATCCCTTACTGGATTAAGTGGGTGTTAAGCATCGAATTATAATTTGGATAGCTTCTATGCTCTGGGCTCCTCGGCGGCTTGCTCTTGCGATGACGTGGCACGCATGCTTGCTAGCCCAGACGCCTGCCCCAAAACCCGGCCGCGTTGAAGGCACGGTCACCAACTCTGTAACCGGCGGCGGGATCAGGAAGGCCGAGGTCATCATGAACGGCCAAGCTGCCCAAAACGTCCTCACTGATGCCACCGGCCACTTTGCCATTGAAAATGTAACTCCGGGCGGCTATTCGATCCAGGTAAACTGCCCTGGCTATGCATTTCCGCCGCCGGGCGTCAATGGCCTGAAGCAAATCAAAGTAGCCGAGCAGCAGGAGGTGAAGGATGTCTCCATCAAGCTCACGCCGCTTAGCGTAGTTTCCGGTAAGGTGCGCGACGAAAATGGCGAGGCCGTGCCGCACGTGCAGATCCAGGCGTTCCGTTTCTCCTACTGGTTCGGACACCGGCAACTGAGCCAATCCGGATTCGCTATGACGAACGACCTTGGCCAGTTCCGCATGTACGACCTGCAACCCGGAAAGTATTTCTTCATGGCCAATCCGCAGATGACGATGGGCCGCGGCGTTCCCGACGGAACCATCACCGATTTCGAGAACCTCACCTATGCGGCGACCTACTACCCGAGCGGCCTCGACATCGCCCAGGCCTCTGTTCAGGAAGTGAAGGCCGGCGAAGAACTGGCGGGCCTGGAATTCCGTCTGAAGAGATCGCCATCCTTCCACATACGCGGCAGCATTGTTCGAGCGGCGGATGAAGAGCGCGGCCTGGTGGTGCAAGTTTTTCGCGCCGGGAGACCCACAAACGCGGCGGCACACTCTCCGCGCGAAGACGGCTCATGGGACATTCCCAACGTGGTCCCTGGCGAATACACTCTCATTGCGACCCTGAATGGACGCATGGATACGGACTCCGCGCGGGCAACCATCATCGTTTCCGATCACGATGTGGATGACGTGAAGCTCACGATGGAACCAGCTTTGACGCTTCACGGCGCTTCCATCGTGGAAGGCACAAGCGCATCGCCTCAGACAGCCGCCATTCACATGTCGCTGGAACCGAGCGAAGGCCCTGGCGGCGGGCATTTCTCCGGCGCACAAGCCACCATCAAGGATGACGGTACCTTCGAAATGAAAAACATAGTGCCGGACATCTACGCCCTCAACATCATGGGCGCTGCTCCCCGGTACGTGAAATCGATTCAGTTCGACGGCCAGGACATCCCATCCGGCACTCTCGATCTCACGCAGCATCGCGGCGGCGAGCTACAACTCGTCTTCGGCACGGATGCCGGACAGATTCATGGAACCACCTCGCCTTCGATTACTATCACCGCCACTCCCGCCGTAGAAGGACCGATTCGTAGAGACCAATTCTCTTTCACCCAAAGCGATGCCAACGGGAACTTCCAATTCCTCAATCTGGCGCCAGGAAAATACCAGATCATGGCATGGGAAAACGGAGACTTGAGCCCGATGCAAATTCCCGAGTTGCGCAAACAACTGGAAGGCAGCGCGGCGAGCGTGACGCTGAGTGCGAACGGGAACGAATCGGTTCAGGTTACACTGATCCCCGCTGATCAGGTCGCAGCTGCCCTGCAGAAGCTCCCATGAAGATACTCATCGCATCACTTCTCGGAGTGGTCATCCTGAGCGCTCAACCGAGCGCGAAGGTCCAAGGCACCGTAACGAATACGCTTACCCACGAGCCCATGAACGAAGTTATGGTGACGCTACATTTCAGCGGCGGTCCGAAAACGAAAGGCAACAGTTACGCTACGGAGACCAAAGGCGGTGGCCATTTCACGTTCCTGCATGTCGGTCCCGGCAAGTATGTCATTACTGTCCAACGCGATGGTTTCCGTAGAGAGCCCGACGCAAGTCCAGGTGTTCCTTCGCCGCCCGTCGTGGTGGAAGACGGAAAAGACCTCACCCTTGCAATCAAGATGGAGCCTCTCAGCGTGATCTCCGGCAAGATCAAAGACCCCGATGGCGACCCTATACGCAACGTCAGCGTCATGGCCATGCGTTACGGCTATGTGGCGGGTAAGAAGCAGCTCAACTCCGCAGGTTCGGTCGTGTCTGACGATCGCGGCGAATACCGCCTCTTCGGCCTGGTACCGGGCAAATACTACATCCGCGCCGCGCACAACAGAAACGGCCCGATCGTTCAACTGCTCGCCGTCAACGCGCCTACATTCTTTCCCGGCACCACAGATCCGGTCGAAGCGGCCGCGATCATCGTGGGCCCAGGCAGTGAAGCGGCAGGAATCGATATTACGCTCCGTAGCGAAGCCGTTTTCAAAGTGCGCGGAAGCATGCCTTCGCTAACAAGGGACCAACCCCCTCAACCAGCCAAGGGCCCGAACGGCGCCTTTTACACCACAAATGGAGTCCAGCGAATGGGCCGCCCCAACTATTCACTGCGCTTGATTCCAACTGTCCCGGAATCGCTCCTGATGGGATACCCGCTGTCGATGAGCGAGCAAAACGGCTTGGCTATCTTTGAGTTCTCCGATGTGCCCGCCGGATCTTACATATTGACCGCCACGCGATCTTTGGAAGACGGACACACCCTCTATGCGCGAGAGAATGTCCAAGTAGCCGGCTCCAACGTAGAAGGCGTCTCTCTCACATTCGTCCCAGCCTTCGACGTCACCGGAAAGGTAGTCTTCCAAGGCCCCGCAACCGGAAAATTTGAAACCATGCGCGTACGCCTGGCGCCTCCCACTGCTGGCCGAGGTGGAGCTGTCCCCCTTGTCCCTCTTAAAGAGGATGGAACTTTCGTCATGCATGATGTTCCGCCTGAGGTCTTTGAAGCCACGGTAAACAGTCCTGAAGCTACTTACCTGAAATCCGTGCAAGTAGGAACCAAGGTCCTCTCAGGACGCGAAGTCGATTTCACTCGGGGCCCGGTAACACTGACGCTCGTGCTAGCCTCCGACTTCGGCGAAGTCAAAGGCGCCGTCAAAGATGAAAAGGGCGAACCGGTTCCACGCGTGCGTGTAACCGCCATCCCCATCGGCGACGATCTAGGCCGAATGGACATTTCCCGCTTCGCCTTCACCAACGAAAAAGGCGCGTACACCATTGAGAGGCTGCCGCCGGGCGACTATAAAATGTTCGCGTGGGATAAGGTTGACACGGGCGCGCCGCAAGATCCCGACTTTCGCAAGCCCTACGAAAAGCAAGGCAAGGAGATCCACCTAAAGTCCGCGGGCCACGAAACGGCCGATCTCACCGTGGTACGCGTAGTCGAGCCCTAGTGCAAAGATGAAGCAATGAGAGTAACCCGACGTACAGCGATTGGCTTGATGACAGCGGGCATGGCGCAGCAAACCGCCCGCACGCAAACCGTAGCAAATGCGATCTCCCTCGCGTGGCTCGGCAATGAAGCTCCCGCGCTGCCTTGCGGCGTAAGTTGGGGCGTACCCTTCGCCCGCGGCTCGGTCGCCAAGACCGCAACATTCTCACTAACCAGCGCCGAAGGGAAGGCACACCCGCTCCAAACCTGGCCCCTCGCCTACTGGCCCGATGGCTCAATCAAGTGGCTCGGCTTCGCAACCGCAGTCGACCCCAACGCGCCACGCGAGTTCCACCTCACGCAATCCGCCCCGAACCCATCCACGCCGCTCTCTATCAAGACTGCCGACACCATCGATATCGATACCGGCAGACTGCAATGCAGCATCGGACGCAAAGGCGAGTTCCTCATCTCGTCGATGAAGATGGAAGGCCGCGAAGTAGCCAACAAAGGCCGCCTCCTCTGCACCCTCGACGACGGACAAGAATTCACCAGCGATATCCGCACCGCCGCCGTTGAACAAACCGGCCCCGTGCGAGCGGTGGTAAAGCTCGAAGGCTTCCACAAATCCGCAACCCGCGCGTGGCTCCCCTTCGTCGTGCGCCTTTACTTCTACGCCGGTCAGGAACAAGTCCGCATGGTCCACACCATCGTCTTCGATGGCGACCACGAGAAGGATTTCATTCGCAGCCTCGGCCTCTCCTTCGCCGTGCCCATGCGCGAACAGGTACACAACCGTCACGTGCACTTCGGCAATTCAGGCAATGGCGTATGGGCCGAATCGATCCAACCGCTCACCGGACGCCGCGTCCTTGCGGGCAATGCGTTCGTTACCCAACTCGCAGGCAAGCGCGTCCCCAACACCGAATCCTTCGACGCCCGCAATCAGGCCCTCATGCGTGATTGGGCCGTGTGGGATTCCTACAAACTGATCCAACCCACCGCCGACGGCTTCGCCATTCAGAAGCGCACCAACCCGCAAAGCTGCTGGCTCGACGCGGGCTGGGGCCATCGCGCATCGGGCATCGTCTTCGCAGGCGACGTCTCCGGCGGCTTGGCCATCGGCGTGAAGAACATGTGGCAGTCCCACCCCACATCGCTCGAAGTCCACAAGGCCAGCACGCCCACCGCCGACCTGCGCGTCTACTTGTGGTCTCCCGACGCCGCGCCCATGGACTTGCGCCACTATGACACCAAAGCACACGGTCTCGAAGCCAGCTACGAGGACGTGCAGCCGGGTTTCAGCACGCCCCACGGCGTAGCGCGTACCAGCGAGCTGACGCTCTTCCCCAGCGCCGGCATTCCCACGCACGAAGAGACCGCGCAACGAGCCGCACTTACCTCGCAGCCTCCCCTTCTCACTGCTGCGCCTCAACACATCCACGGCGCCAAAGTCTTCGGCATCTGGAGCCTGCCTGACCGCTCCACTCCCGCCAAAGCCCACATCGAAGACCGCCTCGACGCAGCGTTCGCTTTGTATCACAAAGAGGTCGAACAGCGTCACTGGTATGGGTTCTGGAATTATGGCGACGTGATGCATCAGCACGATGGCCCGCGTCACACCTGGCGCTATGACGTGGGCGGTTTCGCTTGGGACAACACC
>Ga0302325_10013809_pt1 | contig 17212 bp, 17 predicted proteins | sample Palsa_T0_2_FD_201948 | JGI IMG/M metagenome (GOLD analysis project Ga0302325, IMG submission 201948) | Peat permafrost microbial communities from Stordalen Mire near Abisko, Sweden - Palsa_T0_2 | ecosystem: Environmental > Terrestrial > Soil > Palsa > Peat permafrost | place: Sweden: Abisko... | reverse complement strand
GTGGAGGCGCCGGGAATCGAACCCGGGTCCGAAAACGCATCACCCACGCTTCTACGTACGTAGCCGGCACTTTGAATCGCCCCGGGGCTCGCCTGCCGGCGGGCTCTCCCCAGCGCTAGTCACCTGTTTATCTTCGCCAGCCCGTCCGGTGACCCGGCGATCGGCTATCCAGCTCGGTTACGCCCTCGGGAGGGTGCTGGAGGACCCTTCCTTTGGACGGCGTTCAGTGCTGTTTAGGCAGCGAGCGCGAATGCGTTATCGTTCGCAATCATGGGTTGCAGGGCTTTTTACGTGGGGCCATGCGCCACGGTACGCAGCTAATGAGATCGTCGTCTCCGTCGAAACCGATCGCCCCCCTTTCACAGAGGCCCGAGAGTACCGAGTGACCCTACAACCATAGACACAGGCTATCCTCCGCGCCACCACATGTCCTCGCCGCCGCCGCCGCCGCCGCCGCCGACGCCGACGACGACGACGACGACGACGACGACGACGACGCCGACGCCGACGACCACGCCGCCGCCGTCCCATTCCCCACTGTCGTCGTCTTCCTCACCGTCGCCGCCTTCCTCACCGTCGCCGCCTTCCTCACCGTCGCCGCCTTCCTCACCGTCGCCGCCTTCGCCCCCCTCGCCGCGGCCGTCGTCCCGACGGCCCTCGACCCTCCTCATCACCGGCGCGTCGAGCGGCATCGGGCGCGCGCTCGCCCTGGAGTATGCTCGCGGCGGGGCGAAGCTCGTTCTCTGCGCCCGGCGCGTGGCGGAGCTCGAGGAGACCGCGGCGGCGGCGCGGGACCTCGGCGGCTCGGCGACGTGCATTCCCCTCGACGTCACCGACGTGCTGGCGGTGGACGACGCTGTGAGGCGCGCCGACCGCGATCTCGGCGGCCTCGACATGGTCATCGCCAACGCCGGACGCGGCGACACCAAGCTTTCCACCCGCCTCACGTGGGACGACGTCGGGCCGGTCTTCGACGTCAACGTGCGCGGGGCCATGGCCACCCTCCTCGCCGCCATCCCCGTGTTCCTCGCGCAGAAGCACGGGCACCTCGTCGGCATCTCCAGCCTGGCCGGCGTCCGCGGGCTGCCCACCTCCGCCGCCTACTGCGCCAGCAAGGCCGCGCTCAGCACCTTCCTCGAATCGCTGCGCATCGACCTCGCGCCCACCGGCATCCGCGTCACCGACGTGCAACCCGGCTTCGTCGCCACCCCCATCAACCTCCGGGCGACGCATCCCATGCCCTTTCGCTGGCCCGTGGATAGAGCGGCGCGCCACATCGTGCGACGCCTCGAGGCCGCGCCGGCCGTCGTCGCCTTCCCCTGGCCGCTGGTCCTCGCCACGCGCTTCGGCCGCATGCTCCCGGCGTGGCTCTACGACCGCGTGCTTCGCGCGCAGGCCCCCAGCAGGGCCTGAACCGACTCGGCGCCCAGCGTCCTCTCGTCGAACACCCTCCCCTCGGCGGCGAAGCGCGCGCGCGACAGCGCCACCACCCCGCCTCGCAGGCGATCCCACGCCGCCTCGGCCAGCGGAAGGTCGGCGCGGTTCTCCCACAGCCACGCCAGCGACGTCGCGTCGCATTGCAGCTCCGTCCATGCGCGCTGCTCGAACGGGCCATGGTTGTGGAAATGCGCCCAGTCGTGGAGTCCCCAGAAGAGCGCATTCAGGTTGTCGGCGGCCAGCCAGAGCGCGTCACGGGGGCGGATGCGGCGCGCGTAGAGGCCGTCGGTGGCGTCGTCGATCGCCCAGGGGGCGAGCGCCTCCTCCTCTTCCAGTCCCAGGCCAAACGCGTGCAGCCGCGCGAGCTCGCGCGGCAGGAACGACGCAGGAGCGCCAGGCCGCAAGACGAAGACCATGCGCGCCGGATCGGCGCCGTCCACCGGCGTCGAGGAGTCCCACGATCCGGCCGGCGTGCGCCACTCGAGCTCGTCGCTATCGCACCAGCCGAAGGCGTCGAACACCCCCTCGGGGACGAGGCGCGCAAGGGGCGGTGTCGCGAGGCGTACGACGCGCGCCGTCAAGCGATCGCCAGGCGAGGCAGAGACCACCGGGCCGTAGTAGCATTTCGCGCCGAGGACGCGCTTTGCGCCCGGCGGCGCTCCGCGCTAACTGCTGGCGACCAAGGAATCCGATGTCGAGCCACCCCCTGCCGCCGAAGAAAGAGGTCGCCCTCGCGCTACTCGAGCGTTGCAGCGACCGTGGCATCTTCGTGCACCTCGACCCGCGCCAGCCGACGGTGATGGTTCCTCCGTGGTTCAAGAAGCAACCCCAGCTCGTCCTCCAGATCGGCCTCAACATGCCGGTGCCCATTCCCGATCTACGCCTCGACGACGAAGGGGTGAGCTGCACGCTGAGCTTCAACCGGTCGCCCTTCTTCTGCGCCGTCCCCTGGGCCAGCGTCTTCGCCATGGTGGGAGAAGATGGACGCGGCATGGTGTGGCCCGACGACGTCCCCGCCGAGGTGCCTCTCTCCCGGCAAGGCCAGCAGTCGCCGCAAGCCGGGCCGTCGCCGATGCACGCCGTCGAGGGAGCCAAGAAGGACAGCAAGCCCGAGAAGGACATCCAAGGCGAGCGCGCCGGACCCAAGCCCAAGCGCGCGCGCAAGCGTCCCCCGCTCACCGCGGTGCCCGACGGTGACGCGACCGCCTCCAAGAAGGCCAAGAGCCCTCGCGCGCTCCGCGGCGAGCCGGCGCAGGCTCCCTCGCCGCGTCCCGTCGCCGCTCCCCCAGCGCCGCAGCGCTCTCCGGCCACGCGCGCATCCAGGGGAAGGAAGCGCGAGCTTCCGCCTTACCTTCGCGTCGTGAAGTGATCGCCCCCTTTCGAGACCGCGGATGAACCTTGCCTGGGCGCCCTTCACCCTGATCTGCGCCCTCGGGCTGGGACGGGCGCTCACCGCCAGCGCGCCGTCGCAGTCGCTCGCCGCCGACGGAGCGCAGCGTCGCGACGCCTTCCGCTACGTGGCCTCGGACGAGGCGGCCGAGCGACACGAAGCCGCCAAGACCTTCCCCACCGACCTCTGGTCGCGGGACGACGACTTCCATTCGCGCGAGGCCAAGCGCGCGCGCGACTGGGCCCGGACGCACCACGTGCGCGTCGGCGATGCGCTCTCCGCGATCGATCAGGGTCTGCGCGAGCACTGGCCGAGCGGCAGCTCGGTGCCGCTCGTGGCGACGGTCCCGCCATGTCGCCCGCGCGCCATCTACTGAGCTTCGCCGGCGGCGCCTACCGCACCGCCCGCTTCGTCGCGCGAGACACGCCGCTCCGCCTGGCGATCTTCGCCGCCCTGGCGCTCGCCGCCGCATGGCCGCTTCTCTCCAGCGCCGCCATGCTCAACGAGTTCCGCGACGCGCACGTGCTGGGGCACTACGAGACGGCCGCGCGCGAGTCCATCTTGCGCTGGCACCAGGCGCCCCTCTGGGATCCTTATTACTGCGGGGGGATGTACCTGCTGGGGACGCCGCAGGCGCGCTTCGTGTCTCCGACCTTTCTCTTCACGCTCCTCTTCGGCGAGTCGCGCGGCGAGGCGATCACCGCCTTCGCCATGATGATGGTGGGGCTCGAGGGCACCTTCCGCTACGCGCGCGACCGCGGGGCCACCCGCTTCGCCGCCTTGCTCGCCGCACCGATGTTCGCCATGAGCGGGATCTTCGCCGTTTCGCCGGCGCTGGGGTGGATCGGCTTCTTCGGGTTCGAGCTTCTGCCGTGGATGGCTCTGGGGGTGCGGCGAGCCCTGGCCCGGGAGCGCTGGGCCATCGTGCTGACCGCCGTCGCGGCGGCCTGGTGCGTGGGCTTCGGCGGCACGTACGCGGCGCCCATCGCGGCCCTCTGGTGCGCCTTCGAGGTGGCCGAGTTCGCGGTGACCCACGTGCACGGCCAGCGGAGGAAGCTTCTGGCGGGCGTCGGCGTCGCCGCGGCGGGGGCGGCGCTGGCCACGGCGCTGGCCGCCGTGCGTCTGTGGCCCATCGCGCAGACGCTCGACGAGGCGCCGCGCATCATCGGAGGAACCCCGGGCAACACCTGGAAGATCCTCGTGCGCATGTTCTTCTTTCCCCTCCGGACCGACAGCGACGACGGCGAGTTCTACCTGGGCTTCTTCGTCGCGCCGGCAGCGCTCCTGGGGTTGGCTCGTCGCCGCTCCATCGGCCTCGCGCTGGCCGCGATACTTTGCATCTGGCTGGCCGCCGGTTACGAGGCGAACCCTTCGCTCTTCGCCGCGCTCCGGGAGCTCCCCCTCTATGTCACCTTGCGCTATCCCGAGCGCTTCCTCGTCCCTCTCGGGCTGGCCACGGCGACGCTGGCGGCCCGCGGCATCTCGCTGGCCGAGGCCTACGCCAGGGTGCAGGGCGCGCCTCACGCGCAGCGCGAAGGTCGCTCTCGCCGCCGGCGCGTGGCGGCCGTGGCGGTGTTCGCCGTCGCCTCGCTGGCGATGGTGATCGGTGTCGGCCCGCTGGTCGCGCAGCACGCTCTTCACGCCAAGGAGCGTTCGCTCGGGGTCCTTTCGTTGCCCGACGCCGCGACGCCATTCCATCAGGCGCGCGGCTCGCGCTGGGCGCTCGCGTACTACGAGCCCATGCAGCGCGGCTCGCTTTCCTGCTGGGAGGCCTACCCCGTTCCCGAGTCGCCGCTCCTGCGCGGCGATCTGCCGAGCGAAGAGCGCATCGTGGAGCCGGGGGCGGGGACGGTGACCGAGCGCTCGTGGACGCCCAACGCCATCGACCTCGACGTGACGCTGTCGCGCCCGGCCACGGTGGCGATCAACCAGAACTGGCACGCGGGATGGCGCTCCAACGTGGGGGAGGTCGAGAGCGATCACGGCCTCCTCACGGTCGCGCTGCCGGAGGGAACGCATGCGCTGTCGTTGCGGTTCTTGCCCCGCTCGGCGCTGGGGGGCGCTCTCGTGTCGCTGGTGGCGGCGGGGGCGCTGGTCTTTCTGGCCCTGCGCGCGCATCGGGCGCCAAGGGTGAACACGCTGCGCGAGGGGGCCGTCCTGGCCGTTCTGGTCGCCGCGCCGGCGTTGACCTTTCTCTTCGCCCTCCACGGACGGTCGCCGAGGACGTTCGCCGAGCCGCCTCTCACGCCGGACGGACGCCCGGTGGTCGCCGACGGTCTCGACGAAGCCGCCGTGCGCATCGACGCGAAGTTCGCCGACGGTGTGGTGCTCGAAGCGGCGACCCTCTCGACGCCCGATCCGAGAGCCGGCTCCGACGTGAGCCTCGAGCTCGACTGGCGGCGCTCCCCGAGGGTCGATCCGGGCCTCGGCATCTTCGTCCACATCGAGCCTTCGAGCGGGACGGCGCAGAACGGCGATCACGTGCTGCTCTCCGGAGTCCTCGCCCCGGAGGACGCGCCGCCAGAAAGGACGCTTCGCGACGTCATCCCGCTCTTCGTTCCCGACGACGCGCGCGGCAAGACGTGGAAGGTGTGGGTGGGCCTGTGGCACGTGCGGCGCGGCGGAAGCCGGGTCCCGGTGCTCGACGGGGGGCACACCTTGGTCGACGGGGATCGCGTGCTGGCGGTCTCCTTCGTCGCGCGCTGAGCGTTGGACGCGCCGTGCGTAGCGGCGGGGCCGACTACCTGTCGGCGCCCGGGCACCGGGATGTAGGATCCCCGCCGATGCAAACGCTCGAGCGGCGCCTGGGGCTCTTCTCCGCGAGCACAATCATCGTCGGCTCGATGATCGGCTCGGGCATCTTCATCGCCCCATCCATCATGGCCAGCTACATCGCCGCCCCGGGCATCTGGCTGGGCCTCTGGCTCCTCGGCGGCGCGCTCACCCTCCTCGGAGCGCTCGCCTACGGGGAGCTCTGCGCGATGATGCCTCAGGCCGGCGGCCAGTACGTCTTCTTGCGCGAGGCCTTCGGCCCTCTCGTCGCCTTCCTCTACGGCTGGACGCTCTTTCTCGTCATCCAGACCGGGATCAACGCCGCCGTGGCCATCGCCTTCGCCAAGTTCCTGGGCGGGGTGGGGCTCCATGCCGGCGAGAACGACGTGGTGTGCACGGTCGGGCGCTTCGTGCTCTCGCGGGCGCAGCTCGTCGCCGTGGGCGTCATCGCCGTGCTCACCTGGGTGAACGCGCGGGGTCTGCGCGAAGGGGCGCTGGTGCAGAACGTCTTCACCGTCCTCAAGCTCGGCGCCATCGCGCTGCTGGTGGTCATCGCCTTCGGCAGCGGCAAGGGTTCCTTCACGCACTTCGCGCCCTGGCTGGGAACCCAGCTCGGCAGCAAGGGGCTGAAGATGGGGCTCTTCGCCGCCATGGGCGTCGCGATGTCCAAGGCCCTCTTCGCCTACGACGCATGGAACACCGTGACCTTCACCGCCGAGGAGGTGCGCAACCCGCAGCGCAATCTCCCGCGGGCGCTGGTGGCCGGAACGCTGGTGACCACGCTGGCGTACACGGCCGCCTGCGCCGCCTACCTGTACGTGCTCCCGCTCGATCGCATGGCCGGCGTCGAGGAGAACCGCGTCGCCTCCGAGGTGGCCGGCTCGCTCCTGGGGACCACGGGGATCACCCTGGTCTCCATCGCCATCCTGGTCTCGACCTTCGGCTGCCTGAACGGGCTCATCCTGGGAGGGGCGCGGGTCCTCTTCGCCATGGCGCGGGACGGCGTCTTCTTCCGCGCCGCCGGGCGCATCGATCCCGCCACCCACACCCCCCGCGGGGCGCTGGTCCTTCAGGGCCTCTGGTCGGCGGTCCTGGCCCTCTCCGGCAGCTACGACCGGCTGCTCACCTACGTGACCTTCGCCTCGCTGGGGTTCAACGCGCTCACCGTGGTAGGCCTCTTCGTCCTTCGCCGGAAGCGTGCGTCGGCGGCTCGGCCCTACCGCACCTGGGGCTACCCCGCCACGCCGGCGGTCTATCTCGCCGGCGCGCTCTTCTTCCTCCTCTACATCTTTCTCGGCGACCCTCCGGACGCGCTGGCCGGCATCGGATTGGTGGCCCTCGGCTTTCCCGCCTACGCGTGGCTTCGCCGCCGTCCGCCCACCCCGGCGTGACCCCATCCGCGACCCGGATCTTCCGGCTCCCCGCATGGATGACGCACCTTGCGACGCCGAGGCACGCCGGAGTAGTTTCTCGTCCGCGCCGGCGGGGGGCGGTCAGCCCGGGAAACCTTTCCAGGAGCGAGAATGGCGAATCGACCCGTTCATCTACCGATGCTGGACACCACGCAGCGCAAGGACGCCTGGTGGGTGGGACCGGCGCTCACGGTCGTCGTGCTCCTCGGCTTCGTGGTCTACGCCACCTTTCGCGCCTTCGAAGGAACGGCCTACGAATGGCGCGCCTATCTCTCGCCCTTCTATTCGCCGTTCTTCGACGTCTCCTGGGCCAAGGGGTGGGGCCTCCGCTTCTTCACGCCGGCCATGCTCATCTTGCCGGGTCCAGCGTCCTTTCGTCTCACTTGCTACTACTACCGCAAGGCCTATTACCGCGCCTTCGCCTGGGACCCGCCCGCCTGCGCGGTCGGCGAGCGATCGGCCCACCGCTACCACGGCGAGACGCGCCTGCTCCTCGTCCAGAACCTCCACCGCTACGCCATGTACGTGGCGCTGGTGTTTCTCTTGATTCTCTGGAAAGACGCGGTGCTCGCCATCGTGGGCTGGAAGGACGGGGTGCACGTCGGCGTCGGCACGCTGGTGATGCTCACCAACTGCGTTCTTCTCAGCGGCTACACCTTCGGCTGCCACAGCTTCCGGCACCTCGTCGGGGGCAGCGTGAACAGTTACTCACGAGCCGCTCTCGGCAACGTGCGCCATGGCCTGTGGAAGCTGGTCACCGTACTCAACGAGCGCCATCAGGTCCTGGCCTGGGCGAGCCTCTTCTCGGTCGCCCTGACCGACCTCTACATCCGCGCGGTCGCCAGCGGCGCCATCACCGACGCGAGGCTCTTCTGATGGCCGACGTCAAGTACGAGACGCACGAGCACGATGTCCTGGTCATAGGCGCCGGCGGGGCCGGTCTGCGCGCGGCCATCGAGGCCAGCGCCGAGGGCGCGAGCGTGGGTCTGGTGTGCAAGTCGCTCCTCGGCAAGGCGCACACCGTCATGGCCGAGGGAGGTGTCGCCGCCGCGCTCGGATACGTGGAGCCCAGAGACAACTGGAAGGTTCACTTCCGCGACACCATGAAGGGCGGCCGCTATCTGAACCAGTGGCGCATGGCGCAGCTCCACGCCATGGAAGCCCCGGATCGGGTGAAGGAGCTGGAGGAGTGGGGGGCCCTCTTCGACCGCACGGCGGACGGGCGAATCCTCCAGCGTAACTTCGGGGGTCACAAGTATCCGCGCCTCGCCCACGTGGGCGATCGCACGGGCCTGGAGATGATCCGCACCCTCCAGCAGCATGGCATCCACTGCGGAATGCAGGTCTACATGGAGTGCACGGTGACGCGCCTCCTCACCGACGGAGAGCGCATTCGCGGCGCCTTCGGCTACTGGCGCGAGAACGGGCGCTTCGTTCTCTTTCGCGCCAAGTCGGTGGTCCTCGCCACCGGCGGGATCGGCCGCGCATTCCGGGTCAACTCGAACTCGTGGGAGTGCACGGGCGACGGGCAAGCGCTGGCCTATCTCGCCGGCGCCGCGCTCATGGATATGGAGTTCATGCAGTTTCACCCGACGGGGATGGTCTGGCCGCCCAGCGTCCGCGGCACGCTCATCACCGAGGGGGTGCGCGGGGAGGGGGGGACTCTGCGCAACAAGGACGGCAAGCGCATCATGTTCGACTACATCCCGGAGCTCTACGCCAACGAGACGGCGAGCACCGAGGAGGAAGCAGACCAGTGGCTGCGCGAGAGCACCTCCGGTAGCGCGTCGAAGGCCAAGCGCACGCCGGATCTCCTGCCGCGCGACATCGTGGCCCGGGCCATCCACAGCGAGGTCAAGGCCGGGCGCGGCTCGCCTCATGGCGGCGTCTTTCTCGACATCCATTCGCGCCGCAGCGCCGAGGACATCAAGCGCAAGCTCCCGGCCATGTACCACCAGTTCAAGGAGCTCGGCGACGTCGACATCACCGCCGAGTCCATGGAGGTCGGCCCGACGGCGCACTACACCATGGGCGGCATCCGCGTCGATCCGGAGACGCAGGAGTCGGGTATCGGGGGGCTCTTCGCCGCCGGGGAGTGCGCGGCCGGCATGCACGGCGCCAACCGCCTGGGAGGCAACTCGCTGTCCGATCTGCTGGTCTTCGGGCGCATCGCCGGCCTTCACGCGGCCCGTTACGCCAGGACGAGGAGCGCGCCGTCCCCCGTCGACGCGGGGGAGATCGAGGAGGCCACGCGCGAGGCGCTGGCACCGTTCGAGCGCGCCGAGGGGCCGAATCCCTTTCTCCTCCACGACGACCTCAAGGACAAGATGCAGACCTACGTCGGCATCATTCGCAGCGAGGCCGACCTGAAGACCGGTCTCGATCACCTGGAGCGGCTGAAGGAGGCCTCGTCACGGGTGAAGGTGGACGGAAACCGTCACTACAACTCGGCCTGGCACCAGGCCATCGACATGCGCAACATGCTGGTGGTCAGCGAAGCGATGGCGCGCGCAGCGCTCGCCCGCAAGGAGAGTCGCGGCGGCCACGCGCGGGAGGACTTTCCCGACATGGACGCGGGGCATTACTCCAAGGTGAACATCACCCTTCGAGCGGGCAGCGGGGGAATGCAAGTCGAAGAGACCCCCCACCCCGATCCTCCCCCCGAGATCCAGACCATTCTCGACGAGAAGGAATGACCATGGCCGAGAAGAACGCGACTCTGAAGGTCTTCCGCGGCGATGCGGAGGGGGGCGGGCTCCAGACCTACCAGGTGGAGACCTACCCCGGGATGGTGGTGCTCGACGCCATCCACGACATCCAGGCCCAGCAGGAGCCGTCGCTGGCGGTGCGCTGGAACTGCAAGGCGGGGCGATGCGGCTCGTGCAGCGCGGAGATCAACGGCAAGCCGCGCCTCATGTGCATGACGCGGATGACGCACTACCCGGAAGGGGAGCCCATCACCGTCACGCCCATGCGAAGCTTTCCCATCATCAAAGATCTGGTGACCGACGTCTCGGCCAACTTCGAGATGGCCAAGAAGATCCCCCCCTTCGCGCCACGCCCGCGCGAGGCGGACGGGACGCACCGCATGCAGCAGGAAGACATCGATCGCATCCAGGAATTCCGGAAATGCATCGAATGTTTTCTCTGCCAGGACGTGTGTCACGTCATCCGCGATCACAAGAAGACGAGCTTCGCGGGGCCGCGGTTTCTCATCTATCTGGCCGGGCTGGACATGCACCCGCTGGACACGCTGGACCGTCGCCAGCTGGCCAAGGACGAGTTCAAGGTCGGCCTGTGCAACATCACCAAGTGCTGCTCCGAGGTGTGCCCGGAGAGCATCCGCATCACCGACAATGGCATCATCCCGCTGAAGGAGCGCGTGGCGGACGACTTTTACGATCCGGTGCGCTGGCTGGTGAAGAAGGTGGCCGGAGGGCCGCAGAAGAAGAAGGCCACGTTGCCGATGTTCGGCGATCCGCTGGCGCGTGCGTCCGCGGCGACGCCGGTGGCGAAGCAAGGTCAGCGCGCGGGGGAGGAGGAATGACCTACGCGTTGAAGCGCCTCACGCGCGCGAACCTGGAGGCCGCCATCGTGCAGGGCGCGCACTACCGGGACCTCAACCAGCCGGAGGAGGCCGAGAGCATTTGCCGCGACGTGCTCGACGCCGACGGCGAGAACCAGCACGCATGGAAGCTCCTCGGCCTGGCCATGACCGACCAGCTCCGCACCGGGAGGGTCGGGCTTCTCGAGGAGGCCATCGAGGCCTTCGAGCGCCTGACCGAGGAGTATGAGCGCGTGTACCTGGTGGGCGTCGCCTGGGAACGCGCCGCCAAGGCCCATCTGGAGCGGAACGAGGCGCACAGTGCGGTGACCGCCTTCGAGCATGCCCTCGGCCTCTTCGAGAAGGCCGAGGGGATGAGGCCGGGCTCGGCGGACCCGGTGCTGCGCTGGAACCGCTGCGTGAGGCTCCTCTCCAGCCACCCCGAGCTACGCGCCGCCATCCACGCGCCCCGCGAGGACGAGATTCACCGGGGGGATTGAGGCATCGTGCGCGGGTCCTACGACGCCGGAGGCGTGCTTGGCTTGCCCTTCGCACAAAACCATTGCGCGTAGGGGACCGTGCCCACCACCCACGACTTGTAATCGCAAAGAATGGTGCCCGTGTTCCCGCACCCGGAGACGAGGTACTCACGATGGCTTTCCGCATCCTCCGGGCGCGCAGCCTCCGACACGATGGTGATCTGGCTGTCCGGGCACTGCCATTCCCTGTTCGCTGCATCCACCGCGAGACTCCTGACCGAGGGGCTACAGCCCGCCATCGACGCCAGGCTACCGAGAAGAAGGACGCCGACGAACATCCATCGTCCGCGCATCGTCTCGCGCCCTCGGTTCTCGTCAATCGGCGCGGAGCCGGTAGCCGACGCCCGGCTCGGTCACGAAGTACTTGCAGCGCACGGAATCGTTCTCGAACTTGCTCCGGAGCTGGCCGATGTAGACACGAAGGTACTGCGTCTCCTGCACGCGCGTCGGGCCCCACACCGTCGACAGGAGCTCCTCGTGGGTCAGCACCCTGCCGGCGTTGCGCATCAGCGCGGCGAACAGTTTGAACTGCGTCGTCGTGAGCCGCACCTGCGCGCCGCGAAGGTAAGCGCGCCGCTCCGCGAAATCGATCTTCAGCTCCCCGACTTCGAGCGTCGTACCCAGCGATTGCGCGCTGGGGCGCTGGAAGTGTCGCAGCCAGACACGGATCCGCGCGAGGAGCTCTCCGATCGCGAACGGCTTGGTGACGTAGTCGTTGGCGCCCGCGTCGAGGGCCGCGACCATGCCGGACCGGTCGTGGGATGCAGATACGATGAGAATGGGGGCCGCGGTCCATTTCCGGAGCTTGGTCGTCACCTGAATACCGTCTAGATCGGGCAACCCGTAGTCGAGAACGACGATGTCCGGATTGTGCCCCACAGCCTGCATCAACGCCTCCTCCCCGGTCGCGGTCTCGATCACGCGAAAGCCTTGGTCGCTCAGCGTCGCCTGCAGGTAGCAAAGCATCGCGAGATCATCCTCCACCAAGAGCACGAGCGGCGCGTAGTGCATGTGATGCAGGCATACCTCAAGATGGGGCACGGCCAACAACAAATGGTAAAAAAGCGTCCCGCATTCGTTACGAAACATAGTAGAAACAGGGTCCGCACCATGCGAGTTTGCGGCGGAAGCGCAACTCGGCTCCGATGCGCCTTCACTCGCCGAGGCGGCGAATCTGGTCGGGGTGCAGCTCGGCGTCGGCGCGCCAACCTGCGCAGGAGCAGGTGGACAGGAACTGAGTGAGCTGCGCGTCGAACTTCGCAAACGCCTCGTCCCTGACGGTGCCGGTGTATTCCAGGTCGATCGCCGCGACGGAGTGAAGGCGTGCGACCGAAAAGAACGTCGCGGTGATGCGAAGCGCGTTCGTGTCGCCGGATGCCCTCTTTCCGCGAGGCCCGTACGCCGGGCCGGCGCCGACTTGACGCGGCGGGTCCTTGACCGTGACCTTCTCCCGGACCGGGAGGTCTCCGGCGACCGACAGCACCAAGATGAGGTCACCCTGAGCCGCGGGCGCAAGCTGCGCCATCAGATCGTCGGTCGGGCCATTGGCGGCGGCGTAGTCGTCGATGGCGGACGTAAGCGGCTCGTCGTGCGACACGAGCGCGCCGCCGTAGGCTGCCTCGCAGGAGCCGCCCCTGAGCATTTGCTGGATCGGCCCGGCAAATTGGCTCCAGGCGTCGGAGTCCATCCGGCCGTCCTTGTAGACGCCGAAAATGGACACCGAGTGGCGTCCTGGAGCGAAGTCGGGGGCAAGCACCGTCGTAAAGAGTGCGTCGGAACCACAAGCGAAAACGAGAGGAGCGAGGACCATCGCCACAGAGGAAGCACGACGCACCATGACGCGACCGAGGGAGTAGGAGAAGCTGGTCATCTTTGCCGTTGGCGCGGGAACGTACCTTCATGCGGTCACTTGGTGTAGCCATCGTCGAGGTGCCAATCGCGCAAGATCGGTTCGCACCCGCCTGGATGATCCCGACCCTCGCGAAACAGCGGAGAAACGTCGGAGATGAGGGATCGAAACGTCGCTCGTCCAGCATGCCTCACCATGCTCATCATGCGTGGGGTCCTCGCCGTCCTCGTGGGCGTTGCGCTCGAGACCGCGAGTTGCTGGCTTTTCTTGCGGGACGCGATTCAGGACATCGTGATGGTGTACCTCTTCGGCGTGGTGGCGGCCGCCCTGCGCTTCGGGCGCGTCACGTCGATCGCCACCGCCGTGCTCAGTGTCGCGGCCATCGACTTCTTCTTCACCACGCCGACCTTCAGCTTCGCGGTGGACAACCCCCGCCTCGTGCTCACGTTCTTTGTCTTCCTCGCGATCGCCTACGTGATTGGCGATCTCACCGAGCGGGTTCGTCGCGCCACGGCCAACGCGCAGGCGTCCGCGCTCGAGGCCCGCAGCGAGCGGATGCGAAGCGCGCTTCTCAGCTCGGTGTCACACGATCTGCGCACCCCCCTCGCCGTCCTGCACAGCACCGCCTCCATGTTGCTCGACCGCGAGGAGGAGCTGACGGCCGAGCGCCGCCGCATCCATCTGCGTACCATCCTCGACGAAGCGGCCCACCTCAGCCGCCTGGTACAGCACCTGGTCGACGCGACGAATCTCGAGTCGGGCGGGGTGCGGGTCCGCAAGGAATGGCTGCCGCTCGAAGAGATTGTCGGCGTCGCCCTCCATCGCCTGAACGACTTGCTCGGATCACGCCTCGTCCACGTGCGAATCGACCCCGATGCCTCGCTGGTGCCGGCCGACGCCGCGCTGCTCGAACAGGTATTTCTCAACCTGCTCGAGAACGCAGCAAAGTACACGCGGTCGGGCACGCCGCTGGCGATCTCCGCACGCCGGGTCGAAAACGGCGTGGAGGTGGCGATCGCCGACTCGGGCGACGGCGTGCCGCTGGGATTCGAGGACAAGATCTTCGAGAAATTCGAGCGCATGGTGCGCTCGGTGAGCGGCATGGGACTCGGCCTTACCATCTGCCGCGGGATCGTGGACGCCCACGGGGGGCGCATCTGGTGCGAGAACACGGAGGGAGGCGGCGCGACGTTCCGATTCGTCCTGCCGCGCGGCGACATCCCCGAGCTCATCGAGCCCTGAAGGTCATTCCGCTCCGCGATCGACGAGTTGCGTCGACTCCCGCTTGGCATTCCGACAACAGCAATACGACTGGCTGCGCCAATGCGGCCCGTCCGATCGAGAGGCATCCTCTCAGTGCGCGCGCCAACACAAGTTGGGTATTCTTGCCGTGTGATGAACTCCTCGTGTCGCTCGCAACAAGGTCTGTCTTAGCAATGAAAGAATAAAAAGGACGTTAATAAGATTTTAGACTACGAATGCCTCGAGGCTTCTCCCGAAACACCGAGGAAACTCGGGACCGAGCATGTTGCGCCGGTATGACGCGCTTCACCATGCGACAAACGATTCTCTTGGTCGCCGGACTTCTCTCGTTGTGGCCTTCGCCGGCGCGGGCCCAACAGGCCACGCAGCCCGCCGAGCCCGCACCACCCGCACCGCCCGCACCACCCGCACCACCCGCACCACCCGCACCACCCGCACCACCCGCACCGCCCGCACCACCCGCGCCACCCGCGCCACCCGCGCCACCCGCGCCACCCGCGCCACCCGCGCCGTCCGCGGAGTCCGCGCCGCCCACGGAGCCCGGGGAGCCCTTCGCGTGGGGCGATTTCACCTGGATGAACGGCGCCAGCCGCCAGACGAAAGCCCTGCTGGATACGCCCTACATCACCCCGGAGTTTCTGGTCGACGTGAACTACACCGCGTCGAAGGCCCAACCCATCGACAACACCGTCGTCGGTTCGACCGCGATCTCGCGGAACAACGAGCTCACCCTGGCCTTCATGGGTGTGGGCGCCGATCTGCACTACGAGCACGCGCGCGGCCGGGTCATGACCCAGTACGGGGTCCGCTCGACGCTCGTGCCGCGCAACGACGGGAGCACGATGCACGGTCAGTTCGACCTCCAGACCGCGCTCCGCTACGTGAGCGAGGCCTATGGCGGATACCACTGGGACGCCCTTCACGGAGTCAACCTCGATTTCGGGATCTTCATGTCGTACGTGGGTCTTTTTTCGTACGACAACTTCGAGAACTGGATGTATTTGCCGTCATTCACGTCGGACAACACGCCCTGGTTCTTCAATGGCGTGCGGCTCCAGCTCTTCACGTCCGACCGGGTGAAGATCGAGCCGTGGCTCATCAACGGCTGGCAGACCTACGGCAAGTTCAACGAGATGCCCGGTTTTGGCGTCCAGTTCCTCTACCGCCCGTACGAGTGGCTCGCTCTCATCTCGAATGACTACACCGGCTGGGACAGCGAGGACGCACCGGGGCGGTTCCGCTTTCACAGCGACAACAGCGTCCTGGTCCGGTATTTCGAGTCGTTCAAGAACCCGTTCTTCGAGAGGGCGGCCTTCTCGATCACCGCCGACATCGGCGGCGAACAGGGAGACGGCGTCACCCCTTTCGGCGGGCACCACGACACGACGAACACCGGAGACTCGTGCACCGTCGCGAGCCCGTGCCAGCAGCAGTTTCTGAGCGCGATGGCCTATAACCGCTTCTGGTTCTTCGACCGCATCCTTGCGTTCAACATGGGCGGGGGCGTCATGCACAACCCAGGGCGGTACCTCGTGCTCCCACCCACTGGCGTCGCTTCGCCGTACCAGGCGCTGAGCATCCAGGGGCTCACCTACAACTCACCGGGTCAGCAGGCCTTCAGCTTGAACCCGGGCACGCAGTTCGATGCTTACGACTACGAGGCCGGCTTCCAGTACATGCCGACCGAAGAGACGACCTGGGGCCTCGAACTCAATCACCGCCAGTCCAGCGTCCCCTACTTCGCCGGCCACGGCGGCGTCACGTCCCCCAACGGGTACACCACCACGCCGCTGCCGCCGGGATGGCGCCCCGACCTCGTCAAGGGCGACTCGCGCGTCGTCGCTTCGTTCCTTTTGCGCTTCTGATCGGATTGCAATCAGGGTTGCGACGCGGCGAAGCGCCGGGCACGCTCGAGGACCTGGCGCGCGCTCTCGAAATCATCGACCTCGATGGTCACCACGAAGCCGTATCCCACCGACGCGGTCTTTATGTCGAGCCAGGTCCCGGCCATCACGAAGGGGTCGTCCGCGAGCTCCTTCGCGATCCCCATCGTCACCCGGGCCTCGTGGCATTGGAGCGTGCGTTCGAGAGACTCGGGCGACAGAGTCGGATCCGGGCGAACGTGCAATAGAGCGCCCCGCAGACGGGTGATGGGGTTTCCGGATGCCACATGGGCGTAGGCCGGGTCGACGCCCTCGACGAGAGCCGGCGAGAGCATCTGCGCTTCGCTTGCCGCCGCGCCGTGGGTGCATCGCGGGGCGACCGCGCGCGCGCGGTCGGCCGGCGTTCTCATGTCCGGATAGAGCGGATTGTACGCGCAGCTCATGACGCCGACGCACGCGAGGATGCAAGGTCGGCGCATGCGGGGAGCGTAGTCGACGGAACTAGTTCGACCAGGTGCCGGCGCCGATGTCGAGCTTCCAGCTGACCTCGTAGGTAGGCATGGAGATGGCCGTCCCGGTGAAGGTCAGGGGCTGGAAGACGTAGGTCGTCAGGTAGTTGTGCTGCCCCGGGTCGCCGGTGTTCTGCCCTTGCCAGTGGTCACCCCAGTACACGTAGGTGGTCCCCTTGCTGCCGGCGATGGGCATGACCCAGGTGGACTGGGTCATCCAGGTCAACGAGCCCACCGGGGCGACGTATCCCCGGTAGGTCCAGGGGCCAGTCATGGCGGGCGCGGTGGAATAGAAATCGTCGTTGGCTTGCCACCCGGTCTTGGCGGAGCCAATCCAGTAATACGTGCTTCCCGCCTTGAACACGGTGGGTGCTTCGCTCCCGCCGGTGCTGCCGTTGACGGCGGGAAATTGCTGGGCCGACAGCCAGCTATGGCAGTCGCTGGCCAGGGGATAAACCCAGCCGCTCTCGGTGACGACGTAGGCGTTGTTCCCGTCGGTGAGCGCGCTCATGTCGCTGTGCGCGGCGATGGCCCCGCCGGCGTTGGTGAGCGACCCATGGAAGGTGTACACGCCGTTGACGGTGGGAGAGGTCGCGTAGACGACCTCCTTGTCG
>Ga0302325_10013808_pt1 | contig 17213 bp, 17 predicted proteins | sample Palsa_T0_2_FD_201948 | JGI IMG/M metagenome (GOLD analysis project Ga0302325, IMG submission 201948) | Peat permafrost microbial communities from Stordalen Mire near Abisko, Sweden - Palsa_T0_2 | ecosystem: Environmental > Terrestrial > Soil > Palsa > Peat permafrost | place: Sweden: Abisko... | reverse complement strand
CGCCCTCGCGCTCGGCGCGGACCTCGCGCGGCTCGAGGACGCTCTAGCCGGCCACGCGCACGGAACGCGCGACCGGCGCACACTGACGGGGCTGCGGGAGGATCAGGCTGCTGCGGCGCTGGCGGTGCTGACTGATGGCCGGCGGGTATCGGTGATCAATGCCCCGCCGGGGTCCGGCAAGACCCGCGTCCTGGCTGACGTCGGGCTGGCCTGGTCCAGCGCGGGGCTGGGGCAGGTGGTCGGGATCACCGCGTCCCAGTCCGCCCGCAACACCCTGGCCGCCGGCGTCCCGGTGTCCTACAACGCCGCCCAGTTCCTGGGCCACCTGCCGGTCCGCCGCGGCGCCCGCGGCCCGGTCGAGACCGGCCGGGCGCCGCTGCTGGTGATCGATGAGGCGTCGATGATGCCGGGCCCGGACCTGGCTGACCTGATCACCTACGCCACCGTCCGGGGCGGGAAGGTGATCCTGGCCGGGGACACCAGCCAGCTCCAGGCCGTCGAAAACGGCGGCGGCATGTCCTTGCTCGCCGACGTCCTAGGGTATGCGCGGCTCGCTGAGCCGGTCCGGTTCCGCGCCCCGTGGGAGCAAGCCGCGAGCCTGCGGCTCCGCGACGGCGACACGTCGGTGCTGGCCGAGTATGACCAGCACGCCCGGATCGTCGGCGGGGACCCCGAGGAGATGATGGACGCCGCCGCGGCCGCCTACGTCGCCCTCACCGCCAGCGGCACCGACACGCTGCTGATGACCGCCGACCACGCGCTGCGCCGCGAGCTGTCCCGCCGCATCCGCGACGACCTCATCACCCTCGGCACTGTCTCCAGTAGCCCCGAGGTCACGATCGCCGACGGTACTCGGGCGAGTCCCGGTGACCTGATCATCGCCACCCGCAACGACCACGGCGTCGAGGCAGGGGAGCGGGGTCGGACGCTAGCCAACGGTGACCTGCTCCGCATCGAGGCCGTCACCCCCGGCGGCCTGGTCGTCCGCCGGGCCCTGGACGCCGACCCGCGGACCGGCCAGCGGCAGTGGACCACCCGCACCTTCCTGTACGCGAACTACCGGGATGCCGAGCTCGGGTACGCGGTCACCGACCACGTCGCGCAGGGCCGCACCGTGCACACCGGGCTGGCGGTGTTTACCGGGACCGAGGACCGCCAGCACGCCTTGGTCGCGCTGACTCGCGGCACTGACGCCAACCTCGCCTACGTCTTCACCGCATCGCCGAAACGCGCCGACCCGGTGCCCGGCCCCCGGCCCGCTCCCGAGCTGATCCGCTACGACCGTCTCCATGCCGGACGACCCGGTGATCCCGGCCCGGCCACACCGCCCGCCCCGCCGGACACGCCGCTCGGGGTCCTCGCCCAGGGTGCTGGAACACGACGGCCAGCAGCTGTCCGCCACCCAAGCCCGCCGGCAGGCCCTGTCTGACGCCGACCATCTCGCGGTGCTGCACGCGATCTGGACCGCCGAGACCGCCCCCGCCCGCCACCAGCACTACCGCGACCTGCTCGCGGCCGCTCTCCCACCCGGATACCACGCCGAACCCGGCCCTAAGGACCAGTGGCTGTGGCGGACCCTGCGCGCTGCTGAGCTCGCCGCGCAGGACCCCGCCCAGGTCCTCGCCGAGGTGATCGCCGAACGGGACCTGGCCGGCGCCCGCGACATACCCGCCGTCCTGGACGCCCGCCTCCGTCAGCACCTTGGTTCCCTCGTTCCTCTCCCGCCGGGTCCGTGGTCCGGACAGGTTCCCGTCATCGCCGACCCCGAACGCCGCGCGTACCTCACCCAGATCGCCGCGCTGATGGACGCCCGCAAAGACCGGATCGGCGAACATGCCGCCGACCATGCCCTGCCCTGGGCCGTGACTGTCCTCGCAGCGGTGCCCGCGGACCCGGCGGACCGGCGGGACTGGCAGCAGCGGGCGAGTTCGATCGGCGCGTACCGGGAACTGTCCGGCTGCGACAACCCCGCCGACCCCATCGGACCCGAACCCGCCACCGCCGCCCCCGAAACACGAGCCGCCTGGCATGAAGCCGCTGCTGCTCTCGGTCCCGTCGACAGGCCGTATGTCCGCGGCATGCCGGACGGGAGGCTGCTGCACCTGCGCGACACCTACCGGATCGAGACCGGCTGGGCACCGTGCTACGTCGCCGATGAGCTCCGCCAGGTCCGCGCCGCCGCCTTCGAGGCGCGCCTGGCCGGCCTGCGTGCCACCGTCGAAGCCACGGCAGCCCGCCACCGCGGTGACCGCGGCACCGCCACCACCAAGAACGAACTCGCCGGTAGTTACCAGGCTCTGCAGGACGTCTACCGGCAGCGCGAGACCGTCTTCGCCGCGACCATGGCCGACCGCGTCGACTGGGACCTTGCTACCCGCGCCCAGCGCCACCTTGCTGTCGCCGCCGACGCTGAACTTCGCCGCCGCCACCCCGGCCAGCCCTTCCCTCCGCTCCGCTCCGCCGAACCCGAACCGGCCGCCGAAACCCAGCCCGACGACCTCACTCCCACCCAGGGCGAGTCGGTCGGCGAGATAGACCAGCTGATCACCGACCTGGCCGCCGCGCACCGCACGTTCGCCGGGCGGCTCGCCGACCGGCAGAGCCTGATGATCCCCGCCGAAGATCCCGCGTACGGTGACGTCGGCCAGGCCTTCTCGCCCTGGCCCGGACGTTCCAGGGATACGATCTTGCAGCCGCCGAAGCCGGAGATCCGCCCGTCGCCCCGGGTCCTGGACCGCGCCCTTGACCATGATGTCGACAGGGAAGCAGGAGACTGACAGCAGCCCGGTGCATCATGAAAGCGCAGATCTGACCCGTAGCGGCAGCCGTTGGCATCGCTAGCATGTGCCTCGCGGACGGCGCACGCATGAACTTTGTCCAGGACGACCTGGCCCACGCGCTGCACGGCCGACGAGACCCAGGCACGGTAACCAGCCCCGGCCCGCGGAACCCGCACATTCACAACATTGTCGTGGTTGACCACGAAGGCGTAGCCACAGACCTAAAGGTCCGCGTCCGCACATGCCGATGAGCGGTCGCGTCCGGTAAGGCCTATCTTCGCACCGCCAAGTATTTTCGAGAGCCTGGCTGCCACCCCCTGAGCAGTCCAAAGATCTCCAAAACAATTACGGCGATGCCGTTAGGAGGTAGTTGGCTGCTAAGCTTACTAACTACTTTTCTTGTCGCCGACCGAACCAAGCTCTTGCTCTAGCTTCGCCAACAGAGTCGAATCCTGGCCGAAGTCGTAGGAGTCGAGCCCCAATACATCGAGATCACGGCGAAGGAAAGTAGTCGTAAGGTTTCGCCATTCGTAAAGGTTAGCAGGCATTGCCCCTCCGCTTTTTGCCCACTCGCGGCAGCATTCTCGCAAACGAAGGACCGCACCCCTCGTCGTGGCGTCGGCACATAGACCGCCCGCAGAGTATATCCATTCATTCAGCTTGAACGCTACGTTGCCAGCAACTTCGGGTGTAATCGGGTCGATGCTGACATGCGACAATGGGGCGAGGGCTTGGTGGACCTCTGGATAGGTTGCCATACGCGTCTTGTAAAGCTCAAGCGACCACGTGGCCTTGATGTCTGCTAGCCACTTGCGGCGCTCTCCGCGAATCTGTATCAAGGCTAGCATTGCGCTGCCGCCGCCTACCAGCAATGCGACGACACCAGAAATTAGTGCTGTCGATACTTGTCCCATGTCCACTGCCCTTCGACAGACTTGTAGCCCTGCAGCGGTATCACCCACTCGAGGCCTGCTCAGCTCTCTTACGACCTGCCGCCACGCGCAGCATGGCGACTGTTAAAGGTGCCGCCGGCAGCCGCCGGCGATGAACGCGCTGTCATGCCGCTGATCGAGTTATTGCCCCAGGGTAGATCACAAGACGATTGAGGCGGCGTGAAGTGGCGGCCCGGGCTGCCGTTGCACTGTGACGGTCTCGGCGACGACCTCCACTGTGCCCTCTTTCAGCGGCAGTATGTAGTGGTGCAGTCGGCTGAAACGCTCAGCATCATGCTGGGGGTGGACCCGGTTGCCTTGCTCGAGGCAGGCGATCCGCTCGCTGTGCTCGACTACTCCCGCCCATGTGAGTTCGGCGAGGCCGCACTCATAGAGCCTGTGACCCGGCAGCGCCTCATCGTTCGGGGAGCCCATTACCGTCTCCTGCGTACCGGACCACACAACGACCACGCAGTTATCGTCGGTGTCGGCAGGGTGCGGGCTGAGCGCCAGCGCGGTCAGCCCAGCGTCTGTGACGATGAGAACGGCCGCGGGAGAATTCGGCTCCCACCGGATGCCGGCCAGTGCTGGCACTACGCGCTCGGTCATGCGTCGTTACGATAGCTCAGGCCCATGGTTACCACCATTCTGTTGGTTGCTGCGTATCCGGCAGCATGAGTACTCCTCCGTATGCCGCTCGCCATGCATTCCCTGATTGATCGGTGAGCATTCTCATCTGCGGGAAAGGGCGTCGAACAGCATCGGTGTGGCGCCCACAATGCTTTCGCGGCAGCGCCTCGTGCAGATTTTCACAAGACGTCTCCGCGGAGATGCCCTCATCTGCCGCCGATCGGGCGAGATCGGCATCCCCGTGCTTTCAGGGAAACGCGCTGGCATGCGGTTGAGATGGGCTCACGGAGCCAGTGGCTCTACGGCAACGGTCGGCTAGGAAGTACCTGGCTCGACGTACAGCGTCTCTGCTCTGACCAGACGTTCGGCCGCTTCCAAGTTCTCAGCCTGCATCGTCGAGACGAGGTTTAGTCCCGCACTGGCAAGTACGCTCACGATCCGCTGAGACAGTTCGCGGCGCTCAGGTTCGTCGGTGCCAGCAGTAGCGAGTGACAGCCAGACCCTTGAATCATCTCTTAGACGGACCTTGACTTGTGCTTCTTCGGACGAGGCGCAGGAGACCCCTCCGCTGGTCAGTATGTCGATAGTCCTGGCAAGCAGCTCAGCTGCTTTCTTCTTGTCGACCTCCCTGGCCGCCATGTAGATCGCCCAGGACAACTCGGCAGCGGCCTGATCCGCAATATCGATACGGATCGTATAGGGGCCGAGCGAGACGGTGCCCGCACTGGGGTCGTAGCCGAAACCCCAGTACTCTCTGGCCACATCCCGTAGCGTCTGGCCCGCAGCGCGGCGCTCCCTCTGCGGGCCGAACTTCCCGGTTCCGCGCGACCACTCGTCGAAGTGCATGAGAGCATCCCGCATGTGCTTGACCCCCGGTAGCGCATCCTCGAACTTCTGCCGCGCCTTTGCCAGGGCATCACGCACAGCCGTATCGACACCATGTGCTTCCAGCGCCAGGTCCATGAGTCGCTCGGCATTGAGAAGCTGCCGCAAAGCGAAGATGAGCTGCCGCGCGTCGATTTGGCGCGAACTGAACCACGAGATGCGCTGGTCGTCAGGGTCCTGAAGGCGCAGGACAGTCAGCTTCACCGCCCGCTGCCACCACTGACCTTCCGAGATAGCGATGGCGTGAGGATTGTCCGCAGGCGACCAATCGGAAGACGTGGCATCTATCATATGAACATCCTCGCCCACTCGTGCGTACAGCGCGAATCGTTTACTTCATCCCTGAACGAGGAGTATCAATACGCCGTCATTCATAGCTCGCGCGGAGCATCTCTGGCCATTCGGCAGCTTGCGCGGTAGCGCCACGAGGAATTACCCCTTAAGTCTGACCAATAGTTGACCAGCTGCATAACTATGCATTGTTTGCCACCGTAGAGAATGCGCTCATCTGACCCTATAAGGGCCGGGCCTCTTCCAAGCTCAGCCCGGTTGCAGGACGCTCCGGGTGAGAGATTCCAAGCTCGGGAGAGGAGACCCGGCAATGTCTGTTTACGTCGGCATCGATGTGCACCGCAAGCGGTCCCAGGTGGCGGTAGTGGCCGAGGACGGCCAGGTGCAGCTGAACAAGAACGTGGTGAACGGCTCCGAGCCGATGCTGCGGCTGATCGGCGATCTGCCGTCCGGCACGCCGGTGGCGTTCGAGGCCGCGTTCGGGTGGGGCTGGCTGGCCGCGCTGCTGGAGGACTACGGCTTCGAGGCGCACCTGGTGCACCCGCTGCGGTGCAAGGCGATCGCCTCGGCGCGGCTGAAGAACGACAAGGTCGACGCCGCGATCCTGGCGCAGCTGCTGCGCGCCGACCTGCTGCCCGAGGCGCAGCTCGCGCCCGCGGATGTCCGGCAGCTCCGGGCGCTGCTGCGGCACCGGGTCAGCCTGGTCCGGCTCGGTACCCAGCTGCGGAATCGGATACTGGACCGGGCCCGGCCGCGGCTGGCTGGGCGAACTGGACCTGCCGCCGGCGTCGCGGGAGATCGTCACGGACTGCCTGGCGGTCATCGACGGGCTGGCGCCGCTGATCGAGCGGATCGACGGCGAGCTGCACGTCCGCGCCAAGGCCGACCCGCGGGTCAAGGTGCTCCGGACGCTGCCTGGCGTCGGGGAGTTCACCGCGCTGGTGATGCTGGCCGAGATCGGGGACATCACCCGGTTCCCCAGCGCGCGCAAGCTGGCCAGCTGGGCCGGGCTGACACCCACGGTGCGGGGCTCGGACCTGACCGTCCGGCACGGGCACATCTCCAAGCAGGGCTCCGCCTGGCTGCGGTGGGTCATGAACCAGGCGGCGCAGACCGCCAAGCGGTCTCCCGAGTTCGCCGCTACCTACGCGGCCATCTCTAAACGCCGCGGGAAGAAGATCGCCACCATCGCGATCTCCCGCAAGCTCCTGACCCGCGCCTGGCACCTGCTGGCCAGCACGCAGGCCGACGGCACGGCCATGCCGCCGCAGCGGCGGCCGTGACGACCGGAGGGTCACCAAAGCCCCGGGCGCGCTCGCCTCTGCGGCATGAGCCGGCGTCAGCGCCGAGCTCGATCATCTGACTGAGCAGCCCGGTCCCGGACACATGGTCATGGCAGCCGCCCGCACGCTGGCGCGGCGCCGGATGGGTGCTTGCGAGACCACTCCGCCCACCTGCGCACCGGGAACAGCACGACCCTTCACAGCCACCACGACACCGATCTTCCCCGCTTCCGATGATCCGTCGCCGCCTGGCGGCCTCAAGCTCGTTCGTCCTCGCCGCTGCGCGGCTGCGGGCGCTCCAGCTTGACCCCCTCCAGCACGGCGACGTGAACCAGGCAGCTGCGAAGAAGATCCCAGAAGAACAGTCAGGCCCAGCCCGGCGACACCGGAAAGCCGCCGGGCCAATGACCCACGCCCTCTTGACACCGCTGGCCCTTATGGGTGCCGCGTGGAGTGCGTGCAGCGCAAGCACAGGCAAGATGATTTCGGGGATCGTAGAGGTAACGAGCGATCATTCGCCGGGCATGGCCCAGCGATCATTCGCCGGGCATGGCCGCGCCCAGATATCGCCTCGGATTTCGGGGCGTCACCCGTCAACCCCCGCGCGTCGTGCTTCACTGGGGGCTCAGCCGCCCGGTACTACAGTCCCGGTTTGTTACATGACGCCCCCTTTCTTGGGGCGATGGTCAGGTGACGCGGGCGGCTTTGAGCTGGGCGTGGTAGTGGTGCCATCGGGCGCGGGCCTGGTGGCGTCGTCGCCATCGTGACCAGGCGTATCCGAGGTCGCGTGCGGCGCGGCTCATCGGCGTGGCGGCCAGGCGGAGCAGGCGGCGGGCCTCGGGGACGCTGACCTTGGCCAGGCCGGGGTCGTCGCCGGGTGGCCGGTCGCTAGCGGTGGCGGGCAGCTTGCCGGTGTCGCGCCAGGCCTCGGGCTGCCCGGTGCTGCTGGAGGTGGGAGGCTGCGTGGCGGGCGGGGCCGGGCGGGCGGCGGCGATGGCCAGCAGCGCCTGGGCGCACATCGACAGGACGGTGTGGCGGTGGAAGGAGTGCCAGGTCCGGACCTGGTGCTGGTCCAGGCCCGTTTGCCCCTTGCCTTGCTGGTGGCATTCTTCGACGGGCCACCGCTTCCCGGCGACGGTTATCAGGACGGGCAGGGTCACCGGCCGGCCCGCCGGGGCATGGCAGTAGAAGAAGGCCAGGTCAGAAGGGTCGGTCAGGCTGCGGCGGATAAGCACCCAGTGCCGCCGCGAGGAGGTCGCGGCCCACGCCCAGGCGTAGTCGCGGTGGCCCTTGCAGCCGTGCCCGCACGAACGGGTCTCCCACGCGGTGGCAGGGACCAGCCGGGCCACCGCGACCACGGCCGTCTTCCGCCCGGACGGCAGGGTGACGGTGAAGTTCACCGGCACCGCGACCACGTATCCCTTCCCGGCCTTCTCGCATGCTTCCCGCAGCTTGGAGCTGCGGCCGTACACCTCGTCGGCGGCCATCCAGGCGAACGGCACGCCCGCCTCCGCCGCTGCGGTGATCATCGCGGTGCCCAGCGCCGGCTTGGTGGCGAACTCCACGTCGTCCGGAACGTGCGCCCGCTGCCGCCGCTGCTCGTCCTTGCACCACTGTTTCGGCAGGTAGAGCCGGAAGTCGAACAGGGTATGGGCGCGGGCGGTGACGTAGGCGGCGAACACTACGGTCTGGCAGTTCTCCACCTGCCCGGTGATCCCGGCATGCTGGCGGGCCACGCCAACCGTCCAGTCGCCTTTCTTCAGCTCCGCGGTCTCATCCAGCACCACGATCGCCGCCGGGTCACCCAACCGGGCCAGGATGAACCGCTGCAGCGCGGCCAGCGCCGCCGTCCAGTCCCAGGCATGCTCAGCCTGCATCCGCCGCGGCGTCGCATGCCCAGCCCGCTCCGCCAGCTGCCAGCACGACCTGCGGTCACCTGGCTCGGCCAGCAGCGCCCCGATATACGCGAACGCCGCCAGCCGCGACCTGGCCTGCGCGAACACCGGCGCGAGCAGGCCGCGCAGCTCGCCCTGAAGTCTGTACAGCCAGGTGCCATCTTCTACGATGGCACCGGCGGCCACCTGCTGATCTTGTCTCGTCACAAAGCATGATCATGTGGTGGCCGTCCTGCATCGCGGCACCTGGCACACCATGATCAGTCTGCTCCTGGTAGTACAGCCGCACTTTGTTAGGGAGTGCGCAGCGACGACGTGAGGGGGGCCGCCTCCGGTCCGGGTAGTGATCTTGACCTTGATTGAGGGTCCGTGCTGACCGGTAACGTTTCCGGAACGGTCCGAGCGTAGCGTGGCTCTCGTGGATAACACGGGTCCAGCGGGCGCTCCGGCGGCGGGCCAGGCCGCGGTGCCCGGATCCCGCGCGGGGCCGCAGGCGGGCTGGGCCGCGGCGCTCGGCGGCCTGGCCGTGGTCTCCCTGGCGGCGACCCTCCCGCTCACCGTGCTGTCCGGCCAACTCGGCGAGGGGATCGTGGCGGTGGTCATCGGCATCCCGTGCGCGGGCGTCGGGTTCCTTGTCGCCCGCCGCCAGCCGGGCAACCCGCTCGGCTGGCTGTTCCTGGCCACGGCCATCTGCCTGTTCGTGGGCAACGACGGCGGGGACTACTCCTACGCTGTCTACCGCCTCGGCCGCCACCTCCCGTTCGGCCCGGTCGGGCTGGCGGCTGACCAGTTGTGGATCGCGGGACTGCTCCTGTTCGTGGTGGTGATCCTGCTCTTTCCCGACGGCAGGCTGTCGTCGCGGTTCTGGCGCTGGGCCCTGCGCTGCTATTGCGCGCTGTACATCGTGCTGCTCGCCGCTTACGCCGTCGCGATAGCACGTGCGCTCGCCGTCCGCCCGCTCCGCATCGACGCGGCCGGCGGGCTATCGGCCGTCGACAACCCGGCCGGGGCGTTCGGGGCCGTCTTCCACGTGGTCGTGGTGCTGCTGCTGGCCCTGTCGGCGGGTTTCATCATCAGGCAGGTGCTGACCTGGCGGCGCTCGTCCGGGGAGCGGCGCCAGCAGCTGAAGTGGCTGGCCAGCGGCGCAGCCGTCGCCATCGCGAGCCTGATCCTGGGGTTTGCGTTCGGCACGACGGGCACCACCACGACCGTGCTGGAGTGGATCGACAACATCTTCTGGTTCGGCCTGGCCGCGCTGCCAGTCTCGATGGGCGTGGCCATCCTGAGGTACCGCCTGTACGAGATCGACCGGATCATCAGCCGCACGCTGGCGTACGCGCTGGTGACTGGCCTGCTGGTCGGGGTATATGCAGGACTGGTGCTGCTGGCGACCGACGTACTGTCGGTTTCTTCCCCGGTTGCGGTGGCCGCGTCGACGCTGGCGGCAGCAGCGCTGTTCAACCCGCTGCGACGGCGAGTGCAGCGGGGCGTGGACCGGCGGTTCAATCGGGCCCGGTATGACGCCGACAAGACTGTGGCCGCGTTCGCAGGCCGGCTGAAGGACGCGGTCGACCTGGACGCGGTCCGCGATGACCTGGCCAGTGTCGTGCACCAGGCCCTAGAACCCACCCACGTATCGGTGTGGATCAGCCACCGCGACTGAGGCGGGCTTTCATCGGCTTCGCCGCCAGCCGTCGCGCTTCGGCTCGGCGCGGCACCACGGATCCAAGCTGCGCCCCAGATCGGCACGAGGTCAATCCCTCGCAAGCCATCCAATTACGAAGTACAGCTGTACTACTACGTCACAAACCCGGACTGTAGTACCGGGGAGCCTGGTAACCGTCCGGGCGGCCCGGCAGTCCGCCGGACAAGCTCGGAGTCGATGGCGGCCAGGTGCGCCAGGATCGGCCGGCGGGTGGGAGAGCCGGGCCTGGCCAGGGCCAGGCTGGCCTGTAGCTCTCGCCGGGTCCGCTCGAGCACACCCATTGTCAGCCCGCTGACATCGGGCGGACGGCCAGGCTCGCTGGCACTGGCGCGCGCGTCCTGCTCGGCACGGACGGTGGCGAGTTCGCGCTGAATATCAGCGCGGATCGGGGCGTTGGTCCCCAAGGCCTGCAGGCACCGGGCGAGCTGGTTGCCGTACAAGTCCAGCTCCCGGATTGGGAACTGGCCGATCTGGCGGCGGTGCTCGTCAGGCCAGATCTCCATGTCAGCACTCCGCTGACCACCTGGATTGGGCGCTCCTGGTAGCCCGTAGAGATCACGCCCGGGATCACGCCCGGGATCACGCCCGGGTGAGCCTGTCGCGGGATTCCTGCTCGCCGGTCACGGCGGCTAGCGCGGCTTCCAGGTCATCCCGCACCGCAGGAGCGGGGTCCTGCCGGTCGAAGAACGCGATCGCGTTCTCTAGCTGGCAGCGGTATTCGCGCAACTCGTAGGTCGTCAGAGCTGACAGGGGGTGCTTCGGTTTCTCTACGCGTGGTACTTGTGCTGCGGCGGCGCTTTCAGGTTCGGCTGAGGTGGTCGGCATCGGTCACTGTTCCCCTAACGGCATCTGACGACGTGTCGTGACGGGCCGCAGCTCATCAGGGTTCTGATACGCCGGATGCGCTGGTCCCGCTATCCACGGTGTCAGCCTGGGAGGACAATGGGCACTGTGGCGGGCGGGTGTGCCACGATCGGCCACGACGTGCCCGGAGGGTGTCCCATGAATGACCCGGAGCGCAATCCGGCCGGGTTCCTCGGTGCCGAGCTGCGTCGCGCGCGGGTGGCCGCGGGCTATTCGAGCCAGGAAGCGCTGGCGGCCAGGCTCGGCTATGACCGCAGCGTCATCGCGAAGGCGGAGACCGGCGAACGTCCGCCGAGTCCCGAGGTGGCCGATGCGCTAGAGGCTGAACTGTTCCCGGCGGGCCCGTCCGGGTTCGTCGGCAGGCTGGCGGCGCTGGCGCGCCGTGCGGGCGGGCCGGTACCGAGCTGGTTCGAGAGCTGGCTGGAGGCTGAGCGCGACGCGCACATGCTGCGGCTGTGGTCGCCGGTGCTGGTGCCTGGGTTGCTGCAGACGGCCGGGTACGCCCGTGCGCTGTTCCTGGCTACCGGGCTTGATGAGGATGCCGCTCTGGAGCACGTCGCGGTGCGGCTCGACCGGCAGGCCATCTTGGAGCGCCCGCGCCCGCCGCATGTGGTGGCCGTGCTGGACCAGTCAGTGCTGGATCGCCTGATCGGCTCGCCGCAGGTCATGGCGGACCAGCTGATGCACATCGCGGAGCTGTCGGAGCGGCCGGACGTCAGTGTCCAGGTCATCCCGGGGGAGACGGGCGCGAACGCCGGGCTCAGCGGGGCGTTCGACCTGGCCAGCAGCGACGGCGGCCCCGAGGTGGTGCGGATGGAAGCCGTGGAGGACGTCACCGTGGAGAGCAGGTCGCTGGTCCGTAAGGCAGCGAATATCTTTGTCCGCGTCCAGGCCGACGCGCTCCCTCGCGCGGCCAGCCGGACCCTGATCCTGGAGGCAGCAGAGCAATGGAAGACAAAGTAGTTCGGGGCTGGCGTAAGTCCAGCTACAGCGGAAACGGCGGCGGCAACTGCGTCGAGGTCGGCGCCGCCGCCCACGCAATCGCCGTCCGCGACACCAAGCAAGGCGGCTCCGGGCCAGTGCTCCGGTTTCCCCCGGCCGCATGGCGCAGGTTCGCCGACCAGGTGAGGCGCTCGTTAGCGCCTGACCACCGGCCCGGGCCTGCCGGCGCTTGCAAGGGGCACTCTGACGTCTGAGAGTGCCCCTTCGCTGTGACCGGGGACGGTTAGCCGGGACTTGTGGCGGTATCCGCGCCGACGGCGGGCGTACTGTCCGGGTGCGACACGGCAGGACATATCCTGCTGGCTCGCGGCTGTTCGATGATCCGTGGGACTGGGATGCCGGCACGATGTCGCTCAGTTTGCCCACCCTATTCACGTGCCCGATATGTCCCTTTCTGTCAAGCTTGGTTTCTGATCTTGATCGCCGGTTTTGTCATCCTTGAGGAATGTTCGTTTGCTCTGGCACACCACCGCTCCCGGTCCGGCGAACCCTGAACCCGCCGCCAACCCGACGCGCCGCTTGTCCCGGCCGAGCGGCCGGGGAACAAGGGACGCGCATGAGATCGAGGCCCCCTACGGCCGCCGGTTCCCTGACGTCTCGGATAGCTGGCAGCAAGCCATCCCGAGTACGCGATGAGATCGGCCAGAGCTTGCCCGAAGGCTCTTACGGCAGAAGGAACTTCGAGCCGTGACCCACAGGACTGTGGCCAGCGCCGCCGCACAGGGCGAACGGCTTCATGATGGGCGACCAGATCCAGCGCAGGGCGCCCACTGGGATCTCGACCTGCTTACACCCGATGACGTATGCGCTCTGCTGAAAGTGAAGAAGAGCTGGCTTTACGACGCCGTGGAGGATGGCTCCATCGAGACCATCCGGCTGGGCAAGCAACTCCGGTTCCGCCCATCAGCCATCGTTCGTTATCTGGAGGAGCGCGCGACCAACGGGAATGGCCACCGGCAATCGTAGATTCGTTCTCGTTCGAGGATCAACTACTGACATGCCCGCATCGAGCACGGCACTGAAGCCCGGAACCGGCTCGTGTCACCTTCGCCAGTACAGGTGGTGGGTCACGCCGCTCGGGCTGGGCATGACGTCGCGGTGGAACCGGTCGAGCAGCTCATCGGGTGATGCCCACAGTCGCGATCCGGATCCGAGGTCTACCTGGGAGACGGCCACGTGCATGGTGTCGACGAGGTCGGCGTCGAGGAATTCGCGGATGGTGGTGGCCCCGCCGCCGAGTCGGACGTCCTTGCCCTGCGCCGCGTCCCGTGCCCGGTCGAGGGCCGATGCGGGGTCGGCGTCGATGAAGTGGAACGTGGTGTCGCTCAGGGTGAGCGAAGGACGCGTGTGGTGGGTCAGTACGAAGACTGGGGTGTGGAACGGGGGTTCGTCGCCCCACCAGCCGCGCCAGTCGTGGTCGGGCCAGGGGCCGTGCTGCGGGCCGAATTTGTTGCGGCCCATGATCTCGGCGCCGATGTTGCGGGCGTAGTCCCGGGTGAGGTAGTCGTCGAGGCCGAGGCTGCCGCCGGGGTCGGTGCGCATCGGCCAGCTCGCCGTGGCGCCGGCCCAGGCGAACATGGTGGCCGGGTCGGCGTGGCCGAATGGCCGCTCGATGCTCTGGTGGTCACCGGCGCCGAATCCGTCCCGCGAGACGTTGAAGTTCTGGACCCTCAGCAGCTGCTGGTTCACGCGGTTCCTCCTCTTGGTACTGGTGAGACTGCGCGGACCAGGCAGGCTCATCGGCGGGACTGGCCAATCGTAGGAGACACCCGTAACACCGAGATGCCAGGAGGTCACCGTCAGACGGGAACCTCGAAGATCTCCTCAAGCGCATCCGCGAGGCTGGTGTCGCGCTCATCGAGGATCGCGGCGTACCGGGACGTGACCTCGAGGCTGCCGTGCCCCGCGCGCTGCCGGACCTTCTGCAGGTCCACGCCCTTATCGATCGCCCAGCTGATCCCCGTGTGGCGCGCGTTGTAGGGCGTGAACCCCTCGGGCAGGCCCGCGGCATCTCGCGCCGCGTTCCAGAAGCGCGACCACACCTCGGCCATGAGGAATTCAGTGCCGTCCCGCCGCCAGATATTAGCCTTACCGGATTCTCCCGCCCTCGCTCGCTGCTGGTGACGCCACTGCCGCTGGTAGTCGGCCGCATAAGCCTTGCACTTCGTGCAGTGGCAGTTCATCGAGTACCTGGCACCCTTGGTGCCGTGCTCATAGACGATGCCCGCCTTGGATACCAGCGCAGGAAGGCACTCATTATCCGATGCCACAACCGGGCTGGAGCGTACGTAGGCGAACATCCAGTGCGGGAAGAGCAGGTCGTCCGGGCCGAGGCCGTACGCCTCGATATGTTCCTGAACTGCCTGGCCCATCTGCTTGGAGATGGCGAATCGGCGCCAGTCACCGTTCTTGGGATGCGGCTTGGTGAACCATCCCGCTTTACCCGAGGGGTGGTACTGGGCGTTGATGTACACGGTTGACCGCGTGACGTTCAGCATCTGCTGCCCGAAGTCGAAGTCGAACCCGATCATCTCGCAGCGCCGGGCCCACGTGGTGACGTTCAGCCGCGCGTAGAGCCTGGCGGGAGGATAAGCCAAGGCCTCCTCGAGGCGCCGCCACTGGTCATGGCCGGCCACGAGCACCGGTTTGGTCGGAGCATGCTTGAGCCGGATGCTTCGTACGGGGTTGTTGTTCCGGTACCCCTCGTCGAATGCCATCTGGCGCATCGCCGAGAGGACCTTGCGCGTCGCGCGGACCGTTTCCCGGCTGACCTCGCTGATCCGCAGGTGACCGATGTACGGGAGGATATGGTTCTTGGCCACGTAGCCGTATCCCTGGCGAGTGCCCGAACTCACCGCGTGGTAGCGCAGGAAGCGCTGCTCGCAGAACTCCGAGATCGTCATCGTGGCCTTGCCGGACGGGCTCGTCTCTTCCAGGAATCCGCGCGCGTGACGCTCTTCATCCTCGGCCACCTCGTAAGCCCGCTCATGGGAATCGTAGGTACCCGCGGACTTGTACTTGCCGTTGGCGGTCCGGTAGATACCGACGTACCGCGTGCCAGCCCGGCCGGCTCGCTCGATCACGCAGGCCACGTCAGACCTCCTGGAAACGTGTTAGACGAAATGTTAGAAACAGGCACCGACAGCAGACTGCAACCAACACCACTACCTAACAAAAAGTGCCTCTCACCTGCCACTTCATGAATTCCATCGTACGTTCTGCAGCGAGAAACTGATTTACGGCGGATTGTCTGCCATCGCCCGTCAGGAGTTGGCTCTTTTGCTGCGGATAGATGAGGTCCACTTTTCTATGAGAGGGTCGTGAGGTGAATGGCGCCTCCCCGGCAGCTCAGGGGTCGCCGCCCCTTTTCGGGGGACGCTTGTGTCTGCTGCCTCGTCAGCGTATTGAGCGAGGTCGACAATCCTCCCTCAGTATCCAAATGGATTGTCAGGCAGGTAGCCCGTGTTGAATCCGTTAACCGCACAGAAAAACGGCGACAGCAGATCAAAGTGGGTCAGGTGATCTCCAGGGCTTTGCGGAGGTCCTTCATAAGCAGGAATAGATGCACCTGATCGGTTGGGCTTGCGTCGAACTTGGCCAGACGCAAGGAGAAGTCGCGTGCGGTGTCGTTTTCGCAGTGGATGAGCAGGGCGCGGACTCCAATCACTTCGGATGCCGCCGCCACCCGGCGCAGCGCATCGACGACCAGTGCCTGGCCCAGGCCCAAACCCTGACAGGACAGGTCCACGCCCAGGCAGGTAAGGATCACTACTGGCTGGTGATACCGGCCCGCGCCCTGCGCTAGCCGCTGCGGAGCAGCCGCGGGGCGGCAGATCCGCAGTCAAAGCCGGCCGTCACGTGAGTCCTGGCCAGCGGGGCAACCGGGTTAAAACGCTCGGTGAAGGCGACCTCGCCGGCCAGTCGCGGTTCCACCCAGCGGGCGTCCCGAGCGTACCGGCCGGGCACCCAGCCCACCGGGGACGAGCGGCCGGCGGCCCGGCCAGCCGCGGTGACCTGCATCCCCTGCGCCGCGAGGGGCCAAGGTGATTGGCTTCGACCGGCATCCAACCCAAACCCGCATCCATCGAACGGCCTGAGTGCTTGCGTCCAGTGAACTGATAAATAGCCGAGCGCATTCACACAGGCAACAAGTCCACGATCATTAACACGCGACTCAGTAATGTCGGCGGATATAACGGATAGTATCCGTTCAAATCGTGCCCTTGACGGCTCAAACGACTCGCGTGATACTCATAACATCAGACGTTTTTGGGCTTACAGTCATTAGCAATTTACTGGGGTCCATAATTGCGCTGTTGTCCTGCCGGGAACGTTGCTATGGGAAGGAAACCGGTGGCTGCGGTACCGCGTATTCTTTTTATCGTTCCCGGGATTCTGGCAGGAATTCTCGTGCCCACCGTGATCGTGAGCGGGCCCAAGCCGGCTCCGCGGAATACCGTCGGCATGGTCAACGTAGACTTCTCGAAGGATACCGTGTACCTGCACCGCGGCCAGCGCCTCACGTTCGTTGACAGCTCGCACAATATCCACGACATCGGGCCAGGTAACAATGGGCAGATCGTCAGCCCGGTGCGCGGCGACCCCATAACCGGCTTCCACCTGATGGAAACGAACTCCGAGTACACCTCCGGCCCGTGGCTGACGCCGGGCACGTATTACCTGACCTGCGGGATCCACCCGACGATGAACCTGACGGTCGTGGTCTTCAAGTGATCACGGCCGCCCCATCAGCCCTCTTCCCCCACGTTAGCCCGAGCATCCGGAGAGGAGGAAAACTATGTCATCTCTCAAGCACCTGCGTTACGTGCTTGGTTCGCTCAGCGCTGTGATGTTCAGCGCCGCGGCAGCCCAGACCGTCTAATCGCGACGGCCGAAGAGGTTCCGTGCGAGCCGGCGCAATCCGCTAGCGGGCGGCGTCGGCTCGC
>Ga0302325_10013807_pt1 | contig 17213 bp, 11 predicted proteins | sample Palsa_T0_2_FD_201948 | JGI IMG/M metagenome (GOLD analysis project Ga0302325, IMG submission 201948) | Peat permafrost microbial communities from Stordalen Mire near Abisko, Sweden - Palsa_T0_2 | ecosystem: Environmental > Terrestrial > Soil > Palsa > Peat permafrost | place: Sweden: Abisko... | reverse complement strand
GACAAAGAGGCAGGCGTGTTTGTGCTCGACGAAGCGGCGCAAGAGGTGCATCGCGTGAGCATCCAGATAGGCCGCATGAGCGCGGGTCGAATCGAAGTGTTGAATGGCCTGAGCGCAGGCGCGCAAGTCGTGACCGACGGTGCCGCGTTTCTGGAAAACGGCGAAAAAGTGCGCGTGGTCGCGCAGTGAGCATATGGGCTTTCGCTGTCAGGCGCTGGCAGTTCACGCTGGTGATGTTCGCGCTATTGATTGCGCTCGGCTTGGCGAGCTTCGCCAATATCGCCCGTTCCGAAGATCCTTCGTTTCCATTCCCCGCGGCGGATATCAGCGTCGTGTGGCCGGGCGCGAGCCCGGCGGACATGGAGCGTTTGATCGTCAAACCGATCGAGGATGCGGTCAATACGCTGGAAAATGTCAAGAAGATACAGAGTTCGGCATTCGATGGTCTGGCGGTGGTGCACACCGAGTTTTATTACGGCGGCGATCCTGAAAAAAAGCAGGATGAGGTGATCCGGGAATTCAACCGTATTCGCTCCTCGCTGCCGCCCGATATCACGCAAATCGACATCCGCAAGGACAGCCCTGGTCTCGTCAGCATCGTGCAGATGGCGCTGGTCAGCGATACCGCCAGCTGGCGGGAGCTGAAGGAGAAGGCAGAGAACCTCAAGGACATATTCGAATCCGTACCGGGTGTGCGCACGGCGGAGACGTGGGCGTTTCCCAACCCGGAAGTGCGCGTGGCAATTGATCTGCAGCGCCTCGCGCGGGCCGGCGTCAGTCTCGATCAGGTGATTCGAACGATTCAGGGACAAAACCAAAATGTGCCGGGCGGTTCGGTGGATGTGGGACTGCGGCGCTACAACCTGCGAACATCCGGCAGCTACACCTCGCTTGATCAGATCGCCGATACCGTGGTCGGGGCGGGCGGCGGGCGAGAGGTAAGAGTCCGCGACATCGCCGATGTTTCCTGGCAGACGGAAGAGCAGACCTACACCGGGCGATTCAACGGCAAGCGCGCCGTATTCGTCACGGCAAACCAAAAAGACAACACCAATATTTTTAACGTGCGCGACGGCATTTACGCAAGGCTGGCGGAATTCGAAAGGACGCTGCCGGCGGACATCAAGCTCGAGCGCGGCTTCGATCAGTCGAAGAATGTCTCCAATCGCCTCGGCCAGCTCGGCGAGGATTTTGCCATTGCGATTGCATTGGTCTTGCTGACCCTGCTGCCGCTGGGTCTGCGCGCCGCCGGCGTCGTCATGATTTCCATTCCCTTGTCTTTGGCCATCGGCGTGGCGCTGCTTTATGTGGCCGGATTCGGTCTCAACCAGTTATCGATCGCCGGGTTCGTCCTGGCGCTCGGTTTGCTGGTCGACGACTCCATCGTGGTGGTGGAAAACATCGCCCGATATGTGCGAAAGGGATATGGCCGCATGGAAGCCGCCATAGCGGCCACCGATCAGATTTATCTGGCGGTCTTGGGCTGTACGGCCACGCTGGTGCTGGCTTTTCTGCCGTTGCTGTTCCTGCCGGAAGGCGCCGGCGAGTTCATTCGGTCGTTGCCGGCGGCCATTTTGTTTACGGTGCTGGCCTCGCTGTTTGTCGCGTTGACCATCATTCCGTTCCTGGCGAGCCGAATGCTGCGCGACAACTCGCCGAGAGCTGCGGCGTCGGCGGGAAAAATGGCGCGATTGATCGGACGCTTCGACGTGCTCGCCGATAAGTTGCTGCAGCGTGTGATGCAAATCATTCACAACGTCTATGGGCCGGCGTTGCGCTGGGCGCTTGCCAGGCCAAAAAGCACGCTGCTGGCCGCATTGGGATTGTTCGTGGTGATTGCCGCGACGATCCCAGTCATTGGTTTCAGCTTATTTCCGAGCGCGGATGTGCCCCAGTTCGTGATCCGGGTCGATGCCCCGGATGGAGCGAGTGTCGAGGAAACCGATCGCGCGCTGCGCTTCGTCGAGGCGCGTCTCGCCGAGCATCCAGAGGTCAAGCGCTGGTATACGCACTTAGGTCACGGCACGCCGTTCGTTTATTACAATTATTTCTCGCAAGGGCGTACGGCCAACCTGGGCGAAGTGTTCGTCGAGTTGCGCGCGTTCGATCCCAAGCGCACACCCAAGTTGTTCGAAGCACTGCGCGCGCGATTCAATGAATATGCGGCCGCGCGCATTTCTTTGAGGCAGTTTCAACAGGGGCCTCCGGTCGATGCGCCCGTGGCGATTCGTATCGTCGGTCCGGAGATCGAGGGCCTGCGCCGCATCGCGGATCAAGTCGAACAGGTCCTCAAAGCGACTCCCGGCACGCGCGATGTGAACAATCCTTCACGGCTATTGCGCACTGATCTGGACTTAGGGATCGATACCGAGAAAGCCGGCTTGCTCGGCGTGTCGGCGCTCGAGGTGAATCGCACCGTGCGCCTCGCCGTGGCGGGTCTTGCCGCGGGGCAATTTCGCGCGAGCAACGGCGACGAATATGACATCACCTTAAGATTGCCGATGCGCGAACGGCCGAGCATCGAGGCGCTCGATGCCATTGAAGTCGGCACCAGCAGCGGACGTCAGATTCCGTTACGCGAGATCTCGACGCCGCATTTCGAGACCGTGACGAACTCCATTACACGGTACAACCGGGAGCGCCAGGTGACGGTGTCCGCCAATACTCGCCCCGATTTCAACACGGCACGGGTGACGGCAGAGGTCGTCAAGGATCTGCGCGGAGTCGGCCTGCCGCCAGGCTATCGCTTCGTCATCGCGGGCGATGCCGAGGCGCAGCAGGAAAGCTTCAGCGGACTCTTGCCTGCCATTCTGGTTGCGGTCTTCGGCATCCTCGCGGTGTTGGTGCTGGAGTTCGGCAGTTTTCGATCGACTGCGATCGTCGCCGGCGTCATACCGCTGGGGCTGACCGGTGCCTTGTTGGCATTGCTCGCGACCGGCTACACCCTGTCCTTCACCTCGATCATCGGCATGATTGCGCTGATTGGCATCGAGATAAAGAACTCGATTCTTTTGGTTGACTTTACCAATCAGCTGCGCGAGCGCGGAACGCCGCTGGATCAGGCCATTCAAGAAGCTGGCGAGGTGCGCTTCCTGCCGATTCTTCTAACTTCGGCGACGGCAATCGGCGGCTTAACGCCGTTGGCCGTGCAGGGCTCCGCGCTGTACTCGCCGTTGGCAATCGTCATCATCGGCGGATTGATCTCATCGACACTGCTGGCGCGCTTGGTGACACCGGTGATGTACAAGCTGTTGCCGCCAACGGTGCAATCCACCGAGTACGACCCGCGCTTCGCGCTCACTTAGCCGCCAGAATATGTCAGATCCATGTGTCGGTTGCGTGACGCGGACGCAGCCGCCCCACGGTTGCAAACGCCTAGTCGCGCCTGCTCATTTAGGATTAGAGTAGCGCGCGTAGGCGAGCGCGGCGCGGTTGGAATGAATGCCAACCATGGGATGAATACCAACCAAAGGTGTTCGCCACAACAACGAAAATATACAGGGTTGAATCCAATGGAGGTCTTATGAGAATCCGCTCAGCGGCAACGAGCGTAGCGCTCGGCGCCCTAACTTTCGCGAGTCTTGCGTTGATGCAAAGTGCATCCGCAGCGAAGCAAGCCGTATCGCTTGGCGCTGCAGATCCAAACACCATCTCACATTTCAATGTCTATCTGCCGCTGACGCATACCGACACGCTCGAAACGCTGTTGCAGAGCCAGACGGATACGACATCGCCCAACTACCATCAATGGTTGACCCCCGCTCAGTTCAAACAGCAGTTCGGTCCCAGCGCCGCGGATTTCGCCAAGACTAGGCAATTGCTCGAGGCCGCGGGATTCACGGTCGTCGGGGAAAAAACCCAGAACCTGGAAGTCGAAGGTTCCGTGTCGGCGGTCGAAAGAATGTTCAATACGAGCATTGAGCAAGTCCAGATCAAACCCGGCGTCGTCAGGCTTGCCTCAGTCGACCGCCATTTGAATCTGCCGCAGTCGCTCAGTTCGATGGGCGCGGTGATTCCGGAATTCACGGCTCATCTGCGCTCGCATGTGCACTCTCAAGTGTTGAGACCGCTCGCCGCCGGGAGTTCTCTCAAGGCGCTGAGTCCCCTTGCCGGGCCGTCCGTCGCGCCGCGCTTGGCGAGCACCGACAGTTTCTTTTATGCGAACGATTTGAATGAGGCGTACCAGCTGCCTTCCTTCCAAACCGAAGTTGCTCCGCTGTTTTCGCGTCATAAGCAGCAGATCGCCGGCGTGGGAGCGCATATCGGCATCGTGATCTCCTCGGTGATCAGCCCGGCGGATCTCGATAATTCGTTCAATTCCACCGTGAGTACCGGCCCCGGCGGTCCTGTCGATGTGCAGGCGTATTCTGCGAACTCGAACCTACCCCTTCCCACCGTGACCATCCGTCCGGTCGATGGCGGCAGCGGCGCATTCAACCCCAACACCGACGATGCCGCCGAAGCGTCCCTCGACACGCAGATGTCTTTGGGAACCGCCCCGGGTGCGAAGGAGACCCTCTATAATCTCGCCGCGCTCCAGGACTCTGACATCATTGACGGCTACACGGCGGTTGATGAGGACAACATCGTCGATGTGGTGAGTTCATCCTTTGGCGAATGCGAATTGGACTTTTTGCCCGCCGCTAACGGTGGAACCGATTTCACCGGCATTCTGAAGACCTTTCACGCGCTGTTTCAACAGGGCAATGCGCAAGGCATCACCTTTCTTGCAAGTTCCGGCGATAACGGCGCCCCGGCTTGCACGTCGTTCAAATTCGATAACAATCCCACCAATGGTACGAATTACGTGCTGGGCGTTTCCAACCCGGCGGATGATCCCAACGTCACGGCAGTTGGCGGGACCAATCTGCAGACCATTGCGAGCCCGGGCGTCGACGATGCGACCTACCTGAGCGAAAATGCCGACTTCGATCCGCGAGTGCCGGCCGAGTTCGAATTGTCTGACGGCTCGCTCGTGACCGTGGGTAATAACACGTGGGGCTCCGGCGGCGGCTTCAGTCAGATTTTCTCCAAGCCCCTGTATCAATTCCTGGTCGATACCGGCAGCAACCAGCACCGCGCGGTGCCCGATGTCTCCTTGATGATGGGCGGCTGTCCGGGCGATGCGGATCTGACCGCGTCAAACTGCTTGCTGCTGCCGCGCAGCGCGGTCATCGTGTGGATTGGCGGTGAGCCGGATTTGCTGATCGGCACAAGCTCCTCATCTCCGGAAATGGCCGGGGTGCTGGCGCTCGCCGTGGAATTGAACGGCGGCCGCTTGGGTAACGTCAACCCGATGATTTATTCCTTATCGGCGGTGCAAAGCATCTTTGGCGGCGTCAACGCACCGAAGTCGCTGCAATACTTTCATCGCAACATTTCCGGCAACAACAATGGATATAAGGTCAAGCCGGGTCAGGCGTACAGCGAAGTGCTGGGCAACAGCACGCTCGATGTGAAGAATTTCCTACAATTGCAAGGCGCCGCCCCCGCGGGCACGCCGAGCACGCCAAGCAATCCGTGAGGCGCAGGGACGGCAGGTGAACAACCTGCCGTCCTTTTTTGGGGGGCTGATCTTAAGCTGCGGCGCTCGGCCGTGCCGATACTCGCGCATGCCAGGCATGCAAATGTCCCAGCTCGGCCGGCGTCTCGATGCCGATGAAAGCCGCGAAATCAATCGTGGTCAGCGCCACGATATCGGCCATCGAGAAAGCGTCGGTCGCCAAAAATTCGCGCCCTTTTAATTCATCGTTGAGCCAGTGCAGCGCCTTGATCGATCTGACGCGGCTGGCCTCGCCGTAATCCTTATATTGGGTGCCCAGGTGCGCCGTGTACTTGTGCGTATTGACCCATACCGCACCGATGCGGCTCATCAACGCGAACTCGATGCGACGCATCCACATTTCCACCTGAGCACGCTGCCATGCATCGTTGCCAAACAGCGCGGGGGCTGGATGCAACTCCTCCAAATAGCGGCAAATGGCAATGCTCTCCGACAAGGTCGAGCCATCGTCGAGCTCCAGCACCGGCACCTGTCCCAGTGAGTTCTTGAGCATGAACTCCGCGCTCTTATGCGCACCTTGCCGCATCGGCACGTGTACAAAAGGCATCGAGATAGCCTTTTCCGCCAGAAAAATCCGCACGCGGCGTGGATTCGGGGCGGGATTGTGTTCGTTGTAGAGTTTCATGGGCGCGACGCAAGGTAACCAATGACCCGCTCAATTATAATGAAGGTCAGTACCAGTCCAGCACAATTCAGGATACTTCATGAGCTCATTCCCTCTGCCGCGCGCCACGCCCGAAGATATCGGCCTTTCCACTGCCGGTCTTACCCGTCTGGGCAGGGTGATGCAGGACGAAGTTCAACGCGGCCGGGTCCCGGGAGCGGTGGCACTCATCGCGCGGCGCGGTCAGCTAGCCTATTACGAGAGTTTCGGAAAACGCGATTCCGCGAGCGGCGCGCCAATGGCGCCGGACAGCATCTTTCGCATTTATTCGATGACCAAACCCATCGTCTCGGTGGCGGCGATGATGCTATGGGAGGAAGGACGCTTCCTGCTCAGCGATCCGGTCGCCAAATTTCTTCCCGAGCTGGGCAATGTCAAAGTCGCGGTCGCGCAGGGCGCGGAATTGGGACAGGTGGATGCCGAAAGAGCGATCACCATTCAAGACTTGCTGCGCCATACCTCGGGCCTGACGTATGAATTCCGCGGCAGCGGTCCGGTTCACAAGATGTACAACGCCGCGAGAATCTACAGCCGTGATCAAACCAACGCCGACCAAGTAACTGCGCTCGGCAAGCTGCCGTTGCTGCATCAGCCGGGTACGAAGTGGGAGTACAGCCGCTCGACCGATGTGGTCGGGCGACTCGTGGAAGTCCTGTCGGGCCTGTCGCTCGGAGAATTTCTGCAGCAGCATATTTTCGCGCCGCTGGGAATGATCGACACGGCGTTCCATGTTCCTGTGCCCCAGCAACCCCGTCTGGCGGAAGCCTTTGCCAAGGATCCGGAAACCGGCGCCGGCGTGCAGCTGGTCAATGTCAAAAGTGCGCCGAAGTTTGAATCGGGCGGCGGTGGTTTGGTATCTACGGCCGCGGACTACGCGCGCTTCCTGCAGATGATGTTGAATTTAGTCCGGCTCGACGGCGTGCGATTTTTGAGCCGCAAGACCATTGAGCTCATGACCGCCGATCATCTGGGTCCTATCACCGGCGCGCCCGATCTATTGTTGCCCGGCTATGGCTTCGGCCTCGGATTTGCCATTCGGCTGCAGCCCGGAATTTCTCACGTGCCAGGTTCGGTGGGCCAATATTTTTGGGGTGGCCTCGCGGGTACGACATTTTGGGTCGATCCGGCCGAGCAGCTATTTGCGATCATGATGATTCAGGCGCCGGGTCAGCGCGACTACTTTCGAACTTTGTTCCGCGATTTGGTCTACGCGGCATTCGACGATTGAGCGCTCACGCCGAAGCCGCCAACGCCAAAGGGGTCAACGCCGAAGCGGCCGCCGGCGCGAGTGATGCCTGCGCCCGCCACCAGGCGGCGGTCAACAGGCAGCCATGTTCGCGGATGAATACTTCGCTCAAGGCTGCCGGTATGGCAAGAAACGGCAGCCACTGCTCGGGAAACACGTCCCGAGGCCCGCAATGAAACCAGGGCTCGGCGCTTACTTCCTCCTCCTCGTTGCGCGCGCGGGGTAAGTCGCGAAAAACGCAGTCGGACACCAGGCCTATTTCATCGTAGTCATAAAAAATCACACGGCCGTGGCTGGTAACGCCGAAATTCTTTAGCAGCAGATCGCCTGGGAACACATTGCTTGCCGCCAGGTCGCGCAGCGCATTGCCGTAATCGATAATTGCGGATTCGGCGGCGGCGGGTTCGGCCTCGCGCAGAAACAGATTGAGCGGCCGCAAGCGCCGCTCGATGTAGCAGTGCTCGACGATCAGATCCTCGCCTTCGACCCGGCAGCTTTCGCTCGCTTCGCGCAGCAGCTCCTCAGCCAGATCCGGCATGAAGCGCGCACGCGGCAGCCGCAGGCGTTTGAATTCCTGTGCGTCGACCAAGCGGCCGGCTCGGTCATGCCGAAACACGAATTCATAGCGCTCGATCACTTCGGCGCGCGTGGTTGTCTTGGGCGCGCCGAATTTGTCGCGGATGACTTTGAAGACCAAATCGTGCGAGGGCAGGGTAAATACGATCATCACCAGTCCGCGCTCGCCGGGCGCATGCACGAAGCTGTCGATGGATTTTTCCATGTGACGTTGCAGCGCGAAGTAGCGCTCGGTCTTGCCCTGCTTGGCGCGCCCGAGCACCGTATAGAGCTCATCGACGGATTTGCGCGGCATGAAGGAGCGCAACAGCGTAATCGCGGCGCTGACCACCGGAAGATCGACGTGAAAGTAGCTGCGTGCATAGCCAAATAGCGAACCTACGTCGGCGCGCGACAGCATGACCGCGTCGACCTGCACCGATCCCTGCAGGATGGTGAAGGCGAGCACCAGCGGCGTGATGACGCCATCGCCGATCACCCGCCCGACCGCAAATGCCTGCATGCCGCGATAAAACACCGGCTCGATCAACTCTATGGATTCGGGCGCGCCGCTAAGCCGCCCGGTCGCGAAATAGCGGCCGATTTCCGCGCTAATGCGGTGTACAGCGGCTTCCGTGTTGCCGATTGCGGCGCTGAACGGGAGGTCGACGAGAATTTCGCTCACCGCCGCGGGCAAAGATCCGCCCACTCGATAGACCCTGATCGGCACCGATCCGGAAGCGCGGCCCGCGGTAGTGGCGCAAAACTCGACCTCCTTGTTGACGCCCACCGTGCCGAATAGATCACGCGTGACGGAATTAAAAAACGTATGGTAGAAATCGCTGTCCGGGCGGCGCGCCACCAGGGTTTCGAAGGCAAGTTTGATGTCGACCCAAAGCGGCACGTCGGTGCGCCGCTGCTGCAGCTGGCTGCCGATGACGGCGACGCACCTTGCGACCTTCAGCTCATACAACTCGATTCGCGCGACGGCATCGGCCTGGGCGGCGTGCCAATCCTCGGCAAGAAAATTTCTTGCCGCGCGCCGCGTAATGCGGCCGAACTCATCGTTATAGAGGCGAAAATGCTCGGCGATCTGCGCCGCCGAATCGGCGGCGAGGTCCATGCGCAAGGCGACGCTGCCTTCTGCCGGCACGCGCTATGCGACCACGCGCTCAGGCGCATTCAAGTGGAACTGCTCCGTCTCGGTGCTGCCCGCCATCGCGACCGTCGAGCTCTTGGCGCTGATTGCGGTCTGCACCGCATCGAAGTAGCCGGTGCCGACGAACGCTTGGTGCTTGGTCGCGCGATAACCTGCCGCTTCCTGGCTGAACTCGCGCTGCTGCAAATGCGAATAGCCCAACATGCCGTCGGCGCTGTACGCCGAGGCCAATTCGAACATAGACAGGTTCAGTGCATGCCAACCGGCGAGAGTGATGAATTGGAAGCGGTAGCCGAGCGCCGCCAATTCCTCGCGCCACTTTTTCATCGCTGCGGCGTTTAGTTTTGCAGCCCAGTTAAAGGACGGCGAGCAGTTGTAGGCCAACAGCTTACCCGGGAATTTGGCGTGGATTGCTGCGGCGAAGCGTCTGGCTTCGTTCATGTCCGGCTTCGAGGTCTCGCACCAAATCAGATCGCAGTACGGCGCGTATGCCAATCCGCGGGCGATCGCCTGCTCGATGCCGGCCCGCACATAGAAAAATCCTTCGCTGGAGCGCTGCCCAGTGACAAACGCCTTGTCGCGAGGATCATGGTCGGTCAGCAGCAGATCTGCCGCGTCCGCATCGGTACGCGCGATGATCACCGTGGGAACGCCCATGACATCGGCCGCGAGACGCGCGGCCACCAACTTGTTGATCGCTTCGGCGGTCGAAACCAACACCTTGCCGCCGAGGTGTCCGCACTTTTTCGCGGACGACAGTTGATCTTCAAAATGCACGGCGGCCGCGCCCGCGCGGATGAGCGCCTTGGTCAGTTCGAACGCATTGAGGTTGCCGCCGAAGCCTGCCTCGGCGTCGGCGATGATGGGAGCCAGCCAATCAATATCCGACTTGCCGTCCAAGTGATGGATTTGATCGGTGCGCAGCAACGCATTATTGATGCGCTCGACCATTTTGGGCACCGAGTCGACCGGATAGAGGCTTTGATCGGGATATACCTCGCCCGCAGTGTTGGCATCGCCCGCCACCTGCCATCCCGAGCAGTAGATGGCTTTCAAGCCCGCCTGCACCGTCTGAATGGCCTGATTGCCCGTCATACAGCCTAAGCCGGCCACCACCGGTTCGCTATGCAACAGCCGCCAGAATTTCTCGGCCCCGAGCCGCGCCAAAGAGTATTCGATTTTGACGGAGCCGCGCAGGCGCGCCACGTCGGCCTCGTTGTAGGGACGTTCCACACCTTGCCAGCGGCTGTTCACATGTGCGTTCAACTCAATTCTCCTCAAAGTCTTGCTTATTGGGATGCCGCAAGCTTAGAGTGTTTAGAGAGCGGATTTACACATTAGAAATTTAACAGTGTGAATTTCACAGAGGGTGGGCGATGGCGGGCCTGATCAGACAGGGGCACTTTCTAGGGGCAAAGCTGCGCTCGCTGCGCAAGCGCAATGGCTTGACCCTCGATGAACTGTCGGCGCGCTGCGTGCAAATCGACGCGGGCGGCGCCCCCTCGGTGTCGTACCTGAGCATGGTGGAAACCGGCAAGCGCATGCCCTCGGCGGAAATGCTGGAGATGCTCGCGGGAATTTTCAGCAAGGATTCGCGCTGGTTCTTGGACGAGAATACCGCGGTCGAGGCCGCTCCCGGGCCGCGCCAGCGCGGCGGCCTGGAGGCGATGCCGTTGGAGCCGGCGTTCTTGTTTTCGCACGAGTTGCTGCAGAACGCGTTGCCCGAGCTGCTGTCGCAGACCGGCACGACCGGCCGGCAATTCGCACAGTTGCTGATTCGGGTGTGGCAGGAGACTCGCCACAATAATTTTCCCGATATCGAGCGCGCGGCGGAGGAGTGCGGCAATCGGGAGATGCCCTTGACGTTGAGCGCCGTCATGGCGATCTGCGAGCGTCATGGTCTGCAGATCAAATGGTTCGATGGCGATGACCGCAAGCCCAGTGGCGCATTGGTGCGTTCCCGATTCGAGGCGCCTGCAACCGTGCTCATCAATAAGCGCTTGCGCGGTCAAGAGGAGCGTCTGAAGTACGAACTGGCATTCTTCGTCGGCCACAAGATTCTTCACAATGGCGACGGCATGATATCCCCGCACAGCGCCGCGCAAATTGGCGATGGCGAATCGCCGGGTTCCGCGGGCGGCATGGGTGCGCAAGATGTGCTGTACGCATGGCGAGATTTCGAGTGCAGTTTTTTTGCGGGCGCGCTGCTGTGTCCACGGATTCCGTTTCGGCGATTCTTGATTCGCGAATCTCACAGCGTCAACGCCTGCCACAAGGTCGGCGTGACACCGGCGCTGGTCATGCGACGCATGACCGCTGTGTCGCCCTATCGGCACTGGCATTTCTTTGATGCCTATCCGCCGGGCTACCTGCGCGCGGTATACCGCGGCAACGGAATTCCGCTGCCCTGGGGCAACATGAGCCTGGTTTCCGATCCTTGCCCACGGTGGGCCGTATTTCGGCTACTGCATACGCCGGACGCGCCGTCAGTGCAGGCGCCCAAATCGCAGATTTCAGTCATGCAAGACGGCAAGCGTGCGCGGCTGTATTGCTGTCATTCTCTGCTGACCCGCGATGCCTTGGATGAGCTGCATGTATTGTCCGTCGGCGTGGACCTGCTGCCGGCACTGGATGCGCAGGGTTTTGACGGCGAGGAAATTATCGCGGCCGTCGCCGAATCCTGCCGGCGAGGCGGAGGCGACGGCGCCATTCCGGCGGCTGCATCCAGCGCAATTCGCGCAGCGTCGCAGGTGCTGAACATTTCGTGGATCGCGGATGCGCTCGGAGCCAAGGCGAGCGTCATTTGTCCGCGGAGCGGCGCCTGTCCGCGGCATCCTAACGCGTGCGCTTAAGCTCATCAGGTGATTTCATGGTGCAGGGCAAATGGAAAATGACGATCAACACGCCAATCGGCGTGAAATCGGGTGTGCTCGAATTGCTGGTCAGCGGCAACACGCTAACAGGATCGCTTTCCGATGCGGATCATTACGTTGCCATCAGCGACGGCAAGGTTGAGGGAAACCGCCTAAGCTGGCAGGCAAAGATCACAAAGCCCATGCGCTTGAGCCTTAAATTTACCGCCACCGTCGATGAGGATCGGATCAGCGGCACGGCGCGGCATATGCTGGGCACCGCGAGCTTTAGCGGCACTCGGATCTAGGACCTAGGCAGTTCATGCGGGACGCTCAATCACACGGTGCTCACCCTCGGTCGGGTGGCCCGTCACTCGATCGGTGCGTACATCTCGGTTCGTAGTTTCTCCACCGGCGTGTTGCCGGGATCATCGACGTACCAAGAGAACATCGGCTCTTTCGCGGTGTAGCCATGCGCTGCGATGTAGGCCAGCAGCTGATCGTGCGTCTTGGACAGGCCATCATAGGCGCCAACGTGCGTCGTCTTGAGCGCCTTGCCCGCGTAGCTTTGAACCGCGCGCACGCCGTCGGCACTCACGACCTCGCCGCGGTCCACCGGGATGCCCGCGTCAAACTGGTAGCTGCCGGGTGTCACCTCGCCATCGATGCCCAGCGGCGCGCCGGCTTGGTGAAGCTTGTTCTTGGCCATGAATTTCGCAATTTGCGTGAAGCCGTCGGCGTAGGCTTTGGCGATTCCCTCGAGCGGCGCGGTCTCGGTCACGACCAAGATGGGGGTCGCCGTGAGCTGCACCGCATCCGCGCTGAACCCCGCAATGTCCGTGTTGGGCATGCTTTCCACCAAGCTCTTGAGTTTGGCCAAGCCCGTCGCGAAATCCTTGCCGAGCATTCCATCCATCGTCAAGCCAAAGTAGTGCCCAATGGGGTTGGCGCCCATGTCGAGATCGACCGTCCAGGTCGTGCGAGTCGCGTTGCCCTCGGTAGTCAGCGTGACCAAGGATTTCGCCACGCCCGCATCGCCGAAGTTCAAATCGCTCGCCACTGATCGATCGGCGCTCGAAGCGGTGATCAGCTGTGTTCCGGAGCCGACCTTGTCGTTTCCCTTCCAGACCAGTTTCGCGCCGACTCCGTCGCGCGGTCCTTCCGTAGTCTGACTCATGTTGGGATCCAGCTCCTGCCAGGGCGACCATTTGGGGAACAGGACGAAAGAATTGACCGTGGCGTAGACCAGACTCGCGGGTCGATTGATCGTGACGAAACGTTTCACCACTACATGGCGCGGTAAGATCAAGCCAACGACGGCCAGAATGACCACCAGAGCGATGAGACCGATGAGTATTTTTTTTATCATGGTCGGTGCCCCCTCGATATTCGCGGTTTATTCGGGATTGCCCTCTTCTAGTTCGCCGGCTGCGCTCTGCACGTAGTTCGGCAATCCCATCTTTTCGATCAATCCAAGCTGCTCTTCGATAAAGTCGATGTGCTCTTCTTCGCTCTTTTGGATATGCACCAGCAAATCGCGAGTCACGAAATCCTTGACGACCTCGCAATGCGCGATGGCCGTGGTGTACATGGGATGAGCTTCCATTTCGCGGCGCAGATCGCACTGTAGGATTTCCTGCACATCCTCGCCGATGAACAGTTTTCCCAAATCCTGTAGGTTCGGCAGGCCATCCAGAAAGAGGATGCGCTTGACCAAGCGGTCGGCATGCTTCATCTCATCGATGGATTCTTCGTACTCGAGCTTGCCGAGTCGCTTCATACCCCAGTTGTCGAGCATGCGCGCGTGGAGGAAATATTGATTGATCGAGGTGAGCTCGTTTTTCAGCGCTTCATTGAGGAAATTCAATACTTTAGCTTCGCCTTGCACCAGGGTCCCCTTGTCTATTGCGCGGCAGTTAGGGTTCGGATTGTAAGCCCGAACCCCAGACTCAAGGAATCCTCAGACAGGCTCCTAGACCGCGAATTCGGTGGCGGCGGGGGAGAAGAGGCCCGGGCGTGCCGAGTCACATGCTTTAAGCGATGCAGCTAATGCTGATTTAGCCTCAGGCAAGCACTTGCCGCAGCAGGTTCCGACCCCCAAGTCGCGCGTCAGGTCGCGCAATGAGGTTGCCCCGTCCTTAACGGCGGTGCGGATATGGCGATCTGAAACGGCTTTGCATACACAAACTATCATGGGGCCATTGTGAACGCGAATGCGAATGATTGTCAATACGTATCGGGCGTATGGTGCGGTAGCACGCGTTTGTAGCTTGATTATGTCTAGGCGAGTGCACAATGTGATGGGATGATCAGGCTCGAGGGTGTCCCCGAATCGCCTGTCCAAGGGATGTGCGGAATATTAAAATGTTAAAAATCAATAAGTTAAGATTTATTGGTGTCACCGCTTGCGTAATAGCAATTCTCGCCGGGTGCGGGAAGTCGGGCGGACCCGCGGCGCCGCCGCCGCCGCAGGTCAGTGTTGCGCAGGTCTTGGAGAAGCGCGTCAAAGACTGGGACGAATTCACCGGCAGACTTCAGGCGGTGGAGACGGTCGAGATACGTCCGCGGGTTTCGGGGTACATCGATAAGGTGGCATTCACCGAGGGCAGTCTGGTCAAGCGCGGTGCGCTCCTATTCGTCATCGATCCGCGGCCCTACCAAGCCGAGTACGATCGCGCGGCCGCGGATTTAAAGCGCTTCAAGACGGCCCTGGAATTGGGTCAAATCGAGTTGAAGCGTGTGCAACAGCTCAAGGACAGCGGCGCTGTATCGCAGGAAGAGTTGGACGAACGCAAGAGCACGGTGGCGCAGTCCGAATCCAACGTCGCAGGCGCCCAGGCGGCTCTCGAGTCCGCCGCGCTCAATCTAAACTTTACCAGAGTGACCAGCCCAATCGACGGTCGGGTCAGCCGCGCGGAGGTGACGCGCGGCAATTTGGTGACCGGCGGTACCAACGGCGGCACGCTGCTTTCATCGGTCGTCTCGATGGACCCGATTTATATTTATTTCGATGCCGATGAACAGAGCTACTTGCGCTATACGCAGATGGCCCGCAGCGGCGAGCTCCCGAATTCGCGCGATTCCGGCAATGCAGTGCGGGTGGGTTTGGCCAACGAGGAGGGATTTCCCCATCCAGGGTCCGTCGATTTCGTCGACAATCAACTGAATCCGCAGACCGGCACGATCCGCGCGCGCGCGGTGCTGCAAAACAAAGATGGTCAGTTCACACCCGGTTTGTTTGCGCGGGTGCAGCTCTTGGGGAGCGGAGAATATTCGGCCATTCTGATCGATGATCGTGCGGTGAATACCGATCAAAGCCAGAAATACGTGCTGGTGCTCGGCGCCAACAACCAGATCGAATACCGCAAGGTGAAACTCGGCCGCGTGATTGACGGCCTGCGCGTCGTGCGCGAGGGCCTCAAGGCCGGCGATGTGATCGTAGTGAACGGCGCGCAGCGCGTGCATCCCGGAATCACGGTTACGCCGCAGCGCGTAAACATGGGTGCCTACGGGGCGCCCGCTGCGGCTGGCGCGCCGGCCGCATCTTAAGGTTCCCATGAATATTTCCTCGTTCTTCATCGAACGGCCGATCTTTGCCACCGTCCTCGCCATTTTGATCACGGTCGCGGGCTTGCTCGCGATGCCGAATCTGCCGATCAGCGAGTACCCCGAGATTGTTCCGCCGACGGTGGTGGTCAGCGGTCAATATCCCGGCGCGTCGCCAAAGACCATTGCCGAGACTGTCATCACGCCTTTGGAACAGCAGATCAATGGTGTTGAAAACGCGATTTACACGAGTTCCACCGCCACGCCGGACGGCACGTTTTCCATCACGGTGACCTTCAAGCTAGGTACGGACCTCGACATTGCGCAGGTGCAAACGCAGAACCGCGTGGCGCAGGCCGAAACGCGGTTGCCGGACGTCGTACGCCAAATCGGCTTGGTGACTCAGAAGCAGTCGCCCGATCTGACCATGGTCGTGTTCTTGAAGTCGGGCGATGGCCGCTACGACTCGCTGTATTTGCGCAACTACGCGGTCATTCAAATCAAGGATGTCTTGGCGCGCATTCCCGGCATGGGCGATGTGCGCGTATTCGGCTCGGGCGACTATGCCATGAGATTGTGGCTGGATCCGGGAAAGATTGCGGCGCGCAGCATGGATGTCGATGAGGTATTGGCAGCAGTACGGGAGCAAAACGTGCAAGTTGCCGCGGGACAGATCGGCGGCCAGCCATCGCTCCCCGGTACGCAATTCCAATACATCGTCAACGCTCAAGGGCGTCTTCAAACCGAGCAGGAATTCGGCAACATCGTGGTCAAGAGCGGCGCGAACGGCGAGACCACCTATCTGCGCGACATCGCGCGCTTGGAGTTGGGCCCGGACAATTACGCGCTGCGCAGCATGTTGGACAGCGGTCCTGCCGTCGCCATCCCGGTGTTCCAGCTTCCCGGCGCGAATGCGCTGCAGTTGTCCGACGCCGTGCGCGTCAAGATGCAGGAATTGGCAAAGAATTTCCCGGAAGGCGTCAGTTACGAGATCGACTACGACCCCACTGTGTTTGTCCGCAGTTCGATCGAGTCGGTAATACACACTCTGTTTGAAGCTGTGCTGTTGGTCGTCCTGGTCGTGGTGGTGTTTTTGCAGACCTGGCGCGCCAGCGTCATCCCGTTGGTGGCGGTGCCGGTCGCCATCATCGGCACGCTCGCGGTGCTGCTGTTGGCCGGATTCACGATCAACTCGCTGACATTGTTCGGCCTGGTTCTGGCCACCGGCATCGTGGTCGATGATGCCATCGTCGTGGTGGAAAATATTGAGCGCAAGATCGAACAGGGATTGAACCCCCATGCGGCGGCGCATGCCGCCATGGGCGAGGTGACCCGGCCGATCATTTCTATCGCGTTGGTGCTGTGCGCTGTGTTCATCCCGGTGGCCTTTGTTTCGGGCCTGACCGGACAGTTCTACCGCCAGTTCGGTGTCACCATTGCGGCGAGCACCCTCATCTCGACTTTCAACTCGCTTACCCTATCGCCGGCGCTCGCTGCGATGCTGCTCAAGCCGCGCAATGCACAGCCCGATGTTTTTCAGCGCGGTATCAACAAGGTGCTGGGAGGCTTCTTCCGCCTTTTCAATCGTGGCTTCGAGAGTGCGTCCGAGCGCTACGGGCATGGCGTGC
>Ga0302325_10013806_pt1 | contig 17214 bp, 22 predicted proteins | sample Palsa_T0_2_FD_201948 | JGI IMG/M metagenome (GOLD analysis project Ga0302325, IMG submission 201948) | Peat permafrost microbial communities from Stordalen Mire near Abisko, Sweden - Palsa_T0_2 | ecosystem: Environmental > Terrestrial > Soil > Palsa > Peat permafrost | place: Sweden: Abisko... | reverse complement strand
TCCCAAACTCCATCAAGAACTCAACTGAGTAGCTCTAGTTCTATTTCTCTTCAATCAAACTTAAAATAAAGGAGCCTTGGTAGGTTCAAATTGCGAGATCGTGGGACGGCGATTAAGGCGAAAGATTTGAATGGGGTTAGGTTTGAGATTCATGTGCAAGCTGCGCTTCCGTAGTGGGAGGAGATTCGAATCTGAATGAAAGTGTTCTCAGACCTGCTAAACTTCTAGAAAAGATGTATTGAGTGACTTCCAATTCTCAAAAGTTTCACCAACACTCTTTCAACCCTTACCGAGCCCAATGTTCCGAATAGTGTATAGATATTAAACGGAATAGCCAAGCGTCGCTAGTTTACTCTTCCTAAAATCCGTTAGGACGATATAACCCAATCTTCTCTGGTCTTAGAAAAATTGTCGTTGCAGTACAAATTAATTATGCCTGAGCATTCTGTCCAAAAAATCTGCCATTCCCGTATAATGTTCGTACACGTTCGGGAAATTGACGGAGTCCTGCTGTAACTTTTAGCCGAATTATAAAAGGGGAACCGAAAGTTTAAGCGAGAACGGGTTACACCATTTTAGTTCACACTTAGGGTGTGAGCCATGGGACCCCCCACAAAATTGAAATCCTTCAAAAGGAAACTGGGTAGACTTTTCCCTGTACAATTTTTTTGTATTTTATTCAGCATGACGCAAGCCGTTTACTAAACCATGGCTTCAGAGGACGTTGGGAGAACCCAAATCTGGGAAACCCCATTCGACTTCCTCGCGAACTTCGGGACATGATTTGTGAGAATATCTACCCTCAAGACGATGAATTGAATCCATCCTCGAAGAATAGCCTCGTCAGTCTCCGAACATGTCGTCAAATATACGCCAAACTCTCGCCAAAAGTATACCAGAATGAAGTCCTTCTTGTGAGGATATCGCCAACATATCAGATCGGTTCTTGGCTTTGCTTTAAAATTCACGAGGGGCGAAGTGGCATGTGAAAGATCTAGAGGATGCTAGAATACGCGGCTTCTCGAATCTCCTATATAAGAAACTGAAGGGAGTTAAGATCGAAATTGAGGCTACTGAATCTCAGGGGAGTCGAGATCGAGGTCAGATCATCTGCCTCCTATTCAATGCCCGAGATCTTGTAAAAGCTGACGGACCGTACAATCCGGAAGTCAATTTGGTGAACACAGAAAATGGGGAATGGTGTGAGAGAGGAGGGCCGAAGTGGACGATTAAAACTCACTGAGACAAAAGTTCATCCCTGTCGCAAAGGCCTGATTATCAGGTTGTAATGCTGCCTTTTCAGCCACTTTTTGACATTATGAAGGGTAGCTACGGTGGGCCGGACGACCTGGTTCAAGTTCTCGAAAAGCCAGAATGGCAGGGGAAAGTACCAGACGATAAGGAACAATGGATTCTTAAGATATGACACCGAGTAGACACCTCTGATTTTCAATTTGACCGGACTTAGACGGAGAAAAAGGATATACTGCGGATATGCTGCGTCTGCATCGTTTCGGCGCTTGGTATTCTTGTGGAATTGAAAATGGATTAGACTATCTGACAGAGCTTGATTGAATATGCAAGGTCAAGGGTGACGGCGTGGATGAATCGATTGCAATCGAAAAGCGTTACCACTTGGCACTAGCGTTCAATCTACTGTCGGCGAGAAAAAAGAAAACTTTCCCGCCAGAGGTGTCTTGCACACACCCCACAGGACCTTCTAAAGTGGACATCGAGCTCCGTGAATACTTGTCAGACTACGAATATGGGTTTGGGGAGGGAGAAGAGTGACTACCCGCCAAAACCGAAGAATCTTGGTTGAAGAAGGCTGATGGCTGGGATAGAAAGAGTTGGTGCCGTTATTATCCTGGCGGAATCGCGAAGTAGACATATTATAATGAGAGTTAGAGGCTACATCTGATAGGTAAAGGGGGCTGGGGCTATGTGGAAAAGAGCAATGCGTTTTGCAGTCGGTTCAGAGGCCAAACATCGGAATTGATTTTGAAGGATCCGCACGATCGGATTGCAAAGGCTCAAATAGCTTGCTCGTGTGGGTATCTTATTCACGGCAAGAATTACTGGAGACGTGGAGTCTCAAAGAGCAGCAGGAGCAACTTTTAATCAGATAGAGCGCCAATTGGACTTATACTGCATTCGGTAGACTATTACCTATGTGGAGAAAGTAAGATTACAGCCAGTGCAAGTTCGTGCCATCAAGGCCACGGCTTCGTGGGAAGGTAAACCAGTTTGGAAATGAGGCAGCAGCCAACGAGCATCTACTAGACGAGTACTCGTACGAGTTGTATTAAGAAACGACTTCCCAAGAATGGATGCTTATAATTCAGTTTAATATCCCAACAATTCTTGAACATTGACGTCTGAATGTTCCAGACAGAAGAGGAGCGCGGTCGTTGTCTCAGGGTCACGAGAAAGGTGGGGCCAAATTTTCGTGGCTTGCCGACGCGACCTCTTTACGCGCGACGCGTTCACCAAATTCAACCTCAGGGCCGAGGTCAAGACACTTCACATCTACGATATTCAACACCAAAAAACTCTTCACAATGGCCGAATCTACGGAAGCAGAACTGAAGGAACGATTTGCCCCGGCCGGCACAGAAATCGAACCAGATGTTCTCGCCGAATTGCAATCTATTATGCGATTACATTCAATCGACCCGCAAGAGTTATGGTACAAATGGGAATCCTACAGCATGAAGATGGGCGTGGATGACATGAAATTGAACATAGAGACCGCCAGAGCCCTGAAACAGGATATTCAAGACGGGCTGGAGCGCGACAATCGAAGCAAAGCACACTCATTAAGCTCGAACAAGAGGGGTGGAGCTACACCGCGAAATGTGGCCAGCAATGACGACGTTTTCGGGATGTAAGGAGAGATACTAACGTATATATCTTCTAAGCTGACGTGTGATCAGGTTAGACGGCCTTGTACCCAACACGCCTAGAGTTGGATCCACGAACAAAGCTGGCACCAGGCGCAAGTTCGAGACACCGTCGTTGTCAAGAGTGAAGGCAGAGCCAGCAAGTAGTCCGCCTGACTTCAAAACGCCATATAAACCAAGCGAGCTGAATGGACAAGCGTACTTCAAGAGTTTCCTTCAGACAAACAACACTAACGCTACACAGGGTCTCTTTTCATGATAGACCAAATGCTGGCCAGCCAGTCGAAGTTCTCAATGAACATTTAGCAGTCCCAGAGCCTCCGATTGCACCGTACGGCGAGCCTCGAATCAAACTCACAGCCAATTCCGACATGAAGAAACTCTCCTACAAACCAATGGCCATGAAATCTTCGGAGGCATCTGAAATCCTGGACGATAAGATAGACGAATTTATGGCTTTGATCCAAGCACATCACAAACTCGAAGACTCGGCATTCGGAAGTGCTGCAAGTCAAAGCACAAACGAGGTCATTTCTGTAGGACGAATAGCTTCGGACTCTTTGGAAGGAAGGCTGAATGCGTCATCACTGGTGCTTGAGACTTCACGTCGAATGGGTGCTGGATTGAGAATACCCCTAAAAGTTGATGCTCTGAAAGGATTTCAATTCTTTCCCGGCCAGATAGTCGCATTGAAGGGTATCAATGCTTCTGGAGACGATTTCAAAGTTAGTGAAGTGTTGGAAGCTCCGTTGTTACCCGGTGCTGCTTCAACACCATCTGGACTCGAGGCACATTTACAAAGACTCAGAGGAGGCCCTGATGCAATGGATTCGGACTCTGAGGCGGCACCTCTGAACGTAATTCTCGGATCCGGGCCTTATACAGCAGATGATAACCTGGATTTCGAACCCTTGCATGCTCTGTGCAGTCAAGCTGCAGACTCATATGCGGATGCACTCATTCTCACCGGACCTTTCCTCGATATTGACCATCCTCTGATTGCTTCGGGAGATTTCGACCTGCCTGACGAAGCCATGACAGAACCAGACATAGCCACAATGTCGACTGTATTCAAATACCTCATTTCTCCCGCTTTCATCCAGCTCTGTTCCGCCAATCCCCACATAACAATTCTTCTGGTCCCATCAGTCAAGGACGCTATCAGCAAGCACGTCTCCTGGCCCCAAGAGCCATTCCCAAGGAAAGACCTTGGACTTCCAAAGTCCGTCAAAATCATTGGCAATCCAATGACCCTTTCACTCAACGAAGTGATACTTGGAATTTCGTCACAAGATATCCTCACTGAGTTGAGAGTTGCAGAAGTCACTGGTGGCAAACCAAAAGATGCTTCGCTTCTTGCTCGGCTGCCAAAATACATGATTGAGCAGCGCAATTTCTTCCCATTGTTTCCTTCAGTTGATAGAGAGAATTTGCCGAAGGCAGGGACGATGTCCGGAATACCTGCGGGTGCTATGCTTGATACGAGCTACTTGAAGCTTGGTGAGATGATCAACGTGCGGCCGGACATTTTGATCGTGCCCAGCGCTTTACCTCCTTTTTCAAAGGTATGCAATTTAATCCCCGAGTTATGAGCATCGATAACTTTATTAGGTGGTGGAAAGTGTTCTTGTCGTTAATCCTGGGTATCTTTCAAAACGAAAAGCTGCTGGTACTTACACAAGGTTGACAATACATCCACGTTCTCTTACAGACGAGGAGAGATGCTCATCAGTGGTTGCACATCAAGTGTTTGAAAGGGCTCGGGTAGATATTGTAAGGATATGATTGGCTGTCTCGGTTATGATATGGTCACGGCGTTCATGGTAATTGACAATGAAGTAATGAACAGTAATGTGGCAAGTTGGATTAGAAATTAGCGCTACCTTGAATCTACTCTTCGGCGCTTATCGCTTTCATAACGATCCATATCTCTTGATGTACTGCGTTTCCGACGATTTCGATCCTCCCTATCCCTATCACGTCTTGGTGATCTTGATTGTGAGTGGGCTCTGTCGTCTCTCCTAGGTCGATATGTATTGCTACTGTCTCTCGACCACTCACCTCCTTCACGCATTGCCCTTGGTCCTTCAGGTGCTCCAGTAACTTTCTTCCGGTCACCTACCGGCATGCTATTGGCACCACTCGCTCCTCCACGATTCAGGTCTCTATCCGGCATGAATCGTTCATCATTACCGAAACCTCCAGGACCCTTTCGATGCTTATCGTCAAATTGACCCCATCGACCTGTATCCTCAGATTTGAGGTCTTTGTATTTTGTAGCACCTTTCTTCCCTATCTTCGTCATATCTCTCATCTGCAAAGCTTGCGGCAACAGTTCTCGATTAACATCGTCCGCGAACCTCGAGCCCATAATATCTCGGCGATCCAATCCTTCCGCCTTTGCATCGTCCTGGAAAAAAGCACCTTTGTGATAGTACTTCTGCATATATCCCATCTTGCCCTTCCCCTCTTTCTCCTCTTTCTGCTTCGCAATGAACTCGTCATCCTCCCTCTTCCTCTCTTCTTCCGTAAGATTTTTTCTTCTTTCGATTTCCTCTAACTCTTTCTCCCGTGCTTCGATAGCTTCTCTTTCCCTCTTAATCCGTTTCAGCTCCCTCAATTTCCAAGCAGCATACTCCGCCTCCGGATCAACGTCATCCTCATCATCCACTTCCTCTCCCTCCTCCTCATCATCCCAATTCTTCTTCCCCGCCGCCTTAGCCGCCACATCTCTCCTTATCTGTTCCTCAACAACCTCATCCGCCGCCTTCCTCCTCCTCTCCTCTTCCTCCTTTATCAACTCCTCTTCTGTCTTCTCATCCTCCTTCTTACTCCCCACCCCATTCAACGCATTCCTCTTATCTTTCTTAATAAATGTCGGACGTATCAACACCCGCCTTGGCGCCTCTTCCTCACTGCTCTCTTCCTCTTCACTCCCACTCTCCTCCTCACTGCCTGATTCTTCCTCACTCTCTTCTTCCGTCACGAACCCTTCTTCCTCTTTCGCTTTCAGCACTTTCTCTTCTTCTACGCGAGCTGCTTCTTTTGCCGCAGTTAGTTTCCGCCGCTCATTGAGATCGACTTTACTGAGATTGCTTGTAATGCCACTCGCAGTCGTTGCTTTCGGTGGCGCGGGGATCGGTTTCGATTGTGGTTGTTCTTCGCCATCGCTTGAGGATTCTGATGAGGATTCTTCGGCGACGGCTTTGCCTGGGCGGTACCGAGGCGCCGCTTTTGGATTCGCGGTCATGCGCTTGGGGGGCATTTTGAGGGTTGTGTGGTGGATGGGGTTGTTGACGGAAATTGTGGGTAGTCGAGGTGGAGGTTGTTTTTGACGAGGCTGAACGCTAGCGGGGTTTAGGCTATCGGCGCCGATACTCGCTTATTTTTAGTGATTAATTTTAGCGAATAATCTCTCTGAATAGGGGCAAGGCAGGGGCTCGTTCGGAGGCACTTCGTGTACGAGTCAACGTTTCTCTTTCTTCCTTCAATAGCAAACCTTCGGTCACTTTTTCGAAATCAATGTATTAACCACAATATTCTACTTGTCATTTAAATTCAAGCTTGTTCATCTTGTTTAGAGTACCCCCAGAAAACTCCGTCAATGCCGACCCGTGAAATAGCTGTCCCACCGCAAACTCCTGCCAAAACGCCTCAAAAGTCGAGACACATTATACATATCCTGAGCTTATACTTTCCATTCTCCTCAGGAAATCCTCCACACTTTCCCTCCCTCCAGATTCCGCGCTTGTCCCGCGCCGATCCCAGCTCATACCCACAGGATTGAACTCCCAAACAGCCATCTTCGCTCTCTCAAACAACTCTGCACAAGATCGATATATGGGACTAATCTCATCGCTCATGTCGCTCTTGGATAGCATGCGGAGCAATGAGAGCAGTGGTTCGATGAGCTTGAGATCTGCTAGTGCCAGCGGGTTTGAGGGATTAGAAAGAGTGTATGTCAGCAAGGTCGTTGTCGCTGAGACGAAGATGTGGAGGACGGCCCTGCTGTTGTTATTATTTTGTTCTAGGGAGGGCGGTGATGATTGGTCTTACCGGATGCATGCGTTTCGTCGGCGAGGAACGAATTGCAGTTCTTTAATGGCTTTCCTTGCCTCAGCAACATAGTCCACCGGGGCCGATGTATGAAGCATAGGCAACGAGCCATAGATGGCAGCAAGGGAGTTAAAATACGCCAGTTGGAGGCCGGTGGAAAGAGGGACGAGGTCCGAAGTTGGTACCTGAAGGTTCGGTCGACTATCCTGTTGAATGTTGACAGGAAAGCTTGCTCTCCATGTATGAAGCATAGCTTCGAGCTCTTTTGCAGCCATTACTCGATCCGAGGTAGACTGTTTAGTAGCCTTCACCGAGCATAACCGTTTGTATATCTTTCCCTGGATCATTGCTAACCTGATTCGGAAATTGAAGAAATCCACGCCATGCGGCTCGCCATGGCGGAGGGGAGCACCATTGTTTTCAAATGGCAATTCCACATCCATATCATCTTCATCTTGTGCAGGCGGCAGTCCCGTTTGCAAGCTAATATCTTTGTCGAGGCAATAAGCGCTCCAAAAGACCCGTTTCCGTTGCTCAACTTCGGCGGCGCTGAGACCAGGGTCCTGGTTTCGTCTGTGTAGGCCCATATTCTGCGCTAGTTTGATTGCTGATGAAGTCAATACAAAAGCCGGAGATTGATTTGGTGTCCCCATAATTACTATTGACATTCCAAGCAGCGCCTGCACAGACATGAGCGTGGAGCGCATCGTGGTAAGCTGGTGACTGACTGCAAGAGCGTTTTGGAAGTACATCCAGGATTCACGGTCTTCTTCCCTGTCCATAGTTGTCGTGCCTGCGAATTGATGTGTAAGTGCCAACACAACATTCAAGCATGCCCACCAGTCCGGATCATTGATGTTGGCATCCAGGGATTCAAACGAGCGCATGAAAGTAGCTGGGTCGAAAAGCGGGTACGCGCAATTGAAACCTTCAAAGGATTTTTTGATGAGATTAAACGCCCTATCTTTCGGCGGGAGGCTTTCAAAGATTGGTCTCGTAAATACGTTGCTGACGGATGTAAGGTTCCAAGGAGATATTGCAAATTGGCTCTCAGGAACTAAAGAGAAGGAGGCTGGAGATCGTCAGCTCAGGAAATCACGGAGCAGTGTTAAAATTACGTTTTCGGAAAGGTTCTCTGAAATTTGGAGCTTCAAGGGATACTTCGGGTACGGCAAAGCCTGGATCCATGAGGTAGTCGTCCTGGATATTCTGGATCAAATATGAAGTTCCATCTCCAGACTGATCGGGACTTGGTGTCTGTAGTCCTCTGGGCTTATTGCTCGACTCCGCATCTGTTTTAAGCCGCTGATATTCCACAGAACGCTTCAATTGATCTTCCATCCATCTTAACTTCTTCTCTAGTTTCTCAACACGTTTCTCTCTAGACCGAGTCAGCAGATTGATCTAATAAGTTCTCCTTCTCGGTCATCTGGTCCCACTTAAAATCGAAGAAGCTCACCCAGGTGGCCGCCTTGGCTTTCTTTTTAGATTTATAGGTGTGAAGTGGCACGGAGTCTGGTATTTGATACACTCTAAACAAGCGTCTGAGGTTACATCACAGCGAATCTTCTTTTTACGGCAGCGATCACATGACTATTTTGTGTAAGTAAAGTGACATTTTACTGGGGAATAAAGCAGGCGAATACGGACTCTGATAATGAACGGCGTAGATTGATCGTCTGCTCTCGAGCTTAAGTCTATGCTTTGCGACATTCTGGTGGAGTTGAAGAGGCCCTTTGTTATTTGAATTTCGAACACTCTGAAATTTGAAGCACAGCTTGAAATCAAGTGGAATTAGAAAACTTGAATGTAACAATAAAGTAACATCTCAAAAATCAAGTTTCACAGAAGCTCTGCTCAATGTGGACAGGATAGGATGATCATGAGAGGCGCAAGATACGCTGACTAAAAGGGTTTACTCCGGACTCCGGATTGATTTCAAAGCCGTCAGGTGACTGCGGATCATGAGCTCGATTGGTTCATTTGCCTAGGGGGCAAAACCTTGAACGTTTGGTTCTATTGTTCCCTTTATAGGTTATTTGCACGAAAATCGATTGTTATTTAGGAATTATTGAATTTCTATTAGTATCACCATAAAGCGTTCTACTTAGGGGGCTCGTAGGCTGAGTTTTAGCGAACCCAGTCCCTATTACTTTAGCGAGGAACGCCCTGTAAACTTAACCGAGAGTGCTGTAAACCAACGGAGTAAGCTCGTCAATTACTGCGGGTGAAGAAGTCACAAAACACCACTGAAAAACCAATTTTATTTTTATTTTTTATTTTTAGATTTCCCCGTAAACTGCCAAGCATCGGTCGAAGAAAGCACAAGATGTCAACCCGCCTCACAAATTCACACCTCAGACTCAACCTTCGCAAGAGCATTCCAAAAGCTCTCGCCTAGAATAGCCGCAAGCTCCAGCTCCTTCTCAGTTGGCTGCCTGTCACCAGAGAAAGTTCCAGCACCCCAGTCGCTCCCACTACGGACCTCATCAAATGACGCAAGCAGATGCCCTGCTGCTTTGGCCCCAAGTGGAACATATATCAATCAATGATGTGAGAATGTACTCATCACCGCAAGATTCGTGGATTCTTGACCGCCCTCTTGGGTTCCGCTGGAGGTAAAGAGCCCAGCATATTTCCCCCAGAGTCCGCCCGTCTGCTAGAGCGCTCTGGTTGAATTCCAGAATGTCTTCCATTGTGCTAGGAAGTTGCCGAAACGTGTTGGGATACCTGTTCGTTGATTCGTTTTGAGACATATTATTCGTTTTTGGAGGGTTGTACCGAAGAGGAACCCATCAAATTTTGTCATTTCCTCCGGGGTGATGACCGGTTATTTTTCCTTAGGAGCTGCATACATTTACTTGAGAACTTCTTCCAGGAGGGTTTCAGCGACCCTGTTACTTGTTAGACCATAATCCCGTCTTAAGGTAAAGGGGAACTACTTGCTAGAAAACAGTAGCGGTGCCGCCAGCTTTTTCAATTCCCTTGAGTTCAGCTAGTGCTAGCTTCTCAATATGACCCCACAAGGAATACTAAGATTTATGAGTAAGGGAACAACGTGCTACTCAAACCTCGAATTTTTGCTCAAATAGATGATCGAGATTCTCGGTGCCATGTTTCTGATAGTCAGTGTGGTTTTATGAGAGTTAGGGTCGAAGCTGTTCTGGCTGATGAAATGTGAGGGGGTGGAAGTTTTAGATACAATCTCTACAATCCTGCGTGGCTAGTTCCAGCGTCCTTTTGTTTCATACGAATTCTCGATGAAGCCCTCCAGGGGCACATTTGAAAGCAAATCGATGGGGTGGAAAGATCACAGGACTCCGCTCCGAAGAATTAAGATGCAAACTCTATTCTTTGGGATGCTTATGGTCTCCGCTCCGAGCAAGCTTTGCCACTAAAACTCCACATTGTGGGCTGTTATCACTAAGATTTACCTTACCGTCAACTAAAGACCCGCCGCGCTTTATTCAGGGGAGGGTAGTAGAGGTCAGCCCTGTATAACGAGCCCTAGAAGTCGCTTGTACAGTATGAAGAACAGTAAGTACAGAAACAGCAAGTAGAGGAACAGTAAGCGCGGGACGTGGAGTACGTATTTGTTTCTTTGAGCCTCAAAGCTCTATTTTGAGCGATGACGTGCATCTTAAGTCCGACGATTAGTAATATCCGGAGCAGTCGAAGCCTCCGCTGCTGATCACTTCCATCGTATGATTATTAAAACTGAAATCCTCTTAATACCGTAATGATGACTTATCGAACATAGGAACTTGCTTTCATGATCAAAAAAAGAATATAACAGGACAGAGAAGCCCTTGCTCTAAGCCATTGCCATTGTCCTCATTCCCTCGTAAATTCGGAAACATGCCTAGCACATCCCCAATCATCCTCATTTTCGGCGCAGGCCCAAACATTGGTCACCATGTAGCTCGAGCTTTTGCTTCAAAAGGCTACAAAGTAGCTCTTGCAGCAAGAAGAGTAAAGGAAGCAGATAACAATAACGATCAAATCAACATCCCGAGTGACTTATCAGATCCAAGCTCTGTTGTCAATGCATTTTCGAAAGTTAAAACGTTGCTCGGTCTTCCAAGTGTTGTTGTTTACAATGGTGAGAATTACTTACCAAGGACCCTGTCTGATCTCTGCTGAAACCTTGTAAGCTGGCGGAGTGACCCCTAACGACGCGAAAAACCCACTCTCCCTCCCTCTTGCGGACTTCACTCGAGATTTCAACATCAATACGACCAGTGCCTTCGTCGCGGCACAACAAGCCGTCCTCGCCTTCGAACAGCTCCCCGACTCCGCATCAAGAACGTTCATCTACACCGGAAACATATTGAATGAAACAACCATAGCCCCGCTTCTCGACTTGGGTGTTGGGAAGTCGGCAACCGCACATATTATTCAGTCTGCTGCTGCGGCATACAAAGATCGAGGATTCAAGTATGCAGTTCCTTCTCTGGTTTCAGTACGGAAACACTGACAGTTGTAGGTTCTATTATGGCGACGAGAGGAAGGCTGATGGGTCGGCCAAATTCGCCGTTGACGGAGAAGCGCATGGCAAACTGTACCTAGAGCTCGCTGAGGGAGAGTCACAGGGACCGTGGCAGCAGACATTCGTCAAAGATGTGGGGTACAAGCAGTTCCCACCTGCTTGATATTTTAAGTTGTACTGTAGGTGGAAAATTTGGGACCTTGTGGAAACGAAAAGGAGTCCCAACCTGGTCGAGCACTAATAGGTTTTAGCTAGGCTTCCCGTAAGGCTGCAGGGATGGCTTGCGAGAACTCAGAAATGTATTTTTATGTGAAGGCGAAATTAAAGTTATATGGTCTTAACTTAGCTGTGCAGTATGCTCAAAAGTAACTTTTCATAGTAAATGTGTGAAGAAAATTCTATGACTTTGTAGGAGCTCACACTGAATCTATAGTTATCTTCCAAATCTACTGGTATCAAGGCCGCCATTTTTTGAGTTGTCCCAAGCCCAAACGCCAGCCCATATGCAGCAATTCTCCGGTTCCTTTCATAGAATTTCATCCTCATCTTCTGCAGGTTCTGGTAAAGGTACCGACTCCGGAATAGCTCTAGAGACTGCAGGTTGAGCCATAGGAGTGTCCTCGACCTCAATATCCTGCATGCCATCTGCTTCAGCCTCTTCATCGTCCTCGTCCACCCAGTTCTCCTTCTCCTTTTCCAAAGCCAAAGCTTCTTCCCTAGCCTTCTTTGCCAGCATCTTCTTATTCAGCTCGTCCCAAGCCTTGGCTCTCTCTTGGACAGTCCTAGCCTTCCCCTTGCTCTTCTCGACTTTTTTCTCCTTCTTGTCCATCACCGCCTCGGCGCGATCCATACCCTTCTCTTGCCGCCTCTTCGCCTTCGCACTCAACACGGCCTTCCGTCCATTCTTGGACTTCTTCGAAATTCCAGCCCCTTGATGAATCGCTAGGACCGACGGCCGTTGCGCCTTTGTCTCGGGAGGTTTGACATCTTTTAACGACTTGTCGAGGTCGATACCCGGAGAAGATGCTCGTTTCGCAGCGCGCGAATGCACCGAAGCAGCTAGAATATGATTAATAAATAGAGTGATTAAAATTGGAGAAGCATTTACGTACCACCTTTCTTTTTGGGGGGGGCTGTCTTGCCCATCGTGAATGTAACAAGATGGATTTTCTCGAGAATGTGGGGAAGTTGCGACTGGAAATCCTCGGCGGACGGAACCTCGCTCACATGTCCGCTTGCATCAATGACCACCAGCCTTTGACCTCAGCATTTCTATCTGCAAACAAGGAACAGCTGACCACGACTCACTGTCTCGACACCGACACCTCTCCAAACTTTACGATATCCTTCCAATCCATCGACAATATCAAGTCCATATGCCTTGCCATGAATCCTCACAATCAGCGACTGCACGATCTCTTCGACGGTGATCCTAATATATTCCCAGGATATCATCAAGACTACCAAGAAGGCATTTACGGAAGCAACACGTTTACACGACCGGGATTCATCCTCCCGCTGATATTCTGCTTCACCCCCATCGTCTACCACATATTCTTTCTTCTAGATTACGACCTTTTGCCTCTTCCAGAGCTGCTCTGGAACATCCTGGTCTACGCCACGCCTTCACGATTACTCGATGCAATCGAGACCTACACAAACCCTCTCCGTATATCAAATCCTGCCTTGAAGGGCATACCTCGGACTCATGCGGCGAAGAGTGAAGCTATGCGGCGGTTACTCGGCCTGGACAAACCGGGAGGAATTATAGGATCCGTGGCGCAAGCCGGGAGAAGGAGATTATCAACTCTTCCTGGGATAAACATGACCGCGCAAGCGGCAGAAGGACGACCTGCAGGATTAGGGAATTGGGATAATTCTTGTTACCAGAACAGCGTTCTCCAAGGGCTGGCGTCGCTGGATTCTCTATCAGGATATCTCACGAATCCGAAGATCGAAGAGGAGTTGGATGAAGGGGTTTCGAAGCCAGAGATGAAGATGGCAGAGGCGTTGAAGGGGCTGATCGCGACGCTGAATGATCCGGCGAATAATGGGAAGAGGATTTGGACGCCTGCGACGTTGAAGAATATGAGTAGTTGGCAGCAACAAGATGCCCAGGAATATTTTTCGAAGGTATTGGATGAGATAGACAAGGAGGTAGGGAAAGTTGCAAAGTTGATACAGACTGCACAAGGCTTCGAGTCGGATAATTCTTTGGATTCTAAATCAATAAGCTCCGAGGCGTTACCAATATCTACGTTTCGAAACCCTTTAGAGGGATTGATCGCCCAGCGCGTTGGATGTATGCAGTGTGGATATTCTGAGGGACTCTCAATGATTCCTTTCAACTGCTTGACAGTACCCCTCGGAAAATCGTGGGAGTACAATCTCCCCGAATGCCTCGACGAATATACGAATCTCGAGCAAATTGAAGGTGTTGAATGTGGAAAATGTACACTTCTCAAGTTCCAAAGACAACTCTCCACAATCTTCGAGCGAACTAAAGATACAGCTAGCGACTCGCCAGTTCACCAACAATGCAAGGAGAGGCTCAACGCGGTCAACGAGGCGCTGGAGGAAGATGACTATGAGGACAAGACACTGAATCAAAAGTGCAAGATCTCACCCAAGAATCGAGTGTCATCCACCAAGTCCCGACAAGCTGTCATAGCACGACCACCAAAATCGTTAGTCGTTCACGTCAATCGAAGTCTCTTCGACGAACTCACAGGAGAGTTGAAAAAGAACTACTCTATAGTTCGATTCCCCAAGAACCTCGATCTTGGGCCCTGGTGCCTTGGGAGCTCTGGCGCCAGCGAAGATAATTCTACCGAAGAATGGCTTTTGAATCCAGATCACCCTATGATTGCAAGCACCACAAACCCTTCACGGTTACGTGGGCCGACTTATGAACTTCGTGCAGTGGTCACGCATTACGGAAGGCATGAAAACGGCCATTACATTTGCTACAAGAAGCATCCTACATTCGACTCTGAGGGAAAGGAGGAGAAAGAGCAGTGGTGGCGATTGAGTGATGACGATGTCACGAAAGTCACTGAGGAGGCGGTTCTCAGCCAAGGTGGGGTATTCATGCTATTCTACGACTGTATTGAGGCTGCAAGTCCAGTTTCGCGCCCGACAGCAGCGAAAGAAGCAACTCCAGTCATCGAGAAAACGTGTGTCAAGCCCACAAGCTCAGAACCCTTAGAAACAGCAACAGAGGAGCCAATCCACTCAACCGAAGGCTCAGCACCCTCTGATCTCCTTGCTCTCGCAGCAAACATCCCGCTCCCTTCCATAGATGACGACGAATTCTCAGAAAGTGAATACCAAGAATCCTTCCCCACAACCCGGGAAGAAAGCGTTGCAACGTCCATTTCGGATTATGATTCTGAAGAGAATGGACAGGGGGTAGACGAGGGTTACGAGCCTACTAAGGCCATTGTGGTTCCGCCGTATATTCAGCAAACGAGTGTACATAATAGTGAAGGAACGAAAGAGAATATCAGCCCTCCGGGCTCGCTTGTTATGGTTTAAAATGGTGTTTTGGGTGGAGTAATGGATAGGAATGATGGGAGGAGACAGGATAAGGGAGGTTTGATTCTTGCATAGCGTGGCGTTACTTAATTTGGGTTTGGGTTGGCAGGATACCGACGCTGAAGTGTAACGGTATCAAGAGAAGCATGGACTTGGCACTTAAGGTGTGTAGAAATGAGAATGCATGGTTATTTAATTACACATTAATAATCGTGACGTCTATTCAATGCAGCGTAATGAAGTTCCGTCGATCCTCCAGCTATCGTCCGTTCATGTGGACATCGATATCCCGACCCCTCCTTTTGGCGACCCTGAATTCGCCGCCTCCAGATGGATACCAAACACATTTCCTAATGAGCTGTCCAGTCGTAGATTTTATCCTATCCCGGTACTCGAAACATCAACCCCTCCCATTCTATATATAAAATCTCCTCCTTGCTGTTGACGTTATCCTCATAGAGTTCATATTATCATCAAAACGAATTCAAGCCCTACCTCACCCCTCCAACTCAAACAACCCCTTCCTAACCCCCTGCACAAACTCCTCCGCCCTGCCCTTAACTACTGTTCCCAACACTAACCCTAGCACACATAGTCCAAAAACTGCGCCAACGATCACTTTCCTCCCCAAACCCCTCTTCGACGTCGACGTCGAAACACCCTCAAACTTCTTCTCCTCTCCCTCTCCCTCTCCTTCCCAACCCATCTTGACAAACCTTTGAGAATAAGAGTAGTAAGTTTGTATGCCTTCGTAGCCAACGCCATAGTAGATTAACCCGAGAAGTGCGATTGTGTAACCGAGGATTTGGAGGGGCATTATTATGGTACCGAAGAGGAGGACGGAGGTGAGTACTAGGAGGATGTTTTTGAGAACGCCGCAGAGGGTCATTATTAAGCCAGAGGTTTTCCCAATAAGAAAAACAGAAGCCCCGTTCAACAAAAACGCCACGACTGCGTTTAATAGCAGGACTCCTATACCAGCGTGGTAAATGTGTTCGATGCGGAAGGAATGGAATTCCGTAACAGCGGCAACGAGGAAATTCATTACTGTGCAGATGGGAGCGTAGTAGTAGAGCGAGACGAGAGGATCCATGTTCTGTCCTGAGTCGGAGAGGAGGATCTGGATGAGGATCAGGCGGATGGCTTCGCTGAAGATGCCGCCGGCTTGGAAGAAGAAGCCGATCCAGACGAACTTGATTTCTCCGAGGGATGCAAGCGTTACGCCGAAGACAATGAAGAAGACGTTGAGGAGGACTTTTAGTTTGGGGGAGGCGACGCGGAAAAGCCAGGAGGTGAGGAGGACGGCTACGGGGGCGCTTGCCTGAGGGTTGTTAGTTGAGGTCATGTGAGATTTGTGAAAGGAGCGATTACCTTGAGCATCTGGATAAATGCTACACTCAAATAGAGATATGTTTGGTTACTGCAGACCAAACTCGCACTAAAGAGGACTCCGATGGGGACGATGGCTCGAAGGTATATTCGGCCCGTCATCCTGACTGTCTTTCGGCCATCGAGGAGCGTAGTCGTCCGAGCCAGGACTTGGGTCATCACCGTTGAGAAGAAGAGATGCCAACATGTTAGGATTGCAGCTAAGACACATCAGTTCATCGTTCTGGAAAAGTGGCACGTGAGCATACGGAAGTCTGGAAGTTGTCAGTTTCATCTTGGCAGTATGTTTGATGGAAGTTAACTCACGAAATTCAAGATTGTCCAGCAAGTACTTGTTAAAGAGAATCGCAATGGAGCTCAGAACTATCCAACATCTATGAAGTGCCTAGTCAGCCTCAGCGGAGGGGGCCTGTTATAGAAAAAAAACATACGAGATATAGACCCAGACGATGACTGGTATTGCTGGTTCCTGCACTTTAAGCTTCTCATGCTCCACGGTTGGAAGCATTTTGACAGTCATCTTGCTGGCTTGGCTGGTCCGGGATATCCGGAAAATGGACCGATCGTCGATAGAAGAGGGCCGCTGCGACAAGGAAGATGTGCCTAATGAGGAGTTTCAACGGTGAACCTCTCCGGCAAGTGTCAACTTCATGAAATAAGGCGCTCGCACGGTGGCATCGTCGAATCCGTTGATGTTTGAGCCATTTCGCTGACTTCACGTGCTTACTTGGCCCTCACTACATGTCAGAGCCAACACCTTCGGGATGGCGGAAGGTTGTTGCGAATAAACTTTTAGCGAACCAACTGCCGGGCAGCCAATATATCGGCCCCCCCTTTTCC
>Ga0302325_10013805_pt1 | contig 17214 bp, 17 predicted proteins | sample Palsa_T0_2_FD_201948 | JGI IMG/M metagenome (GOLD analysis project Ga0302325, IMG submission 201948) | Peat permafrost microbial communities from Stordalen Mire near Abisko, Sweden - Palsa_T0_2 | ecosystem: Environmental > Terrestrial > Soil > Palsa > Peat permafrost | place: Sweden: Abisko... | reverse complement strand
GATGATTGAGGGGTGTTGATCTTGAACGGAAGCGATGAGGCGGTTTCTAGGGGTTGTTGTTGACTGAGTAGATGGGGCCAGAAAGGATCGGGCACTGACCTTCAGGCAACGTCCTGCCTCGGGACGATACCATCCGATGTTTGGCAGCGCGGATTGGGGAGCGCGAGCAGATTTCATGACGTGTCGAGGATGAGCGGTGGCGGCATTGGCCGAGTAATCTGCTCGACGTTGATCATGCGACCACTGTGGCAGACGGGGCATTGATGCAACGATAGGCCAGTGAGCGCCTCGTATCGATCTCGATAGTCCGAAGGTGCTTCGACATCTGAGTCGGACGAAGCCTCGGGTTCCATTTGCAGGAGCTGACGGCATTGCGCGAGCTTCTCCTGCCGGTGCCGGTTGCCCAGCAAGCCGTAATAACGGATGCGCTGCAACCCTGGCGGCAGCACATGCAGCAGGAAGCGGCGGATGAACTCGTCGGCCGCGAGGGTCATGGTCTTCTGAGCGTTGTCGTCGCGGTAGTCCTTCCAACGGAAGGTCACTATCCCATCCTCGATGTCCAGGAGGCGATTGTTGGAGATCGCGACACGATGGGTGTATCGCCCGACGTAGTCGAGGACTTGCTCCGGGCCGGCAAAGGGCGCTTTGGCGTAGACGACCCACTCCTTCACTCGTAGCGGACCGAGATACCGACGGAAGGCCTCGCGCTCGTGCAGTGGCTGCAGTGCTGAGAAAAACTCGAGGTGACCGCCGTCGAAGGCCTGCTCCAGCAGTTCCAGGAACCGGCGCCGGAAGAAGCGCGAGAGCACCCGCACGGGCAGGAAGAAGCCGGGACGGCAGGCCACCCAGCGATGTCGGTGGGCGGACAAGCCGCCGCCGGGCACCACGCAGTGTAGATGCGGATGGTGGATCAGGTTTTGTCCCCAGGTGTGCAGGACGGCGAAGAAGCCGATCTCGGCGCCGAGATGCTTCGGGTCGGCGCCGATGGTGCGCAGGGTCTCGGCAGTGGCGGCAAAGAGCAGGTTATAAACGACCGCCTTGTTCTGGTACGCGATGGCCGCAATCTCTTCGGGCAGGGTGAAGACCACGTGGAAATACGGACAGTCGAGGAGCTCTGCCTGGCGTTGCTCGATCCATTGCGCCCGCGCCAGCGACTGGCACTTCGGACAGTGCCGGTTGCGACAGCTGTTATAGGCGATGCGCCGATGATCACAGCTGTCGCAGGCCTCGACGTGCCCGCCGAGGGCGGCGGTGCGGCATGCGGTGATCGCCCGCATGACGCGCCGCTGCGCACTCGACAGGGACATCTCGTGCTCAGCACGATAGGCCGCACCGTAGCGGCGGAGGATATCCGCAACTTCGAGCTTGGGTCGCTCCACGGGGAGCGCGGATCAGAAGTGCTGTGGCGCCTTCGGCGGTTCCGGCGGAGGCAATGGTTGCGGCAGCAAGTCCAGAGGACTACGGGTCGCGCAGACCTTGGAGGTTGCCAGGCGCAGATACCGCGCCGTAGTGGACAGACTTCGATGCCCCAGCAGCAGCTGGATGGTGCGCAGGTCCGTGCCGTACTCGAGCAAGTGGCAAGCAAACGCATGTCTGAGCGAGTGCGGCGTCACCGGCTTGGAGAGTCCACTGCGTTCGGCGCCCAACGTGCAGGCATCCCCGACGCCATCCCGCGTGATGTGCGAACCGGGGATCACGCCCGGAAACATCCAAGCGGTGGGTCTGGCCGCGCGGTACCAATCACGCAGGATCACCAAGAGCTGATCGGAGAGCATGACGTAGCGATCCTTCTGCCCCTTACCCTGTGCCACACGGACAGTCATGCGCTGACTGTCGATGTCCGTGGGCTTAAGCGCGATCGCTTCCGAGACGCGCAGTCCCGCCGCGTAGCAGACGGTGAGGACCGTGCGCGCTTTGCGACGGGGCACGCAGCTCAGGAATTGCCGCACCTCTTCGGGACTCAAGATGATCGGCAATCTCTGGGGCGCCTTCGGCATCGGCAAGACTTCCTCGACGTCCCAGGGCCTCTTCAGCGTCACGGTGTACAGGAAGCGCAGCGCCGAGGTCGCGATGCTGATCGAGCCGGGTGCGAGCTTCTTCTCGTTCGTCAGGTAAACTTGGTAGGTTCGGATGTTGACCGGACCGAGCCCCTCAGGAGATCGTCGGAAGTGACGAGCAAAAAGCGAGACTTGACGCAGGTAGGAATCCTGGGTGTTCTCGGCGAAGTTGCGGATCTGCATATCCTCGAGCATGCGTTGTCGTAGCGGTGTCATGGCTAGGCTCCAGTGGTAGATGAAATCGCTGCACAAGCAGCCACTCCATCTTCACAAAGAAGCCCAACCAAGCCTGGAGCTCCTGAAAACGCACAGCGTCAGCTACTGGGGGAGCCAAACGATCCGATTACCGCGAAGCGGTTTAGTCCATGGCAAAAAATGGTGAGCTCAACATTTTTCGCTGAGCGGGGCCTGCTCTGAGTCTGTGGATCCGGAGTCAAGATTTGATTGCGCCATTGCCACGGCAGCGGTAAGCCACGGTCGCCCCCACCCGTGGGAATCTAGGGTGGAAAGTTGAACCGCTCCTCCATTGCTCTGAATTCGGGCTCATTCCTGACGGGATCGAGTTCCCAATTTGTTTTTAGCCCGATCAAATATGGATCGTGTAGTCGCTCGGCGATTTTCAACCATTTCAGTGCCGCCGCTCGATTACCCCATTGCGCATAGGTGCCTGCATAGAAATATGCGGATGTATCGCCTTCGATCGACTGAAAAAGTTGCAGCTCCCGCCCGGCCTCTGCCGGACGTCCGGACGCATGATACGCCAGAGCCAAACAACTGCTTCGCGCCCACTGATCCAGTGGGGTATCTGATGATTCGCAATGTCTTACTGCGTCCGCAACCTGGCCAGAGGCAAGGAGAAGATTTGCTTTTGTCCCAGCAACCCAACGCGACGCTGGATCCAACGCGCTCGCATTCGTTAATGCAACGAGCGCCTCATCAAATCGTCGCGCATCAGTTAATACATCTACGAGGAGAAGACGTGCCGACACATTTTGAGGATCTAGGTTGACGCCGTGCCGGGCCGCCTTCACCGCGGCATCGAAATGACCCAGCAGCGCCGCGAAGCTTGCAAAGCCAGATTGCACCCGCGCATCACCCGGTGACAGTACGAGCGCTCGATCGAATTCGGGAGCGGCGTGGGCGGGATCAAGCAGCGCTAAGCGGACTTTGCCCAGCGACAGATGCGCCTCGCCAAATTCTGGGGCCAGCGCAACAGCGCGCTCCGCTGATCCGAGTGCATTGGCCAGTTCATTGTGCCGGGCAGCTTGATCGTGCTCCCACTCAGAAACCTGAATAAAGCCGTAGGCCCGCTGCGCATAGGCCTGAGCATATTTCGAATCCAACAATACTGCCCGTTCAAACTCCGCCAGCGATGCGCGAGCGAGCGCCCCCGACTGTTCCGTAGCAGCCTGCGCGTACAATTGCACTCCATGCAAGTATGCGTCGTAGGCTTCGGGGTTGCTGGTGCTACCCAGCTCGAGTTGCGCAGAGGTGTCCTCGGACAGCCGAAGTTTGAGCTCCTGCGCGACGGACGTCGCCACCTCAGTCTGAACCTTCAGGATGTCTGTGAGATTGCGATCATATGTTTGTGACCAAATGTGAAATCCGCTTAAGGCGTTGATCAGCTGCACGGTAATGCGCACGGTATTTCCGGCTCGTCTTACACTACCTTCGAGGACCGCTCCAACATTCAGCCGGTGCGCTATCGTGGAAACATCGACATCCTTGCCTTTGAACGAGAAAGAGGAGGTCCGGGCCACTACCTGAAGGTCATTCAGGCGCGAGAGCGCATTGAGGAGTTCCTCGCTGACCCCGTCGGAGAAGTATTCCTGTTTCGGATCGCCGCTCATGTTTACAAATGGCAGCACTGCGATGGAGTGCGGCGGCGGATTGAAGTTGGTGGCTGGAGAGTTCTGAACTGCGGAATCGGCTAGCGCTCGAGGGTGCGCAAAAGGCTTCAATAGAGCGAATCGGTTTGCCACGAGAAAGCCGAGTGCGGTGACCGCTACGATCGTCAGGAGGAGCGCCGCCTTTGTCCGCCAGGATGCCGGGACGTGCTGTCGGGTCGACGGCGCAGCAGGCACCCGCACGGCTTGCGATGGGGTCTTGGTCGGCCCTCGTGACGGTTCCGCTGACATTAGACGCCGCACGCCCTCCACGAAGGCAGCCGGTGTCACGCCGCCCTGCAAGCGCGTCCATTGCACCTCCCGAAACCGCTCTGGCACGCGTTCATCATCATCAGGCGTGTCATCGATAACGACCGGCAACAGGAAGGACTTGTCGGCAGCCATCAGGTCGCACCGATTCACCGCGAGCTTCCACTCAAGGCGGAAGTACCCCTCGTCTCGATCGTGCGTGTTCCGGGAGATGACCGGCAGAAACAAGGCGCAGGTCTTGATCTGCTTGCGGATCGAGTGATCCCATGCATCGCCGCCCCGCAGTTCGCTTTGGTCGAACCAGACCTGGATGCCGGCGGCGCGCAGCGCGCCGGCGATACGCGCCGACGGCGCAGCGTCCTGGGAGGCGTAACTGATGAATACGGCACCGGCGGTCGGGTCGAACCTGACCTCAGGCGCCGTGATTACCCCGCCGTGCTCCGGGGCTGGTTCGCTGCCTTCCGCCAAGCCGCTGTCTCCATGTTCGAGCACCAGCTATGTTCGGGGAAGGTATCTGCCCTGGCAACAAAGTCCAATGGGCCGATCGATCTTAGACCGCGCATCCCCTTGAATGGCAACAGCCGATCACGGATGCCCTTGGCGGCGTGGGGCCGCAGGCGGCGCGTCCGATCGATGATCTCCCGCACCAGCGCGGTCGGCTCGGACCGATCGTGCTGCGCAACGTGCATCGCTGGACCGTGTCTGCCCGGCGCTTCGCCCAGATTAGCAGCTGTCGGTCATCGAGCAGCGGAGTCGGCGATGCACTCCGGGTTACCGGCCGTGTGGATGAGGATCGCAAGATGATAGGCAACGGCGACTCTGCGCGCCGATGCAGATCCGGTCGACCTGTTTGGTGCCGCCGCGCCGAAGCAGCGCAGCGACCTGACCATGTGAGGTTGCGGCCCAGTCGCCGGGCTGGTATAAAACCCGCCCTCTCGCAAAGCTCATGTACTTTGGGCTTGGCGTAGATCACTGATTTGTAAGGGTTTTTATGTCCCGAGTCTGCGAAGTCACTGGCAAACGCCCTGCGGTCGGGAATCGTGTTTCTCACGCGAACAACAGAAAGCGACGGCGCTTCCTGCCAAACCTGCACACACAGCGCTTCTGGATCGAGACCGAAAAGCGCTGGGTTTCATTACGTGTATCCACGCAGGCGATGCGTACGATCGAGAAGCGCGGCATCGACGTGGTGCTCGCCGAGTTGCGCGCCGACGGCGTGAAGGTCTAGCTGTAAGGGCATCATCATGCGTGAGAAGGTCAAACTGCTTTCCTCGGCCGGCACTGGCCACTTTTACGTGACCACGAAAAACAAGCGCCTGCATCCGGACAAGATGGAAGTGCGCAAATTCGATCCGGTCGCACGCAAGCACGTCTCCTACAAGGAAACGAAGATCAAATAGGCGCTCTTGCCCGAGCTTCCTGAAGTCGAGACCACGCGCCGCGGCATAGAACCTCATGCGGTCGGGCGCAAGATCGTGCGGCTCGCGGTACATGAGCCCCGATTGCGATGGCCCATTGCGAAAGAGATGCCGCGGCAGGTCGCAGGCCAGCGCATTATCGCAACCGAGCGGCGCGCCAAATATCTACTCTTCGTGCTCGACTCGGGAACGCTGCTTCTGCATCTGGGCATGTCGGGCAGCCTGCGTGTCTTGCCGAGCGCGACGGCTCGCAAGCCACACGACCATGTCGATCTCGTGCTCGATTCGGGACAGTCATTGCGCTTCAACGATCCGCGGCGCTTTGGCAGCCTCCACTACACGAGCGGCCCCGTGCATGAGCACCCCTTGCTCATCCGGCTTGCGCCCGAGCCTTTCGACCGGCTCTTCAACGGGGACTATCTCTGGTCGGTGACCCGGCGCCGCCGTGTCGCCATCAAGCAGCTCCTGATGAACAGCCAACTCGTCGTCGGCGTTGGCAATATCTACGCAAACGAAGCGCTGTTTCGCGCCCGCATCCGCCCGCAGCGCCAGGCGCGCAGCCTCTCACGTGTCGAAGCCGCGCGCCTGGTGCGCGCCGTGCGCACAGTACTGCGCGGGGCGATCCGCCTTGGTGGTACGACACTGCGCGACTATGTCGGCGCCGATGGCCAGGCGGGTTATTTTCGGCAAAAGCTTTTCGTTTACGAGCGTGCAACCCAAGCCTGCCGGATCTGCCGCACAAAAGTGCGTCACCTCAACCAAGGACAGCGTTCAAGCTACTATTGCCCGACCTGCCAGAAGTAGCACTGGAATGTCGAAGCGCATCACGACGCACCTTTCGCGCACCGATGCCGTGATGGCCGGGCTCATTGCAGCGACCGGTCCCTATCGCCTGAAGCCGGAACTGGAATGCACACTGTTTCGCGCTCTCGCGCGCGCCATCTCACATCAACAGCTGCACGCCAATGCCGCAAACGCCATTTTGAAGCGCTTCGCCAGCTCCTGCGGCAAGGGGGATTTCCCGACACCCGAAGAAGTCCTCGCCGCGCCAAAGCGTAAAATGCGCGCCGCCGGCTTCTCGCTGGCGAAAATCGCAGCGCTCAAGGATCTTGCCGAAAAGACTCTCGCCGGGGTCGTGCCGGAGCGCGCGAGCCTCGTGCAGAGCGCCGATGATGAGATCGTCGAGCGCATCACCCAGGTGCGTGGGATCGGCCGATGGACCGTGGAGATGATGCTCATGTTCCAGCTCGGCCGGCCGGATGTCCTGCCGGTCGATGATTTCGGTGTGCGCACTGGCTTTCGCCTGGCGTACGGCCTGCGCAAGATGCCGCCGCCTGGCGCGCTCACCGCTTTTGGCGAGCGCTGGCGGCCGCATCGAACCGCGGCTGCATGGTACCTATGGCGGGCGGTGGAACTGTCGCGCGCGGGCAAATTGCCGGCCCCGGCCGAGCGCATCCGTCTGCCCAAAATCAAGCGCCGCAAGGCGCGGCGCAAACGCCCGCAATAACCAGCTTTCTTGGCAGCAGCGAAACCCAAGGAACTGAGGAGCGCAGCGCGCGGCAAACTTTGCCGCACCCTTACACGCGGCTGTGTTTTTTGAGTTCCGCAGCGACGAACGGATGCACAAACTCGCTGACGTCACCCCCCAATACCGCAATCTCGCGGACGAGGGTTGAGGATATGAAGGTGTATTGCTCCTGCGGCGTCAGAAATACTGTTTCTATCTCACGCGACAGGTGACGGGTCATATTCGCAAGCTGGAATTCAAATTCGAAATCCGACACCGCGCGCAGTCCGCGAATGACTACGGTCAGGTTGTGCTTGCTCGCAAACTCGACCGTGAGCCCCGAATAGCCCAGGACCTTGACGTTGGGCTCGTCGATGAGCACCCGCTGGGCAAGCTCAACGCGCTTCTCAAGCGAGAACATCGGGGTCTTGTTCGGATTCGCGGCGATCGCCACCACCACCAGATCGAAGATGCTGGCTGCGCGCCGCACAAGATCCTGATGCCCGGTGGTGATGGGATCAAAAGTTCCGGGATACACGGCGTTGCGCTTCAAGTGATGATGTCCGAAAGGAGTGCTCGCCGGGATTGACGTGGGGCATTCTGCCTTGCCGGGGCTTTGAGCGAAATGCTGGGCGGCCGCGTTGCCGCGCTCGATCACTCGCCAGCGTCTGTTGTGAAGCTTAAGCTAGGTAGGTGCCGGCTGCAACTGGCGTGCTGACTGGATGCGGTCGAGAGGTTTGATTTCTTGAGACGGGCTGCAGGTATTTTGAATCGATGATGCCGAATTTGTCCGCTTGCCGCAGGCCGCTTCACGTGCTTTTGCCGACACTCGGCAGTGCCGGCGATGTGCATCCCTTTATCGCACTCGGGCTTGCACTCCGGGCGCGCATGCATCGGGTGACCGTCATCACGAATCCGCTCTTTCAGCCGTTGATCGAACAGCAGGGCTTGGAGTTTCTGCCGGTGGGGACCGCTGAAGACGTATACGCGGCGATTGCCGATCCACACCTGTGGCATCGGCGCAGAGGATTTGAAGTCGTCGCGCGGCGAGTGATTCTGCCGGTAATCGCAACAATCTACCGCCTGATCGAGGCGCATGCGGATGCCAATACGGTCGTTGCAGCCTCCAGCATTTCACTCGGAGCGCGCGTCGCGCAGGACAAACTTGGAATTCCAACAGCCACGGTGCACCTGCAGCCCAGCGTGATTCGCAGTCTCGTCGACTCGGGGCTGGTAGGTACCTTTCGCATCTCGGCGTCGCAGCCGATGTGGTTCAAGCGCTCGTTCTTTCGCCTTATCGACTGGGCCGTGGTTGACCGTGAGCTGAAGCGGCCGCTGAATGAGTTCCGCGCGACGCTGGGGCTGCCGCCGGTCGATCGCGTGCTGCGTCGCTGGCTGCACTCCCCGCAATGCGTAATTGGCTTCTTCCCCGACTGGTTCGCGCAGCCTCAGCCTGACTGGCCGGCGCAGACTCATCTGGTGGGCTTTCCTCTCTGGGACGGTGCTGATGGCGCTGCGAGAGTGCCGCCTGAGGCTGAGGAGTTCTTCAATGCCGGCGAACCGCCGATCATTTTCACGCCGGGTTCCGCAGCATCGACGATGCAGCGCTTTTTTCAGGAGTCGGTGGAGGCCGCACGCAAGCTCGGTGTCCGCGCCATGCTGGTCACCAATTTTCCGGAGCAGCTGCCACGGGCGCTGCCACCAGGAATCAGCGCCTTCGGATATTTGCCATTCAGCATGGTACTGCCTCGTGCCGCGCTCTTCGTGTACCACGGAGGCATTGGCACACTCGCGCAGGGCATCAAGGCCGGCGTCCCGCATCTCGTAGTGCCCAACGGCCACGACCAGTTCGACAACGGCTGGCGCATAGAGCAGCTCGGCCTCGGCCGCAGTGTCCCGCAGACGCGCTATCGCTGCGGACGCGTGGTGGAATCGATGCGCGCGATACTCGCGGACGGCGCGCTCCAGCAGCGTTGCCGGGAATATGCGACGCGGATGGATTCGCCGACCGCGTTGACATCGGCCTGCGAGCTTATTGAAGGATTGGCTGTGGGTTCCGGGCGGCTGCGCAAGTCAGATACTTCGGCAGCTCAATCTGGGTCAGACGATTTGGATGCTGAATCATCGACCTCTGCAATGGCGCGCTCGAAGAGCTGATAAGCGACCTCTCCGGCGCGATCCGTCTTGGTGAGACGCCAGGACTGCGGCAGCTCGGGAAGCTCGACGCGTGCTGAACTCTCAACGTAGATCAGCGCCCCAGGGGCGAGCCACTCCCGATCTTCCAGCAGCTGCGCGGCCGCACGCAAGAGACCCGCGGCAAACGGTGGATCTAGGAACACGATATCGAATGGTTCCGGCTTAGTGCGCAAATAGCGCAGCGCATCCATGCGCTCGACGGTGCCGCCCTCGGCACTCCACTCGATGAGCCGCGCGCGCAGGTCGCGCACGGCGGCTGCGTCACTCTCGACGAAGTGCACGCGCGCGGCTCCGCGCGACAAGGCCTCGAGGCCCAAGGCGCCACTGCCTGCGCACAAGTCGAGGCAGCGCGCTCCCGGCACGCGCTCGCGCAGCCAGTTGAACAGCGTTTCGCGCACGCGATCGGGCGTCGGCCGGATGTCGGCTTGGGCCGTAAAGCGAAACCGCCGGCCGCGCCAAGTCCCGGCGATGATGCGCAGCACGCGCGAGCGGGCGCCGCGAGCGGGCGCGGCAGGGCTGCCGGCATTTGCTTTGGGCGCACGCGGCAAGAACTACCTCCTGTTTGACTGCTGCATCATCGCGCCTCGCATACGCAGCCGTTCGTGGCCCGATTTGGAATCGACCCGGGAAATATGCGCGCGCAAACTAACTCTCGTGGGACTTGCGCATGCCACGCATGCGATACCAGCCACACGTACGCGGCGAGCGTCGGCGCCACTGTCAGCACCATCCCGAAAGCGCGCCCGAGCGGATGCAGAAGATAACCGATCCAGAAAGCGATGCGTCCGAACGCGAACAGGAACGCCATGGCTGGAATGAGCACTAGCTCGTCACGCGGAAGTAGCGGCGCCATGGCTCCCCAGGCGATCGCCACGAGCACCGTCTGCTCGAGAGTATTCAATTTGTAGCGCAGATTGATTTCGAGACCGTGATTGGCGGGCGTGCGCGTGCCGTCGATCGCGTCCGCGATGAAGCCGCGACGCCCGGCACAGACGATTCCGGCCAACAATGTAAGGCCCGGCAGGATGAGCCAGTGCGCCGCGTAGGCAAGACGGCGTGCCGCATCGTCCGCCGGAAGTGTGACGCGCGCGAACAGCTGCGCCGCATGCTGCCATACGAGAAAGATCACCGGAAATGCCGTCATGCCGCCGGCGAAGACAATTAGCTGTTTGCGGAACAGATTGCGCCTCTCCTGCCGCTGCGAGGAATCTGCCGGCCACGGGATTGATCGGCCGCCGCTACAATACGCGCCGGCAGCGAGGTCATCCATGTTCGGATCCGGGTCGAAAAGCGAGCGCGCGGATGCCCCAGGCGGCTTCCTCAAGCGCTTGCGCGCGCGCCTCAATCGGAGCAATTCCTGGCTCACCCTGGACATCGTCGATCTCGTGCGCGGGCGCGCCATCGATGCCGAGATCCTCGATGAGCTTGAGACGCGGCTGCTTGCGGCCGACGTCGGGGTTGAGGCAACGCAGTACATTCTTGATGCCCTGCGCCAGCGCGTCGCGCGGCGGGAATTGGCCGATGTCGATGCGCTCATCGCGGCATTGCGCGCCACACTGATAGAGATCCTCGCACCCAGCGCACGGCCCCTCGTCATCGATCCGGCGCATCGGCCGTTTGTCATTCTGGTGGTCGGCGTCAACGGCTCAGGCAAAACAACCTCCATCGGCAAGCTCGCAAGTCGGCTCACCGGGGAGGGTAAGAGCGTGATGCTGGCGGCCGCCGATACTTTTCGCTCCGCGGCGGTCGAGCAGCTTGAGGTATGGGCCAAGGCCTGCGGGGCGGCATTTGCCGCACAGCAGGCAGGCGCCGACCCGGGCGCCGTCGTGTTCGATGCGCTGCAGTCGGCGCGCGCGCACGGCACCGACGTGCTGCTGGCGGACACCGCCGGCCGCCTGCACAACCAATCGCATCTGATGGCGGAGCTGAAGAAGGTGCGGCGCGTCCTGCAACGTGTCGACGCGAGCGCGCCGCACGAGGTGCTGCTGGTGCTTGACGCCAACCAGGGCCAGAACGCGCTGACCCAGGCGGTGCAGTTTCACGAGGCGATCGGTGTGACGGGGCTCGTGCTCACGAAGCTCGATGGCACCGCCAAGGGCGGGATCGTGATCGCCATCGCACGCAAGCTTGGGCTGCCCATCCGTTTCATCGGCATCGGCGAACAGGCCGAGGACTTTGGCGAGTTTGATGCGCGGGCTTTTGTCGACGCACTCATTGAGAGCAGCCCAAAAACGGGAGGCACCGCATGATCGCCTTCGACCGCGTCAGCAAGCGTTACCCCAATGGGCGTGAAGCCTTGAGCAACGCCAGCCTGCGCATCGAAGAGGGCGAGATGGTTTTTCTCACCGGCCGCTCCGGCGCCGGCAAGAGCACGGTGTTGAAGCTGATCGCGCTCCTGGAGCGCCCGACACGCGGCATCGTCGTGATTGGCGGCAAAAACACCGGATCACTGGCGCCGCGGCATATCCCGGCATTCCGGCGCCGCATCGGCATCGTTTTCCAGGACCACAAGCTCCTGCCGGAGCGCCCGGTTTTCGACAACGTCGCGCTGCCGCTGGTCGTGGCAGGCACGCCTCTCAAAGAGATAGACAAGCGCGTGCGCGCGGCACTGGATCAAGTGGGCCTGCTCGGCAAGGAGCGTGCATTGCCTCTTGAGCTCTCGGTCGGCGAACAGCAGCGTGTGGGCATCGCGCGTGCCGTCGTCAGCAAGCCGCCGCTCCTCATTGCTGATGAGCCCACCGGCAACCTCGATCCGGACCTGGCAGTGGAGGTCATGCGACTTTTCAAACGCTTCCAGGAGGTCGGCGTCACCGTCGTGGTCGCGACCCACGATCTGCATTTGGTACGCGAGCTTGGCTTGCGCGAGATCGTGCTCGACCATGGCCGCGTCCAGGGCAACGACATGGATCCCCTGCCCGGCATGATCGCCACGCGATGAGCCTCGGCCTGACATCGTACGGCGCGCGCCATGTGCAGGCGCTGCTGGGTTCTCTGGGGCAGCTTGCGCGCAACCCGTTCAGTACGATCTTGACGTTGATCGTCATCGCACTCGCGCTTGCGCTGCCGCTCGGGCTTGGGCTGTTAGTCACCAATGTGCGTATCGCGACGGGAGGCTTTGCCAACGCGATCGACCTGTCGGTCTATTTCAAGACCGACGTCCCGCTCGCCAAGGCCGAGCAGCTGGCAAAGAGCGCCCGCGAGCGCCCAGGGATTGCGCAGATCGACGTGATCTCGGCTGACGCGGCACTCGCGGAGTTTCGCGCCTATTCGGGTTTCGGCGCGGCGCTTGGGGTGCTGAACGCCAATCCACTGCCGCATGTCCTGCACGTACATCCGGCGAGCGACGCCGAATCGGCCGCATCCCTCGACGCGCTGCGGCGCTATTTCGCGGCTTGGCCGGAGGTGGATGTGGTGCAGATCGATGCGCAGTGGGTCGAGCGCTTCAACGCGATTCTCGAGGTGTTGCGCCGAGTGCTCATGATCGCCGCAGCGATTCTCGGCGCGGGCGTGATTGCCGTGATCGGCAACACCATACGGCTTGAGATCCTCAATCGGCGCGGCGAGATCGAGGTGACCAAGATCGTCGGCGGCTCCAATGGTTTCGTGCGCCGGCCGTTTCTCTATACGGGCATTCTCTACGGTCTGGGAGGCGCGCTCCTCGCGTGGGGGATCACCGCAAGCGCCATCCGCATGCTCGCGGCGCCGGTTGCAACGCTGGCGCGCACCTACGGCAGCCGCTACGTGCTCGTGGGTCCGACGCCGCAGGAACTTGGAATATTGATCGCCGGCGGCGTCATCCTGGGATGGCTGGGCGCATGGCTTTCGGCGGCGCGGCATTTGCGCAGCATCGAGCCGCGCGCCTGAGGGCTTTTCAGTGATAGCCCTCGTCCGCGCGTACCTTGCCGCGGAACGTGTAATACACGAACACCGTATAGCCGAGAATGAAGGGCACGAGGATCACCATGCCGATCAGCACGAAGCGCTGCGAGGATGGCGCGGCGGCCGCATCCCATAACGTGATCGAGGGCGGCACGAGATAGGGCATCACCGAGATCACAAGTCCAATATAGGCGAGCACGAAAAGCGCGACCGCACTGTAGAACGGCGAGAACATGAGGCGCGAACCGGCAAGGCCGCGCCAGCAGGCCACCGCGAAGAACGCCGTCGCGAGCGGCACGGGCGACAGATACAGCATGTTCGGCCACGAAAACCAGCGCGCCCCGATACTCGCGAACTCGAGCGGCGTCCAGATGCTGACGAGAACGATGAACCCGAGCACACCGATCAGGAGCACGTGCGCACTGCGGCGTGCGCGCCGCTCGAGAGTCCCTGCCGTCTTCATGACAAGCCAGGTCGCGCCCAGGAGCGCGTAGCCCACCACGAGACCCAGTCCGCACAGGAGCGAGAAGGGCGTCAGCCAATCAAAGGGGCCGCCTGCAAAGTGTCCCTGTTCGACCCGCGTCCCGCCGATCAGGCCGCCGAGCATGAATCCCTGGCAAAGAGCGGCCACGATGGAGCCGGCTGAAAAGGCGATGTCCCACTTTGCGTGATGCGGCTTTGCGACCCAGCGGAACTCGAACGCAACACCGCGAAAGACGAGCGCCAGAAGCATCGTGATGAGAGGCACGTAAAGCGCCGGCATCACCACCGCGTAGGCATGCGGAAACGTCACGAACAATCCGGTGCCGCCCAGAATCAGCCACGTCTCATTGCCATCCCAGAAGGGTGCGACCGAATTCATCATCTGATCGCGGTCGACTTCGCGCGCAAAGAACGGGAACAGGATCCCGATGCCAAGATCAAACCCATCGAGCACGATGTACATCGCAACGGCAAATCCGAGCACCACCGCGCAGATGAGCGGCAACCAGTAGGCGGCGCCCGTGAGCGCAGTCATATGACCGGCGGCTCCGCGCGGGACTCGCGCGCCGACTCGCGGGCGCTCGCGAGCGGCTGGTTGGGCAGCGCATCCGGCAGCGATGAAGTTGCGACTGCTGCACCGTGCGGGCCGTGGCGGAGCATCTTCCTGATGTAGTAAACGCCAATCGAAAACACCACGCCGTAGACGAGCACGAAAGCGGCGAGCGACGCGCCGACGGTGGCGGCCGCGATCGGTGACGTGGCATCGCGCGTATGCAGGATCCCGTAGATGACATACGGCTGGCGGCCGTTCTCGGTCGTAATCCAGCCGGCGAGAATGGCGATGAATCCCAGCGGCCAGGCCCAGCCGGCCGCGCGCAGGTACCACCGCGACGTAAACAATTGACCGCGCCGCCACAGCACCGCCCCGGTCAAGCCGAGAGCAATGAGGAAGAGACCGATGCCGACCATGATACGGAAGGCGAAGAAGATGATCGTGACCCGGGGCTGGGCGTCGGCAGCGAAGTCCGCGAGCGCCGGCACATGGCCATTCCAATCATGCGTCAGAATGAGGCTGCCCAGATGCGGGATGGCGATCGCCGCACGATTCACCTTGGCCTTCTCGTCGGGCAGCGCAAAGAGCACGAGATCCATGGGGCCGGTGTCGCGCCAATGCGCTTCCATGGCGGCAATCTTCGCCGGCTGATACTCAAGGGTGTTGAGGCCGTGCTGATCACCGAGCAGGAGCTGCACGGGCCCAAGCACCGCAAGCATGCCCACGCCCATGCGCATCATCGTGCGCGCCTCCTCCTTGAATGCGCCCACGAGGAGATAGCGCGCACCAACCGCCAGAACCACAAGCGAGGTCGTGAGGTACGCCGCGGTCAGCATGTGTGCCAGGCGGTATGGAAAGCTCGGATTGAAAATGATCGCGAACCAGTCCACGGGATAGGCGATGCCGTCGCGCATGACGTGGCCTGCCGGAGTCTGCATCCAGCTGTTGGCGGAGAGGATCCAGAAAGCCGACATGGCCGTGCCGACGGCGATCAGCACCGCGGCGGTGGCCTGCAGCCACGGCGGCGTGCGCGCCCAACCAAAAAGCAGCACCCCCAGGAAGGTCGCCTCCAGAAAGAACGCCGTGAGAACTTCATAGCCGATCATGGGTCCAACTACATTGCCGGCGACCTCTGAGAAGCGGCTCCAGTTCGCGCCGAATTCGTAGGACATCGGGATTCCGGACACGACGCCCATCGCAAACGAGACGGCGAAGACCTTGGTCCAGAATCGCGCCAGGCGGTGGAAGTGCTCGCGGCCGGTGCGCTGCCACACGATGAGGAGCGTTGCGATAAAGGCCGACAGCCCGATGGTAAAAGCCGGAAAGATGATGTGAACGCTGATGGTGAACGCGAACTGCAGGCGCGCGAGCAAGACGGCGTTCATGGAGACTTTTCCCTGGGCCACGCGAGCTGGGCGGCTCTATTCTCACCGCGATCGCCTGCGCTAGGAACGGCTTTAGCCAGCCGAGCGTTCATTGAACGCTGAGATCTTTTTTCGCACCGCCATCATGCGGCTTAATTTATTGAATTACTTGGAATTTATGCTCGGAGAAACATGAAACTCTGGTCGAATTTAGCACTCTAACTCTTCGAGTGCTAATATCCTCACCTCACTTGTGGAGAATCCCGTACCGATGACCACCGCACTGGTTGCCCGCAACGACTTCGCCCTGACCGGTCCGCTTGGAAGCCTGGACGCTTATCTTGAGCGCGTCAGCCACATTGCTGTGCTGACCCGCGAACAAGAGCGCGCACTTGCCGAGCGCTTTCGCAATGAGAACGATCTTGCAGCCGCACGCGAGCTCGTGCTCGCTCATCTACGCTTCGTGGTGCATATCGCGCGCGGCTACGGTGGCTATGGCCTGCCCATGGGTGATCTCATCCAGGAAGGCAACATCGGCCTCATGAAAGCCGTGAAGCGCTTCAACCCGGCGCTGAACGTGCGCCTCGTGTCTTTTGCCGTGCATTGGATTCGCGCCGAGATCCACGAATACGTGCTGCGAAACTGGCGGCTGGTGAAAGTTGCGACCACCAAGGCGCAGCGCAAGCTGTTCTTCAACCTGCGGCGCATGAAGAAGAACCTGGCTTGGCTCACGGCGGAGGAAACTGCCGCCGTCGCACGCGACTTGGGCGTCACGGCCGCGGAAGTGACTGAGATGGAGCAGCGCCTGAGCGCGCGCGACATGTCCTTCGATCCCACGCCCGAATCGGATGAAGATGAGATCTTCTCTCCGGCGGCGTTCCTGACCGCAACGGATGCGAATCCGGCGGAACAGATCGAGGCGGAGGAATGGGACAACGATGCTTCGGATCGGCTGCAAAGCGCGCTTGGCAGACTCGATGACCGCAGCCGCAAGATTCTGCAGCGCCGTTTTCTAACTGACGACAAGGCGACTCTGCACGAACTCGCGGATGAGTACCGTGTATCGGCCGAACGCATCCGCCAGATCGAGGCCAACGCGCTGACGAAACTACGTGGGATGATGGCAGCCGCCTAAACGGCGCGCGGCGACACTACAAGGCCCGGCGTTCATAGGAGCGCCGGGCTTTTTTTCATTATGATGTCCGACTCGTTCGAGGAGTTCGCCCCGTGCCAGCACCTGCGTCCACACTCAATCCGCTCGATTTGTATGGCGTGCGCGCAATGCTGAGCGAGGATGAGCAGATGGTGCAGGATTCGGTGGCGCGCCTGGTGGACGCCGAAGTGCTGCCGATCATCCGGCGGTGCTTCGAGGAGCATCGGTTCCCCAAGGAACTCGTGTCGCAATTGGCTGCGCTCGGTCTTCTGGGCTCGTCGCTCCAAGGCTATGGCTGCGCCGGATTGAATGCCGTGAGCTACGGTCTCATCTGCCAGGAACTCGAGCGCGGGGATTCCGGGATCAGAAGTTTCGTCTCGGTGCAGTCGTCGCTTTGCATGTATCCGATCCACGCCTTCGGCAGCGATGCGCAAAAGGAAAAGTATCT
>Ga0302325_10013800_pt1 | contig 17217 bp, 16 predicted proteins | sample Palsa_T0_2_FD_201948 | JGI IMG/M metagenome (GOLD analysis project Ga0302325, IMG submission 201948) | Peat permafrost microbial communities from Stordalen Mire near Abisko, Sweden - Palsa_T0_2 | ecosystem: Environmental > Terrestrial > Soil > Palsa > Peat permafrost | place: Sweden: Abisko... | reverse complement strand
TGGCGCTGGCGCGTGCTTATTCCAAATCCGGCCTGCGCGAAGACGCCCAGCGGGAGCGGCAGCAATGCCTGCTCATCACCCGCGAATCGGAGCCCCATGCCGCGCAGCCTTAGGGGATTGCTTCCCTTCCTGATGGTGCCGATTGGATTGGCTGTGTTGGCCGGTGGCGTTGCGCGGGCACGAGCCGCTTCCGACGCGCCTTCGGTTTCCATCACGAAGCCGGCCACTGCTTCTCCTTGCGCCCGTTGCCATGTCGAAGCGAAGACCCAGCCGTTAACCCAGATGGGACGCGCGCTGGAGTTGCCCGGTTCGAATCCAACCGTGACCTCGCATCCCCGGCTTGCCCTTCAAAAGGCCGGATATTCCTATCTGGTCGAGACCAAGGGCGGCAAGACGACCTACTCGGTGACCGACGGCACGAATACGATTGCGCTTCCGGTACTTTGGAGCCTGGGAGCCGGCAATCAGACCTGGGTTCTGGAATATAACGGCAAGCTTTACGAGAGCCTGGTGAGCTATTACCTGGCCATCGACGGGCTGGACATTACGACGGGCGACGAAAGTCTGAAGCCGAAGACGCTGCAAGAGGCCATGGGCCGGGCCATCGACGACCGGGAAAAGAAAGCCTGCTTCGGATGCCACTCCACCAACTCGGTGACCGAGGCCCAAGTGAATCTGGAGCATCTGCATCCGGGCGTGGAATGCGCGCACTGCCATACAGGAACGGCGGAGCATCTGGCGGACACGCTGCGGGGCAAGGAGGGCGCAACGCCGCCCGCCCTGAGCAAGCTCTCGTCGGAGGATATGTCGAATTTCTGCGGCCAGTGCCACCGCACCTGGGAGGTGGTGGTGCGTGGACCATGGCGCGGCGAGGTCAATGTGCGCTTTCAGCCCTACCGGCTGGCCAACAGCCGCTGCTTCGACGGCGCCGACGCACGGATCAGTTGCGTGGCATGCCACGACCCGCACCTGCCGCTGAATCACGATAAGGCGTATTACGACACGAAGTGCCTGGCCTGCCACGCGGCTTCCGCGCCGAGCGCCATGGCCGTGGCGCAACCCGCGCCTATCGCCAACGGAGCCAAGGTTTGCCCGGTGGCCAAGGCCGACTGCGTAAGCTGCCACATGCCGCGGGTAAACATGCTGGGCGGCCATCTGACCTTTACCGACCATCAGATTCGTATCGTCAAACCGGGAAGCCCCTACCCGAATTAAGCTCTGTTCCGTTGTGCGCGCGACGTGTAGAATCCGTGCCAAAGGCCGGCCTTCGTGAGTCCGATGGCTGCGTCGGCCCTTGCATCGCCAATCGACAACAGCTTCTCAGAGCCAGTGGTATGCCCAATACATTCGCTCGTCTACGACCCTTTGCGCTGATTCTCGCGGCCATTGCGGCGCTGAGCGGTGGTGCGGCGGGTGCGCAGCAAGCGCGGCAGCAGGCGAACCCCGCGATCGTCTCGAAGGAGCCGGACGAAAGCAGCTTGGTGCTCCACGCCACTGTTCACCGTGTGCTGGTGGATGTGGTGGTGCTGGACGCGCGCGATCGGCCGGTGCTTGGTTTGAGCCAGAAGGATTTTGCGGTCTACGAAGACGGCAAGGCGCAGCGGATTCTGAGCTTTGAAGAGCACAACATGGATCCCGACGCGGATGCCGGACCTCCACCGGCCGCGCCACTGCCGGTGAATACCTTTGTGAACGTGCCCGCGGCTCCGGAGCGCGGGCCGCTCAACGTCATTCTCTACGACATGTTGGACACCACCATCGACGATCAGCCCTTTGCGCGTTTGCAGATGCTCAAGTTCGTGGACGCCATGCCGGGCGGGTCGCGCTTTGCCATCTTTGTGCTGGCCGACGGCCTGCACCTGGCGCAGGGATTTACTTCCGATCGCGATCAGCTTCATGCCGTGCTCGACGCCCGCAACCGCGCGCATATTCCCAAGGTTTTTCTCTACGCGGACAATTACCAGGCGAGCGTTTCGCCGCTGGGCGCGCTGGCCGACGTGGCGCGGTTTCTGGACGGCATGCCGGGCCGCAAGAACCTGATCTGGCTCTCAGACCACTTTCCCGTGCCGTTCTTGCCCAACCTGGCGCGTCCGCAAGGAGATCGCCAGGACAATGATGCGCGCATCCGGCGTGTGACCAACATCATGGCTGCAGGGCAGATTGCGCTCTATCCCGTGGATGTGCGCGGCGTGGCCATCGGCAACCTGAACGGCAACAACACTGCTCTCAATGGCGAGTACCTGGCGGAAGACGGGCTGGCCGAGGCTACCGGCGGCCGGGCGTATCACAGCGGCAACGACCTGGGCTCGGCCATCGCCAACGCGGCCGAGCACGGTTCGCGCTATTACACGCTCAGCTACGCGCCTACCAACCTCAAATGGGATGGCAGGCTCCGGCAGATTCGCATTCAGGCCGAACGCTCAGGCGACCATCTGGCCTATCGGCATTCCTACTTCGCCTTCGAGGATCCTCCGCAGCCCAAGGACAACAAATCCGACCCGGTGATCGAAGCGCTGGCCGACAAACTGCAGCACGGCGCGCCGATGGCGCACGAGCTGTTCTTTGAAGTGCATGTTCACAAGCTGGCCCCACCGGAAGCGGCGCCTGGGGCGAACGGAGCTGCGGACCGAAGGCATCACCATCCGAAAGCACCGCCCCCTCAGACACTGGCCATCGACTATCGGGTCAACGTAGACAACAATGCTCCTCCAAACGGAGAGCAGCCGGCGCCGGATTTGGAATTTGTGGCCATGGCGTACGACTCCGCTGGACGCATTCTGAATGCGATCGTGCAGAAGTCGCTGCATGACGGCAATTCGGCTGAGCCTGCGGGATGGCCGCCGGGCTGGTACCGGGTGCGGCAGCAGATCGATGTGCCGGCTGAGACGGCCTGGATTCGCGTGGCGGCGCGGGATCTGGCTACCAATCGCGTCGGCAGCCTGGAAGTGTCATTGCCTCTGGCTCCAGAGCCGCAGGCCAATGCCGGTCCGGCGGCGGCGTCTCTGGATCAACCATCGAAAGCTCTTGCCAAGCGCTGACGGCGGCGGTGGCCTCCGTTAAGCCAGTTTCGTTTTCATCACACGAAATATCACCTGGTTTCAAAACGATACCGGCAAAGATCGCCGGAATTTCATGTAACTTGCGTGGAGCAATAGCGTCCTAGCGTGAGAAGTACAGGAGATTTCCATGGAAAAATTCGCACTATTAGCCGCATTACAGGCCAAACCCGGCAAGGAACAGATCGTCGAGGATTTTCTCAAGTCCGCCCAACCTCTGGCTGAAGCCGAACCCGGCACGATCCGCTGGTACGCCTTCAAGACCGGACCCGACACTTTCGGCATCTTCGACACCTTTGCCGATGAAGCCGCGCGCGACGCGCATCTGACGGGCGAGATCGCCAACGCTCTGATGGCCAACGCCGAGGCACTGCTGGCCGTTCCGCCGAAGATCGAAAAGCTGGATATCCTGGCCACCAAGTAAGCCTCCGCCTTGCTGGAGGACGCGAAAGCGAGCGCGCCATAGAAACGAAACTCATTTCGATTGCCGCGCTCGCCTTGGCCCTGGCTCTTCCAGTATTCGCGACCGCGCAGGCTGGCGGAGATTCGCAACGCTGGCATGAGACCGTCGTCTCCACCGAAACACTGAAAATCGGCGGCGCGGCGATTCAGGTCGATTTTGCGACCGGGGATCTCGATCTTCCGCCGGCGCGAATTTTGCCGTGGGTCCATCGCGCGGCGCAGGCCGTTACCGTCTATTACGGCAAATTCCCCGTTCCTCGCGTTCGCGTACTGATTGTTCCTGTTGCCGACCGCCACGGAGTGCTCCAAGGCACGACCTGGGGCGATATGCGGGGAAATCCCGGCTTCACGCGCATCCGGATCGGCCAGCACACCACCGAAGCTGAGTTGACCGAGGACTGGACGATGACCCACGAGCTGGTTCACATGGCCTTCCCCAGCCTACCCGGCGATCAGCATTGGATGGAAGAGGGGTTGGCCACCTACATTGAGCCGATCGCCCGCGTGCAGGCTGGAGAGCTGCAAGCCAAACGCATCTGGCAGGACATGATGGACGGCATGCCCAAGGGTGAACCGGCTGCCGGCGACCGCGGCATGGACCGGACGCACACCTGGGGACGCACGTACTGGGGCGGCGCGCTCTTTTGCCTGGTGGCCGATGTCGAGATCCGCAGGCAGACGCACAATCGCCTGGGCCTGCGCGACGCCCTGCGCGCCATTGTCGCCGCGGGAGGAATGATCGACCACAACTGGCCGCTGATGCAGGCGCTTGAAAGCGGCGACAAGGCAACCGGAACGACCGTCCTGACCGCGCAGTACCGGGCGTGGAGCCAATCCCCTGCCCCGGTCGATCTGGAAAAGCTCTGGCGCGAGCTGGGAGTGAAATCCGGCCTGGGCGGCGCGGAGTTCGACCCGAAAGCGCCGCTGGCGAATATTCGCGACGCGATTATGACGCGGTAGCCGGCACTGTCAGGGCTTTTGGAAGCGATCGATCATCCGGCAGACTGCCGGGCCGGCTGCACCGGCACGTTGTAGCGGCCCAGCGACGCATTTTTGCGGATGATGGCCAGCTCCCGCAGCATCTGCATACCGTCGCGGAAGTAGCTCAGATGGCTGCGCCCGTCGTGCTCCCAGGTCACGGCTACTTCCACAATGCGAAAATGGCGCTTCTGCGCGATAAAGAGAATCTCCGGGTCGAAGCCCCAACCCGGAATGGTCTGCAACTGGAAGACAGTCTGCGCCGCTTCGCGGGTAAAAGCCTTGAAACCGCATTGCGTGTCGTGAAACTTCAGGCCGATCCCGGCACGCGTAATCAGATTGAAGCAGCGGCCGAATAACTGCCGGTGCAGCGGCTGGCGATGAGTTTGGCTACTGCGATTCACCCAGCGCGAACCGATGGCGATATCCGCGCCATCGCGAATGGCGGCAAAGAGCCGCTCCGCTTCAGCGATGGGAGCGGAGAGATCGGCGTCGGTGAACATGACAATCTCGCCCCGCGCCTGGAGCAGCCCATTGCGCACCGAGAAGCCTTTGCCCCGATTGTCTGGATTTTCAATGAGCCGGACTTCCGGCGCGCTCAGCGAAAAATCCAACACCTGGCGCGCCGTGGTGTCGGCTGAGCCGTCGTTCACCACGATCACTTCGGCGTCCCAGCCCCGGCTCCGGATGCAAGCCACCACCTCGCGCAGCGTTGCGGCAATCCGCGCGCTCTCGTTATATGCGGGAATCACGATGCTGAAGGCAGGATAGGTGGGCAAGCTGGAGATCCCTTTCTACCTAAGAAGATTCCATCCCGGCAACACTTCGTCATCATACCGGAATTCGAGATCGTGCATCGAGGTTAAAATTGAACCGCATATTCGGAAGAAAACGGCCTCAAGCCATTCAATTTGCACAGGAAACCACTTTTTCGAGTAGGCTAGGAGGATTCCGGTTATTCTTGGAGTCGGAGGCCCATCGGCATGACCAAAGCAGACCTTGTGGAGAAGGTGACGCAGCTAGGCGATCTGACGCGCCGGGATGGCGAAGTCATCGTCGAGACCATCTTCGACTCAGTGATCGCGGCCCTGCAATCGGGAGACAAGATCGAAATCCGCGGGTTCGGTTCGTTCCGCATCCGGGAGCGCAATCCCCGCATCGGACGCAACCCTAAGACCGGCGACCGCGTTGACGTTCCTGCCAAGCGCGTTCCGTACTTCAAACCGTCGAAAGAATTGCGCGACCTGGTAAACCCAGACGAGGCCGCGGCAGTCTGAGTCGATGCGGCGAAGGAGCCAGACGCCGCAACGGAAACCTTTATTACGCGCGTACGCCGCTTGAATCGGAAGATGCAAGCGACGCGACAGGCCGGAAGGCGTCGCGTCGCTTGTGTTCGCCGTCTTTGCCGCAATCGCGGCGAGCCTGACCGAGGCTGGAATCCAGGACCACGCGTCCTCGAATTCCGAAGACCCTCGCCTGCCGGCCGATGCAGGAGAAATAAACCGAACGCTGGCGCGTAAGATGCACGCCCGGGGACATTCCTTTGCGAACAGCGGCGGACTCGGAGACACGGCTCAAAGCGGACACCAACGCAAGAATTCTGCGCGCCGCCATGGGCGTTCGCACCGCGGCCCAGTCGCGCGGCAAATCCAAAACGGGCTGGTGCGTGGTGGACGGCTGCCGGATCGCCTGGGAGCAGTTCCCGGCGTCGGCAAAGCCGGACCAGCTTATGGTGTGTCTGCACGGTGCCGGAACCGGCAGCCGCGAGTTTCGTCCGTTGGTGGAGCGGCCGCCGGCGGGAGCGCGCCTCCTGTTTTTCGATTGGCCGGGTCATGGCCGATCCGGAGAATTGAACGGCGAGTCGCCGGCCAGCGGCATGAAATTGACGGTCGAGCATGGCGCTGCAATCTTGCAGAGCCTGATCCGGCAATGGGGCCTCGAAAGACCCGTCCTGCTGGGTAGCGGATTCGGAGCGGCGGTAGCCATGCGCTTTGCCCTCGACCACCCCGGCCTGCCGCTGGGATTGGTTCTGTGCCAACCAGCCGGGCTGGTTCCAGCCGCCAGCCCGAACCCGTTTTTGCACCCCGGCAAGCGAGCCATGCAGAGACTGCTGCGCGATCTGAAGCAGTTCGCGCCCGCGAGCGCCGCGCCGGCCTATTCTCTCGCAAAACGGCAGGTGCTTCGCCTCGCCGCGTTGAGCACGACCATGCTGGAGGCTCGCTCCGTGGCCCGGGTTTCCCTCGAACGCGCTTCCTCCGGCCTGAAAGCAGCACTCGGCTCGATCGTTTGCCCAATGCTCTTCGCGCTGTCGCGCAATCATCGCGAATATCCGCTGAAAAAGTATCTGGACTTGCTGGATCCTTCGCTGGCCTGGGCCCCGCAGCACAAATTCACCGTATTTGCCGGCGCCTTTCACCCGCTTTGGGATGAGCCGGAACGCTTTGCCCAGGCAGTGACGGGATTTCTCCAGGCGCAACTGCCTTTAGAAGCTCACACCCACGCCTGGCTGATCGGCGCCGTAGACTATCCCACACGGAACATGAATACCTGGAAATGCGTTCATCCCGACTGCGGGGCGGAGCGTGTATTGCCGGTTGGCCGCAACGCCAACGATTCGAAGTAACAATCGTCCACCGGCTTCGCCACCCCCCGGAGAATGAAACGCGGTGCCCCACCCTCGCGGCGTCTTTGTTTTTGCCGCTAGTGTCATGAGTCTGAAGTTGTTTTAACAAATGTTGTCGTCCTGAGCGCAGCGAAGGACCCGCTTATCAGGGATTTACGCTCGACGCTACTCCCGCGCTTGTTTAACGAATTTCAGACTCGGGACACTAAGGAACCTCTGATTAAGTCGACGGTTTGAAAGGGCGTGGCTGGTAGGTCTGGGTTTCAACCCAGACTTTCCACGCCGTAAAGCCAAACAAATCAACGCGGCTTTAGCCGCTGAGGGAATGTTGGCGACTTGTTCAGAGCTTCCCTAAGCTGGCCGGATGCCGATCGACGCCATCATCCGTCCGGCGTGTCCACCGGATGCCCGATGCGAGTAGAAATACCAGGGCTGGCAACCGGTGCATCCCCCCACGACCGAGACCGCGCCTTCCGCGAGGCCCGCAGCCAGCAACTGACGGCGATTGGCCTCGACCAGGTCCAGCCGGCAGGTTTCGTTGCCTTTGAGGAACAACTCCGCGCCGTAGCGGAACTGCGCCTCAAACTGCGACTCAACCTCGCCACCCACGGTGTAGCAGCAAAGGCCAATCCCCGGCCCGACCGCGGCAACCAGTTGAGTCGGATCGGAGCCGAACTCCGCCGCCATCCGCGCCACGCCATGCTGGACGATCCTCGCAACCGTGCCGCGCCAACCGGCATGAAATGCCGCAACCGCGCGATGAACGGGGTCCGCGACCAGCACCGGAATGCAATCGGCAGTCATCACGCCCAGCAAAATCCCCGGCTGATCGGTCATAATCCCGTCGGCTTCCGGAATCGTCTCCGGAGCCGCGGCCGCGGCTACGATGCTCACGCCGGAATGAATCTGCCGGATCGTGCGCAGGGGCGTTTCCCGGCTTCCCGTAACCGCTCCGATCCAGCGCAGGCGGTTTTCGCAGACATTCTCGGCCGCGTCTGCCGCGGTAAAGCCCAGATTCAGTTGGCCCAGTTCGGGACGCGAACCCCTGAGACCCTCGGGCAAATATGCTCGGCTCACTCCGCCGCGATGCGTGCTAAACCCATGCCAGAGCCAGTCGAATCGCTCCCAGCCGGGGACAGCAAACAAGCCGACGCCATTTTCGGCGCGGGTGATGGGAAGTCGGGTTTCCGGCGCGGCGATCATATTTTGGATTGTAGTCAGGCGGACCGGCGGCGAACAGCTTGTCGGAAGAAAAAGCACCCAAACGAGCGTTGGGCCCGCCTTCCGGCGGGCCCACTCGAGAGGCAATTGAGATGGGAGGTTCTGTGGATCGTGTGAGGGGAGGTCCAATGAAGGACCAACAACGAAGATAGAAGCGCTTTGGCGGGAAAGTACTACAGCGGTTGCCTCTGCTGGTTAATTGAATAGATGCATTGCGCGGGAATAAGTTGTCTTGCCCCGGCAAATTTTTCTTGCAATGTGAGACAGTGCCGGCTGCGAGCAGTTTCCTGTTGCTGAAACGGGCACTCCCCGTTACTAAATAGTCAATTCCCGTCTTGCACCGCGGGTGAGGCAAACGAGAATCTTAAGTAGATGAAACGAGTGTACATCTCCGTGGTTGGCATTCTGCTCGTCATCGGCGTAATTCTCGCGGTGCGATTCCGCAGCCACATTCCTTTTCTGCTCAAATGGCTGCCCACAAGCTCCAGCAATTCCGTGCTCGATGCCGCGGCGGAAAAGGAAATCGTGTGGCAGCCGGTCGACGAATCTTCTCAAGGGTTCAAATTGGAGATGCCGGGCGACCCCAAGCAGATCGTCGTCCAGTCCGATAATGAGTCTGGAAGCACCGAACCGGTCAGCATGATCCAGGTGAAGCAACCGGACCGCACCTTCGCCGTGGCCTGGGCCGACAAGCCGCCCGTGGCTCGCATGAACGACCTGGTGCCGGAACAAACGCTCGATGAAGCCCGCGACGGCGCCTTGGCGCGCACCGCGACTACCAAGATCAGCGAAATTCGCAGCAATCCGCAGGGCTTTCCCGGCCGCGACATTGAAGCACGCAACGTGGGCGGCGGCATTTTGGACACGCGCCTGATCTACGCCGGCTCACGCCTCTACATGCTCATCGCCACGTCGCCCTCGGCTGCGGGAAGGAAGGAAGACGATGTAGCGCGCTTCTTCAACTCCTTCACCATCGCCGGCAATACCCAGATTCCCGAGACGCTTCCGCCGGCTACTTCGCAGTAGCGCTTCGCTCCTTCGGCCGCAGAGACCGAGCCACGAATGCCGTGATGAAGCTGGCCGGCAGGAATCGCACCGCCAGAGCCGTCATCTTCCCTCCAAAATACGGAATGACCGTGCGCTTGCCGTCAGCCAGACCATCCAGTCCAGCCCGAGCTACTTCTTCAGCAGACTGCCGGAACCGGTTGCCCATCGCCAATGCACCGGGGTCCTGATCTACTCTCGACACGACGAAGAATTCACTCTCCGTAGGCCCTGGGCAAAGCGCTGAGACCTTTACGCCATGCGGGGCAACTTCCTCGCCCAGCGCCAAAGCAAAGTACCGGTCGAAGCCCTTGGTCGCGGCATAGGTCGTAAGAAACGGCACCGGCTGATAGCTCGCCACCGACGAGACCACCATCACCCAACCGCGCCGCCGCTCCACCATCGCCGGCAAAAAGAGCCTCGTGAGATGCACCACAGCCTCGCAGTTGACGCGTACCTGGGTCAGCTCCTGCGTCAATTCCAGCGAAGCGAACTCGCCATAATGGCCGAGACCCGCGTTGTTGATCAGAATCTCGACCGTCAATCCCGCGCCGACAGTAGCGTCGTAAATGGCTTGAGGCGCGGAACGGTCGGTCAGATCGGCCGTCACAATGCGCACTTCCGTCCCCTGCGCGGTCAGCTCAGCCGCCAGCGCTTCCAGCCGCTCCTGGCGGCGCGCCGTGAGAATCAGCTTTGCCCCAGAACGCGCCAGCTCCCGCGCCAGCGCTACGCCAATGCCCGCGCTCGCTCCAGTCACCAGCGCCCATTTTCCTTTGAAATCGTTCACACTCGCCATGAGCCGATCATAGCGGAAATGGCAACGGCGGGACTCACTGTTCCCTATTCCCTCCTCCCTACGCCGGCAAACTCCTCATTCAGCCAGTCGCTGAAGGCGGAAAACGCTTCATCGCGCCCCAGGAAATCCCGCACCATCTGCCGTCCCGGCCGTGAGCCGCCCTGCTCGATCACGCTCTTGCGGTACTTCCCCGCCGCCTCGCAGCCCAGCAGATTGGCCGGATCGAACTGCGCGAAGAAATCCAGCGCGATCACCTTGTCATACGCGTAGGTGTAGTAGTTCGACGAGTACCCCATCAGGTGGCCGAAGCTGGCGAACATGCGGTTGCCTTCGATCCACTGCCACGGCTGCAGGCTCTGGTAAAGGCTCTTCGTGATGCGGTCCAGATCGATCCCCGCCGGGTCCTGGTCATGCAAATCAAGCGAGAGCGTCGTGTAATACAACTGCGTTCTCATGCCGTCGGCGCGGCCAAAGGCTCCGGCCAGCTTCATCTTTTGGATCAGCGCAGCCGGCAGCACGGCGCCCGTCTCGTAGTGCTTCGCGAAACTCTGCAACAGCTCCACGTCGCGGAAGAACTCTTCCAGCATCTGCGACGGAACTTCAATGAAGTCGCCTTCGGTCGCGAATCCCGACAGCCCCGCCCACTCCGTATGACCGCCGAGAATGGCGTGCATCAGATGGCCGAATTCGTGGAAATACGTGACCACGTCGTTGTACTGCATCAACCCGGGATCGATTGCGTTGCCGTCCTCATTGACCTCCGGCCGCGGGAAATTGCAGATCAAACCGGCCTCCGGCAGATAGCGTCCGCGTACGCCTGTCACGACCGGCGTGGCCGAAAACCACTTGTCCTTGCCCTCGCGCGGATGCATGTCCAGATAGAAGCGCCCCACCGGCGTTTCGCCATCCAGATCGAGCACGTCGAAGACCGAAACGTCCTCATGCCATCCCGGCGCTGACGACTTGCGGAAAACCACCCCAAAAAGCTTGGAAGCCGTATCCAGAACGCCCTGCTCCACCTGCTTATAAGGGAAATACGGCCGCACCGACTGCGAATCGAAGTCGTAAGCCGCGCGCCGGTACTGCTCATACCAGTAGCCGCGGCTGGCGGCGTTCATCGCAGTCAGCTCCGGCTTCTGCTCCTTGGCAAACTTCAGCACCATCTCGAACTCGCGCTCAGCCCCGGCGCGGCTGGCTTCTTCAAGGCGCGCGATAAACGTGCGCACATTGGCCGCCGAACCCATCATCTGGTCCGCTGTAGCCAGATTGGCCCAGCTTGAGAATCCCAGAAGCGTCGCAATCTCCTGCCGGACTGCCAGCAAATCCAGCAGAATCTGTTGGTTCCCCGGGTACGCGCGGGTGTTGTAGGCCAGAAACATCCGCTCCCGCAGCGCTTCGCTCTTGGCAAAGGTCATCACCGGCTGCATATCCGGCTGGTCGGTCGTAAGCACGAAATGACCATCGCAGTTCGGCATATGACGGGCCAGGTAATCCGCCGGCAACCCTTCCAGCTCAGCCGCGTTGTGAACCACGACCGTCTTTGCGCCCTCCTGAATATTCCGGCTGAACTGGAGCGACAGCTCGGTCGCCTTCTCATGCAGCTTGTTCAGGTGCGCGCGCGTGGCATCGTCCTTGTCCACGCCTGCCAGCCGATAGCTGAGCAGCGTGCGCTCGACGTAGTGCCGCGTAGCCTCGCTCGCCCCTTCAAGGTCGATCGCCGAAAGTGCCAGATACACGTCGCGATTCAGGCTCAGCGCCGTCCCCGCCTGCGAGACGCGTTGCGCCTCGTCCTGAGCCTGGTCGCGCACTGCCGTATCGGCGGCGACGGAGTTCAGCACTCCAGCCTGCGCCCCGGCCAGATTCAATTGCTCCACGGCCACGTCATAGAGCCGCAGCGAATTCTCCGGCGTGCGCCGACCAACGACCGCCAGCAGCGCGGCCACCGCAGCCGCATGCGCGCCAATCCGCCCCGCAACCCACGCCTTGAACTCCTCCGCGGTAAGCTCTTCGGAAGTCGCAGCCTCCCACGCATGAATTGCCGGAGTCAACTCCAGCACTGAATCGGCAGTCGATGTAACCCTCATAGTCGGCAAACCTCCAAACCTCTAGGTTGCCACATCAGGGGAGGGCTTTGGCTAGCGCGGGCCAAATTCCGCTTGTGGTCAGTTTGAATCCACATCGTTCAATCAGCAGTTTCCGGATTGCTGGCCAGCCACCCAGAACTTCCTATTCGCCACCATAAGCGCTCTAGAGATTTACCACTCACCTCATAGGCCCGAGCGTAGTCCGCCACACAGATGGTCGTTTTTGTTCTGTAAAAGGGCAGGACTTCAGTCGTGCCGATAAGGAACCTCTGATTAAACCGGCGTTTTGAAAGGGCGTGGCTGGTAGGTCTGGGTTTCAACCCAGACTTTCCACCCCGTAAAGCCAAACAAATCAATGCGGCTTTAGGGTAACAATATATTTCCCTCACCATGCGTCTGTGCGGGTAGTCTCGCGTATTTTGCGATGCGCGTAGAGATAAGGGCGTATGGCATCTAACGCTTGCACCTCCCGGTATCATGGCGTAGTGAGGTGAGCGCATGGCAGTGCGGCGGCAAGAAGAGCAGATGTTCAGTGATGCGCACGAGGCTTTGCGGTATGTCTACGAGCGGATGCGGTTTCCGCTTGAGACGGTGTGTTCTCCGGCCGGTGTGGAGTACGAGGAGTTGCGGCGGGCGCAGCTAATCGGGCTATGCGTGAGGATCGCGGCGGAGTATGGCGGAGAGGCGAAGCTGTAAATTTCCCTTCTGCAAACTCACCTTGAATGCGCGGTTTCGATTTACAATCCGCGCATGAGCGATATGCCTATAAAATTCGATTGGGTTGGAGCGCGCGCGGCGTGCACGGTTGTTGAGGTGTTCGAGCAGTTGCGGCTGGGGGTTGAGAGTGACGTTGATGCGGCTAACATAGCGCGAAAGTTAGAGGCGAGTTCCAGGTTTTTATTTAAGCCGAACGAATCTGGAAATGTGTTCGCGGCGGCAGCATATTGGGGCCGCGTCCAATTCATACGGCACACGGATCACATTGAAATACAAGACGAGGTAGGCGCTCAGAACCTAGTCGTAACGCTCACGCTGAGCAATACCGGGCGCTGTAAATTGAAGATAGGGCAAGAAGAACTAGAGCAGTGGCAAGTGCGCCGAATGGCGTTAGAGGGGCTGCTGTTCGGGCCGATAACGATCCGTTAAGCTGCGCCGATATTTATTCCACTTGACACACCATGTACGAGCGCATACATTAGTTTGCGTGAGGTTGTGTCGTGGACTCGAAAACTCTACCGAAGAATCTTTTAGCGGCAACGCGGTACTTTGCCGATCCTGACGTGTGCGTGGACTTCGTGGCGGCGATGCGCTGGCCGGATGGCGTGACGTGTCCACATTGCGCCGGTAAGCGGGTGAGCTACTTGAGCACGCGCCGGATATGGAAGTGCATGGCAAAGGCTTGCCACAAGCAATTCAGCGTCAAGACGTTCTCTGTGTTCGAGGATTCGCCGATCCCGCTGGACAAGTGGCTTACGGCTGTGTGGATGATCGTGAATTGCAAGAACGGCGTCAGTTCGTGGGAGATTCATCGAGACCTGGGCGTGACGCAAAAGACAGCGTGGTTCATGTTGCATCGCATCCGGTTCGCGCTCAAGGCTGGTTCCTGGGAGAAGATGGGCGGCGGCGAGTCTGGCGGGCCGGTCGAGGTTGACGAAACGTTTGTCGGCGGCAAGGTGGCCAACATGCACCGCAAGGCAGTCATCAAGCGCAACATCCGGCGCACTGGCGGATCGGACAAGACCGCTGTTATGGGTTTGTTGGACCGGAGTTCCCGGCAGGTGCGGGCAAAAGTCGTTCCGAACGTCAAGCGCGAGGTTTTGCAGAACGAGATTCTGGCCAACGTCGAAAAGAAGTCCAAAGTCTACACTGATGGCCATGTTGGGTACGATCACCTGGCGGCGAAGGACTACATTCACGAGACGGTGAACCACGTTGAGGAGTACGTTCGCGGGCAAGTCCATACGCAGGGGATCGAGAATTTCTGGAGTCTGCTCAAGCGTGGGCTCAAGGGAACATACGTCGCCGTGGAACCGTTTCACCTTGACGCTTATGTAGATGAGCAAGTTTTCCGCTACAACAACCGGGCCACCAGAGACAATCCGCTTACCGATCTGGACCGCTTCGCTTTCGCTGTGTCGCAGATTGCCGGGAAAAGACTGACGTACAAGGAACTGACCGGGAAGGATGAAGGCTCAGAAGCATTCTAGTTCGCAGACGGAGAAGAGGCGGCAGGGCCGGGGGAAGCGGGGCGTTTAGCTCGCTTCCCTTTCTTTTCTTCCGCGATCCGCTCCTGTACCTGGACCTTCGATACGCTCATAATCTTCTTCATCGCTTCGGTGAACCGCTGGAAGTGAACGTCGGTGGGCGGTGGCTTCATGCGCTTATCATAGCGCAATATACAATCAGGCGGGGTTCTCAAGATGGAACTACGTTTTGTGTGTTATTTCCTTTGTCGCCAGATTCCGCATGAATTCGTTCTCCCGCATCAAAGCCCATTAGGAATATCCGCAGGTGAACAATATCGAGCCACGGATAAGTGGCCAATAGATTTTCTATGCTGGCAGCACGGGCAGATGTGCCGGGTTGGTCTCGATGCGATCCGTCTGGATACAGTACCGAAGCTGCCCCTAGGCTTACAGTTGGCGTCTCTCTGGGCGATTGAAGTCGAATGTGCCAATAAAGACTGCGAACGGCTCCGGACCATATACACCAAGCATTCAATAGACGAAACACCACAATCCGTAGCGCGGCTCGTAATCGCACAGGGTCTCCTGCTTGAATGTGAAAACCGCCGCCACTGGCTAGAGCTTGACGAATCTCGAATGAAGGTCGTTCGATTGGGGTATTAGTCGCTTCTTGCATTGCGCATAGATCCGCCTTATCCTTGGATTACTGCGTCCCAAGAACAAAGAATAGCGCCCCTGGCAGGGCGCTTTTCTATTTTCGGCTAGATTATCACCAAATAGGGCGCTATTCTTTGGCTTATGCGAAAGATACTTGCCCTCGTCCTGCTTCTATCACTCCCAAGCCTCGCCAGTCCCGAAAAAATCCCTGCGGATGCTTGGCAGCCGGGAACACTAAAAGATGTTTCGGAATCCTGGCACACTAGGGGCGGCGGAGCAATCACCGGCAATCAATACGGCGTTCATGGGGCAATGGGTAGCCACGAGTACCCCATTATGCTCTATACGATTGAGACTGACGCTTTTATCTACAATGTTGAACTCACCCTACCCAACGGGAGATCAAAGCGGCCTGCATTGACCGTGAATGCACCCGTTAAATTCACTATCGAAAAATCAAACTTCCTAATCAAAGACGAGCAAGGGAAGGAGTACAAGCTGGTCATCGGCAAGAAGACGCTAAAGGCCAGTTCGCCTGCGCCATAATGGTCTACACGTAGACTTCGCGCCTTGACGCAGACCCGGCGCGGCGCTAATCTAAGAGTGCCTATGAGGGCACCCCGTTTTTCAGGGATACCCCCATGCCAGCACTGCAACATAGAAAGCGTGGCATTCTCATCACCACCTTTCCCTTGGCATCACTCTCGAACTTGTGGAAGGCGCGCGAGTGATCCCCAAGCCTAAATCGATAGCACCTCCGAATGGTCGGATAGGGTAGCCGGACAGGAATAAGGGTTGGACGCTTACCTTGGCCGGGGTGGAACATAGCGAGAGTGTTGGACGTTCTCGCCACATAGCCGCATCGAAGAGCCCAGCTCCTAACTGGGCTCTTTATTTTTGGCTACAACATCCACAATAGATAGGCGTTAGGGGTGAGTCAAGGATTGGCAAGAATAGTCCTGCAAGCGTGCAAAATTGTAAATCAAAGAGCAGGCGAGACTTACTAAACCATCACGCTTGCAGGAAAAAAGTTTTGATCGCGTCGGAAATACAGCCCTATTCTGGCGTGGTGTTTGGTGCGTCAAGTGCAAAATCCGAGAGGCAAAAACAGGGGGCAAGTTTACTATCTTGAGTACCGATTTTTGGGCAGGATCGGACGCGGATTCGAGGCGCTATTAGGCGCTGATTTATAGGCTAAATTGCGGAGAATATGGGGCCGTGGTGTGCCATGTATATTTATGCCGGCTTTAGATGGGATGAGACCGCTGGCCGCCGAGGGAATGCTGGCGACTTGTTCAGAGCTTCCATAAAGCCAATCAAAAGAGCGGGGCTTTAGCCCCTGCGGTAGCCTTGCCGGTGATCGAAGACCAATTGTATGACCTCTGGAATTGACCTTATTGGTGGCGGACTACACTAGCCGGTCCTCTGGCAAAGATCGCTTGCCGAACAGGGCGATGAGACACCGAGAAGGTCAGAGACAATCCCCATTCCTCCTGCCCCGGATGCCGGCGCCGTAACCCTTGCCCGCTCGCCCTTCTGCGCAGAGTGTCGATCGGCGCAGGTGTCTGGGGCAGAAATCGGGTGAACAGAAATCAAGAATCGCAAAATTCACACTTGACATTGACCAGACAATCAACAACTATATGGTTGTGGATAATCTGGGTACAACATTTGCGGCTTTGTCTGATCCAACCCGCCGGGCAATGATCGAACGACTCTCCCACGGGCCAGCCTCTGTGCATGGATTGACGGAACCGTTTGCACTCTCGCAGCAGATGATTTCAAAACATATTGCCTACCTGGTGCGGGCGCGGATTGTGATCAAGACCAAGCGTGGACGAGAGAGCGTGTGCACGCTTCGGCCAGAGGCGATTAAGACAGTCAGCGACTGGGCGATTGGCTATCGCCGATTCTGGGAAGAGAGCTTCGACAAACTGGATGTAGTTCTAAATCAAATGAAGAAAGAGGAGGTCGGAGATGACAGAAAACACGGTTAGCGAAATTGAGCGGATGGTTGTCACAAGAGTTTTCGATGCCCCACGCGAGTTGGTTTGGAAGGCGTGGACAGACCCCAAGTATGTGATGCAGTGGTGGGGACCGAAGGGCTTTA